>Ga0213825_1002710_pt1 | contig 11153 bp, 12 predicted proteins | sample MC6MC0900MG_FD_179896 | JGI IMG/M metagenome (GOLD analysis project Ga0213825, IMG submission 179896) | Enriched soil aggregate microbial communities from Iowa State University, Ames, United States - MC6-MC0900-MG | ecosystem: Environmental > Terrestrial > Soil > Unclassified | place: USA: Iowa... | reverse complement strand
AACAAGAAGTTTGCACCACGAGCATGGCAGCTCAACTCACTCATCTGTTTATCAGCAAAATCCATCAACATGTTCCTACCATATCCTGTAGCTAATACACATGCCATGTCCTCTCTTTTCATACCGGTTTCATTCAACACTTGGGTAATTGCGCGCTCAGGACCACTCGTACCAATTCCCACACCTACTAATGACTTGCCTACAATCTCTTTTCCATTTTTCAAAATCACACATTTTGAAGCTGTTGAACCCACGTCAACGCCAAGAGTATAAATATCCATTTCTTGACCCTTTCACTATTTGTTATTTATAGCATTATAATCACGAATAACTCTTGGAAGAATCATCTGATGTACTGGACAAATTGATTTTGGATTCTGATATGCAGCAGCAGTAAATGCAACCATATATTTTCTAAGCATTGGCATATCAACGATTTCATCAACCATACCTGTTTTTGCACAATACTCTGGTTTAGATTTGTCAATATATTGCTGAATCAATTCATTCATTTTATCAATTGTTGGCTGAAGATCCTTCCCTGAATCCTGGTCCTTTACAAGACGTCTACTGTACATAGCACCAGCAGCTGTCTTACCATACATAACGTTGATTTCTGTTGCAGCAGTTCCAATACTGAATACATTATTATCATTGCCTTGTGGTCCGCCTAAAACATAGTGAGCTGCAGCTGTTCCTTTTCTTAATGTAATCTCAACCATTGGAAGTCCACTATTTTGGATAGAATAAATCAGGCTCTGTCCAAGACCTAATAATTCTGCCTTTTCAGCTTCATTATCTACATCAATTCCTGTTGTATCTTGAATCCAAATCATTGGTATTCTGTCTCTTGAACACATAGTTACGAACTCATTCATTTTGATTAGGCCCTGACGGTAAAGTTTTCCACCCATTCCAATAGCGCCTTTTCCTCTGTATTCTGGATAGTTAGGATATCCTCTCATTGGAAGAGCTCCCTGCTGGTTAGCTACAATACCAACAAGTAATCCATCAATTTTAGCAAGACCTGTAATCATTTCTGGTCCATAACCCTTTTTGAATTCCATGAATTCGCTTCCATCTACAAGTACTTTTAATACATTGTACATATCATATGCTTTTCTTGTATTCAAAGGCACAATATTATATAGACTGTTTCCATCTACAGTTGGTGCCTTTGGTTTGTCTACACGGAAGAATTCTGGATTGTAACCTGGAAGATAATCCATATACTTTTTAATAGAATCAAGAACACCAAGCTCTTCACTATAAACTTCACGGAAGAATCCAGTTTCATTGTAATGTATAGAAACAGAACCTGGAGGATCCATCTTCATTTTACGAGTCTGATCAATCATTGCCTGTGCGCCTTCAACATCCACATATGGTTTTGAGTCCATTCCTCCAACTATACCTGCTCCTCCTACTGCCATATTTGCCTTTTCATGTGCAAGCAGAATTGTTGGACTAATGCTGTGATAACCGCCTCCTGCAGGATTTGTTCCATAAATACCTACAATTACAGGAATTCCAAGCTGATTTAATTGTGCATTTCTGTAGAAAGGTGTACCACCTCCACGACGATTTGGATATACTTTTTCTTGTTCATCTAGTTTAACTCCAGAACAATTCAATATGTAAACTAGTGGAATACCAAGCATTTTAGCAGTGTCACTTCCTCTTAGCAGATTATCTGCTTGTCCTGCAACCCATGCACCTGCCATCTTCTTATTATCTGATGCTATAATAACTGCCCATTTTCCATTTACACGACCTAAGCCTTTTACTATTCCAGTACTTACAATACCAATCTTTGTTTCATTATTATCTTCTGGATTATAAAGACTGTTCAAAGGGCAAAAGCTTCCCTCATCTACAAGGCTTAAAATACGTTCCATTGAAGTCATCTGGCCCTTTGAATGTATCTTCTCATCAGGTGTTCCTGCTGCTAGAGTTTCCTTGATTTTTCTATTTATATCTTCCTCTACTGCTTTTAATTCTTTTACATTTTCCGGATTTTCATGAAAGGTGTCACCCTTTATAACATTCATAGTTTGAAAATAGCCCGGCATTGAATAATTCCCCATAATTCGTCTCTCCTTTCGCTTCTACCAATCCATTCACTTGTTCATAAAATCACGTCTATTTATTATCAGCCTTTGGCACTTTAATAAATGCCTGACCTGGATCAATCTCTTCACGTATAATTCTTATAATTTCCTCGGATGGTCCTTCCATCAGCTCTGCACGGGAAACATCCACATCAAAGCCTGTATTTTCCTTAACCAGTTCTGGTGATGAGAATGGATAGTAGTATGCCAAATACATACGCTTTGTAACTTCATCAAATTTCATGATTCCAAGGTCTGTTACTACCATCAATGGTCCACGGTTACCTGGAACACCAGCCTTTTCACGTCCTCCTGGACCATCTGCCCATCCAAGGCTTGTAACATAATCTATTTTATCTATAAAACGTCGTTTTTGATGCTGCATCATTATAACTGTATTACAATACGTTGCAATCCCATTAGCTCCACCTGATCCTGTAAAACGTGTTTTAGGATTGTGATAATCTCCTATACATGTGGAATTCACATTGCCATATGGATCTATCTGAGCCCCTCCGATGAAAGCTACTAAACGATCTTCATCATGAAGCCATTCATTTGCTTCAAAACCAACAAAACGAACATTTGGCCACTGTACGCCACATTGTGCCATGAAACGGTTGTCTCCTACGCTTCTTGGAACTTCAATTGGATCACAATCCATAAGACCACTTTCCACGATTAGATGACAGCTTGGACATACTACCCTTTTAGCTAATGAAGCACCAATCAGTGGAAGTCCTGTACCTACAATAACAATCTGGTTTTCGTGTATATTCTTTGCAATGGCATAGGCCTGCATTTCCTGTTTTGTATAATTACTGTAATCAGACATTTTTATAAACCTCCTTATTGCACTTTCCCTGCATAACCAAGTCCTGGAACATTCTTAATTGACACTAAACGAGCACCACCTATTTTGTCTAGAAGTTCATTATGATCCTTCACGCTGTATACCCATTTTTCCACAAAGTCTTTAAATGTTTCTGGCTTGTTATTTGGATTATACTCAATTCCTTTTTTGATTGCTTGTTTTATAAGTTTATTTTCTGCATCTTCATCATCTGCATATTTAGATGCCTCATCATATTCTTTAAGCGCCTGTCCATCCACATCATAGTAGTTGTAGCATTGTGCAGGCCATGCCCCGAATGGTGCATGAACAACTGCACTGACACATTCACTGAAAACTTTAGTAAGTGAAGGATCTCTACGTATAAATTCGTCACTAACTAGTTCTTCACAGGTAACGATTACTTTTTTAGCTGCAATTGCAATGTCCACATCGTGGAATTCATCTCCTTCAATAATGCATGTTCCATCTGGTGATGCCTTCTGTACATGTATTATTGCCGTATCTAATCTTGGAACAGGTACAGCAATTACTTTTTCACCTGGATTAAATGGATTTTCAACTTCTACAAACTTATCATTATCCAACTTATCAAGTGTTTTTCTTGCTTCTTTGCTGATTCCCCAGAAGTCTGTTAGTCCGGAGCCCTGCATAAGACGTACTGGCAAATATGGAAGTCCTAATGATGCAGCATGCAATTGAAGCATAATTACATCCTGGCTATAATCTTCGAATGTTAATTCTCCTTCCTCGATTGCTGCACGAAATCTACGAGACACATTTGTATACCCTGAGTTAGCTGTATAGCAGTTTATATAAGCCTGCACACGTTTTTCACCTATCAACATATCCCAGTCTCCACCTGCTGGGCCTGCCCATACTGTAAAATCCTTTTGCCCCTGACGTAAAATTTCATATACTGCAGCATAAGGCTTTCTATTAGTAGTAAATCCTCCAAAACAAATGGAATCACCACTTTCAACATATTTGGCAACAGCGTCATGCATAGTCATTACCTTGTTCACAATAATCCCTCCTAAATAACCTGATGTAAACTTTTATATTAACTTTAATTTCAACTCATTTTTCTTATTAGTTCATTTTTTAATGGAATATAGTCATAAAGAATCCCGCCGCAACAGCACTTCCAATTACTCCTGCAACATTAGGTCCCATTGCATGCATTAAAAGGAAATTCGTACGATCAGCCTTCATTCCTTCAGTTTGTGATACACGGGCAGCCATAGGAACTGCGGAAACCCCTGCTGAACCAATTAATGGATTGATACGTCCACCTGTCACTAAACAAAGTAATTTTCCAAAGAGTAGACCTCCTGCTGTTGAAAAACAGAATGCAGCAAGCCCCATTGCAATAATTGCAAGTGTCTGTGGACGAAGGAATACCTCTCCCTGAGCTGTAGCTCCAACAGATAATCCAAGCATAATAGTTATCATATTACAAAGAGCATTCTGAGCAACATCTGATAATCTTGCTACCACTCCACATTCCCTTAATAAATTTCCAAACATCAACATACCAATCAACGGTGCAACCGATGGTAAAAGTAATATACAGAATGAAGCAACAAATATTGGGAATATAATTTTTTCTGCCTGACTTACCTTACGTAATTGTTTCATCTTAATTTTACGTTCTTTTTTTGTAGTAAGTGCTCGCATAATAGGTGGCTGAATCATTGGAATCAATGCCATATAGCTGTATGCTGCCACGGCTATTGGTGCAACCAACTCTGGCGCAAGATTATTTGCTATGTATATGGCTGTAGGTCCATCCGCTCCTCCGATGATTCCAATGGCTGCTGCCTGCTGTGGTGTAAAAATCCCTAATCCATTTGCAAATATAAATGCACAGTATATTCCCAGCTGTGCAGCTGCCCCTAAAAGCAGACTGATTGGATTGGCAATTAATGGTCCGAAATCCGTCATTGCTCCAACTGCCAAAAACATCAGACAAGGAAACAAACTAGATTTCACACCCGCATACATGACACCAATTACTCCTGCATCATACCAATGCTCTACCTCGTTAAAATATCCAAACACACCTGAATCTGGCATATTTGATAAGAAAATACCAAAGGCAATTGGAAGAAGGAGCATTGGCTCAAATTTCTTTCTTATTGCAAGATAAAACAATACGAAAGAAATTAAAATCATCACACCGGACTCCCATGTCATTTTTGCAAATCCGGATTCCTGTAATAATTGAGAAAGAATCTGTAAAAAATCCAATTTAATTTCCTCCTTCTAATTTAAAGTTGCCAATACCTGATCTGTTTCTGTTACATCACCTGGCTTAGCAGAAATAGATGTTATTGTTCCATCTCCCGAAGCAACAATTTCAGTTTCCATTTTCATAGCCTCCATGATGAAAAGTGTCTGTCCAGATTTAACACTCTGTCCAACTGCCGTCTTAACTTCTAAGATAGTTCCTGGCATCGGACTATTAACTGTAAATCCTGAGCTGGAAGCCACTGGGGCTGTTGTCTGAACTGGTGCTGCTGTAGGTTTTGGTGTAACTACAGGTGCTGGTGTTTCAACTGGCGTTATAACTGGTTCTGCCTTTTTCCCTGTAGCTACTTCTTCATGGGTAAGCATATGGAATGGAGATACTCTTTCCACTTCTACCTCATACTTTTTTTGATTCATTGTTACAATATACTTCATATCTTTTCTCCTTCACTTGTATGTATTCTAGTTTTTAACGAATCTTATATTTCTCTAATACTAGTTATCCTGATATTTTCAGGTTCGGTGCAAAGATCTTCACATACAACCGAAATAATTGCTGCACCTATTTCTTCATCTGTTAATCCTTCTTGATGCTCACTCTGGGGATTTGCTGGCTTCTCGCTTCTGTTATTTAAAAATTCAAACATTTTCGAAAATAATGTAATCATAACAGCTAATAACGTCAATGCAATCAATACAACAACAAGCCCCATTACTGAAATCAACAAGGATTGCGAAACCGACATCGTATCACTTGTCCACAACTGCTCCACCTCCTAAAAAAACATTTACCCTTCATCCTATATGCTTCATACCAGAGTAGGTAAGGTTTTATATGTATCACATGCCCTTATTATCCCATACCTCCTAGCAAAATTCTTCCTGTATGTTGGTAACAAATTGACCAATATTGCTATATGTAAACTTTTAAAAATGAACTAATTATAGATATTTGCACTAAATTTATTTTTCTTAAAATCTTATATTGCTAAAATTATATTGCTAAGAATAATATTGGGAAATAATAGAAAAACAACTCAGATTATGTATTATCACATTCAATATTGACCATATTTTTTATATATGTTACAATTTTTTTATATTTTTTAATTTTCAGCAATTTCAGTATTAAACTTATTTTATTATGAATAACAGTTCAAACTTGGCTTGGGTTTTATCAAAATATTTTATATGACTCTTGCCATAAATAATGTCATTGCATTATGGTAAACTTTTAAGAAATTTTATAACAATATATTTAAATTATGGGGTGGGATATATATGGAAGTCATGGATATTACCAAAGAGTTTTCAATTCAATTAAAAGAGGATTATGGTTGGAATATGCACAAGCTTCACTTTCATGATTATTTGGAGTTTATGCTTGTTTTGTCTAATGATGGAGAGTTTTTTCTTCAAAAAAATATTTGTGCAATTAAGCAAAACACACTATTTATTATTAACAGCTCTACACTTCATCGTACTGTTAATACTTCTAACTTACAGCATTTCAAGCGCTATGTACTGCACATTTCACCACTGCTGCTTTCACAAATCAGCACATCGCGTACAAATTTTGCATCTATGATTTCGGACCATTTTTATTGTATTCCACTAACACCAGAGCAATCTGAACATATCATTAATCTCTCTGAGCAGTTAATTAACTTGCCAAAAGACAATTTTGGTGCTGATGTTCGTTGTAAAATAGTATTACTGGAATTCATCCTAGAAGCAATGTCTGCAGCTGCTAATAGTCCAACAACCGTTGAGATGACCAATGGGGATTATAATCGGATTCTTCCTGTACTTCAATATATTGAAGATCATTTTACAGATCAGATCTCTCTTGAGGACTTATCAAAATATTTTTCAATTAATAAGTATCACCTTTGTCATATGTTTAAAAATGTTACTAGTTTTAGTATATTTGAATATATAATTCAAAAAAGGATACTAAAGGCCAGAGAACTGCTTCGCTCTCCAATATCCGTTCAAGAAGCAGGCGAATTAGCAGGATTTCAAACCAATTCATACTTTATTCGTACGTTTCGTAAATACACTGGTCTATCACCACGCAAATATGCTCAACAGTATATACAAAGCGAAAATAGTACACTTATTGACATGAAAAAAAGCCAGAAACTTATCAAATAAATCTAATGGAAAATAACCGCCTTAAAGGAACTAATTACATATTTAATATTTCTAAATAAAGTTTAGTATTAAAATAAAATTGAATAAGATTATGGGAGTGAATAATATGAATTATGAAAAACTGCGTCAATTTAGAAACAGCCACAACAACTTTGCTGAATTTTTAGGACTGGAAATCACGGAAATCGGACCTGGTTATGCCCGTGCCAAGATGCCTGTACGTAAGGAGTTCCGAAATCCCATCGGTTCAGTACATGGTGGGTGCATCTTTACCATTGCTGATGCAGCTGGCTGTTCTGCTGCTAGTTCCTATGGTTACCATATCACAACTATCAGCAACAATTTAAATTTCTTAAATCCTGGAATAAATACAAATATCCTTTATGCAACCACTAGAGAAATCAAGCGTGGGAAAAAAATTCTAGTATATGACGTATCGGTAACCGATGAAAATGACATTCTTCTTGCAGAGGGTATTTTTTCATTCATGTCGTTAAATAAGCCTATCGAATTATAACATGCTATAAAGAATTTACCCCCAATAAAAGCTTTACATTAGCTTTTACTGGGGGTAATTATTAATTAAAATCTAAAAATAAGTTGTCCAAATTTTATTCTTACTAATTATTTGAAAATACTACCTAAGATAGATAAAATAATCGGATTATAGATATCATCTATAATTACTGCAAAAGATGGATATAAAACCCATGCTATTGTATGCCATCCGTATTGATCCATAATGGCTTTTTCATTAGCTACTGCATTTGAACCTGATCCACAAGCCCATCCAACGTTTCCTGCCGCCATAACAGCTGCACCGTAGTTTTTTCCAAACATTCTGTAAGAAACAAAAATTGCAAATGCAGCAACCAATAGACCTTGTGCTAACAATATAACTCCCATTTTACCTGCAACTGGAATTAATGCAGTAATATCGATACTCATAAGTACTAATGCTAAGTACAATTCCAAAAACATGTGCTCAATTGCATCTATTTCTGGAGTATAGAACTCAATATTAAGAGCTTCCATCACATTACGTCCAATAGCACCTGCGAAAATACAACCTATGAATTTAGGCATTTCTATATATGGAATGTTATCAAGCAACGCATATATTGGCATTCCTAAACCAGCAAGTAGCAATATCAATGCAAATGCAGAAATCAATCTGTTTGCATTTAATTCTACAACTTTTCCGTTTCCTTCGCCTTCTGGTCTATCATTTGGATCTGGCTTTAACTTATTGCGGTTTATTAAGAAAGCTCCAACTGGACCACCAATTAAAGAACCCATAACGTTTCCAAGCGTTGCAGCTGCAACACCTATTGTAACTGCACTAGCAACACCTGCCGCCTCAAATGTTGCACCAAATGCAGACGCTGTTCCAACACCACCACTCATTGCTGAAGAAGAACATTGTAGAGCAAGTAGTGGATGTAACCCTATTGCCTTTCCTATAAGAAGTCCTAGTATGTTCTGAAGTGTTATTATAAGACAAGCTGCAATTGCGATTTTACCACATAATTTCCCACCAGCTTTTTTCAGCATTTTTGTACTGAAACCAAAACCTACACACAAGAAGAATATATTCTGACATAAATCCTGAATAAGTGCTTTATCAAAGCTCAATCCAATAATACCAGCCCCTTTAATGATTGATATTACAATTGACAATAGTAATCCTGACACAACTGGTGCTGGTATGGCATACTTTTTCAAAAACTTAAATTTTCTAACCATTGCTCTCCCCATGAAGATTACGAAAGCAGCAACTAAAAGAGATGTTAAATACTCAATTTTAAAGGTTGCTACAGCTCCATCAGCTGCTGGGGTATATTTCCCAAAATACTCGAAAAATTTTTCCATAAAGTGATTCCTCCAATTTTAAGAATATCAATTGCTTTATACAGTTAGAAAATGACTAGTATATTTCCAAATGCAAAATATTTTGATAATTAAACTATATCATATTCATTTATTCAGTTCTTCAACAATATTGTTTATTTTTTGACTTAAATTGCTTTGTGTAATCGTCCTCAACATTAATCAAAATTACAAATATGCATTAACAACTCCCACTTGAAAATAGATATTTGATGTCTTTCAAAACAAAAAAATCTCCCCTAGAATCAATCTCTAAGGGAGAAAAAACATATCTAACTATTCATTTAAAAACCTTGAAGCCCTAGTATTGTGGTTTTAGTGAAAACTACCACCTAGATAGCAAAGGGAGGCGTGCTATAAAAAACTATTTTATTGGAATATAAACATCTACCTCAAAACCATTGTCAGTAAATCTTTCATCATACCACTCAAAATCTGGTGCCGCTTCACTATTATATGGAGAAACTGAATCTGGCGAGGATATACCAAGCTGAGTATACCCTGACTGTGGTAGCCAAGTAGTAAAAAAATAATTCCACACCTGTCCTAAGCTACGTCCTACATCTTTTTTACTTTCTCCCCTAGCAGTAAAAACTGCATATTTTGATGTAGGTATTGTTTTGCCTACCATACCTTGAGGAATCTCCAAAAAACTGTTGACCTCTTTACATATTATATAAGAAAATCCTCCATCTTTATCAAAATTCATATTTGCACCTAAGGTTGCACTTGGGTTAATTTGATTAGGTATATTATCGCCAACTTCTTCATTAAAGTATCTACTCCAAAGATCTTTTATCCCCATTGAAAATTCGCTGTCATCAAAAGAAGTTCTAAGTTCTATTCCTATAATCTTTATTTCTTCCATGTCTATTATTTTAGGCTCCATGAAATACCCTCCTTGTAAAATTTTCAGTCTCATCTGTAATATATCAATCTTTTGGAAAACAATTGCATGTTTGTTATTTTTCCTATACACACTTGGAGTCACTCCAAACATTTTAGTAAAAGCTCTGGTAAAGGACTCCGGTGTTTCGTATTGATATTTATAAGCTAAATCTATTATCTTCCCATCTGTATTCACAAGCTCATAAGCAGAAGAAACCAACCTACGATTTCTAATATATTCTTTTAAAGCTATTCCTGTCATTAGGCGAAATACATTGTGAAAATATGAAAGCGAACAAAAAGCTTTGCTTGCAACTTCATCAAGACTTATATGTTCAGTCAGGTTTATCTCTATAAAATCAATACTCTTTTTAATTCTCTCATACATATCCATTCTCAATACCTCCTACCTAGGCGCCTGTAATTATAATATCATGCATTAAATAATAAAACTTGATATTTTGTCCTATCATTGAGAGAATAAAAATATTTCATCACAGTAAAAAAGACTTATCAAAGTTAGCCTCAACTTTAACAAGCCTGTATAGATTATTCTTATTGATTATAACCACATTTTGATTCTTTGTGGCATAATCGTTTTTTTATTATAGATGAAATCTATAATTTCATTATCTTCTACTCCTTCAAAAATAAATAGTTCAACAAACTTTCCTTCTGTTTCTTCTTTTTTAGATGGAGTAAAGAGAATCATATTTGTCTATATTTATATTAACCTTTGAGTCATCTCTTAATATATAATTTATATCTACTATAAAAATATCACTTTCTTCACATCTCTCTTCAAACTTAAAATATCTATTATTATACTTTTCCTTTATATACTCAACATTTGTAAAAACTCTAATACCCTCGCAATAATCTACTGTAAAATCAAGCAATTTTCCCACCCCATTTTTGAATAGTAAAAGACTAGGAATTAACCTAGTCTTTTGTTGATTTTTATCTTGGAGGATTACACTTACTGCAAGGATTTAATTCTA
>Ga0213825_1002707_pt1 | contig 11162 bp, 8 predicted proteins | sample MC6MC0900MG_FD_179896 | JGI IMG/M metagenome (GOLD analysis project Ga0213825, IMG submission 179896) | Enriched soil aggregate microbial communities from Iowa State University, Ames, United States - MC6-MC0900-MG | ecosystem: Environmental > Terrestrial > Soil > Unclassified | place: USA: Iowa... | reverse complement strand
TATCATTTCCAGACAGAAGACTCCCACTTCAATCATTAGCTACGTAGTGGGTAGTTCATGTATTATAATCCTCTAAAACTATGAATTATCATTGACCACCAGGAGGAGTAAGTCCTAAAAGAACAGGAGTTATTATTTGACTACCAGGTCCAAGGCGAACTTGTTGAACTTGCACTACTTTTACAGTAAGTTCCAGTACAATTTTTTCACGCAATGTGCTGAAAGTGCCTTCTGGTGCTGCCATAATTGGTGAAAAATCAAGTTCAAAGAAGTTTGCAGCTATTAACTCGCCAAATGGTTGTTCATTGTATTTAACAAGATTTTGGAAGAAAGCCTTATCCAATCGAGCATCCATTTGAGTATTTTCATTTAGGAAGTTTACTTCGGAAAACTCGGAAATTCCAAAGATCGGAGTAGGGCCTTCAGGTGTTTGTGGGAAAGTAAGATCTGTAAAACCAGAAAACTGAACATCGGCAATTCTATCTCGAAGTGCCCCATTACATGCTGCTGAAGCATATTCTATATTTTTCCGAATATGCCCTGCTACAAATAATTTAGCCCTTGTTACCTTAAAAAAGTCAGTTGTACCAATACGTGCAAAGCTAACCGGTACTAGTTTAACTTGATTTAGGAATACATTTTTTTTCACTCTTTTGATTTCAGTTGCTGCTGGAGTAAGCGTAATATCCGACTCCACAACTATTTGAAGTGTCGGTTCTGCAAGTACAACTGGTACTTTAATAATTGGACCCGTAACTGGTGTAGCGTGTATTGGAGTAACTTCACTAGCTAATGGTATTTGTTCAGTCGATGTCACTGGACAAGGAAGGCATTGATTTTCTAATTGATCACTCAAACAGATTCCTCTTTTCATTTTTTTTAGTATTAGAGAGCGCTCTCTATATAGCTAGAATATGTAGTAATTAGCTATATGCATAGACGTATATACTAGTTATTTTACTGATAATCAATATGCCTCGGCAGAATTGTAGCTGTCGCTTTGCTTTCGCTACAAAAGGCATTTGCTGAAAGAAGTTAAAAAAAGATTTTTGACGTGAACAATAAGTTTCAATTATCCTCTAGACCCTCAACACTCGAATTTGCTGTACTTGTAGCATATGAATGACTAATTCTAATACTATATTTTGGCACAATTGATTTGAATGAAGTAATGACTCATTTTCTGCAAGTACTTCACTCATAGTGTGCAATGCAGTATACTCAATATTTTGATTTATAAAGCCTTCAATAATTAAATTTCCCTTTAACGCTGTACAAGTCCCATTACCTAATGATTGAGAAAACTGATTAGGTACAAATCTACTATTGGTTAATACTATCTCATTCGAGATGTCTTTAACTCCTGCAATTCCATTGTCAAATACAAAATATTCTTCCAGGCATATTTCAATTTTGTACTCTCCAACTACAACCGGAACTCTAATATTCATAAAGTCATCTGAAGTGCAAGAGTGATTATTTGTCTCTCCTTTTTTAATTGATTGTGTATTATGTAAGGGAACTGCAACTGATTTAAACGGATTATTCTTCTGATTATTGTTATCAAAAGTATCATTTTTCATTAAAAATATACATTCATTTATTTTAGAACGAACCAAACGACAATTAGGCTGTTCAGGATAATCCATCGTAGTATTAATTAGTTTGGTTTCAAATTGAGGAGAAAGGAGATTGTTTTGATCAAAAAATTCAAATGTATTTTTAGCTATCTCACCACAGATAGGAGCATGGAGAAAATCATCAATTTCTACGTGGGTAGAAATTAGGATTTTTTTGGTTAGAGAACATACTTTTCCTTGTATTGAATCGGGAAATGCACTGACATGGCCTGCAGGATTGGTTTTCTCCATATCTTCTGTATCTGTAAGACTCATAATTTTATCCTCACCAGCGGTTTCAGAAAAACTTATAATTTCACGATTAGAGTCTGGTTGAGCTGCAAAATCTTGTTCTTCTACAGAATTCGTTCCTTCTGTCTCTTCTGTTTCAAGGAGATTATTCATTTCATCCTCAATTTTAATTTCAGAAGGAAAGAGCAGTTCACGATTGGAATCTAGATGTGTTGCTAGTTCCTGTTCTTCTACAGGATTCGTTTCATCTGCCTCTTCTTTTTCAAGGAGATTATTCATTTCATCCTCAATTTTAATTTCAGAAGGAAAGAGCAGTTCACGATTGGAATCTAGATGTGCTGCTAGACCCTGTTCTTCTACAGGATTCGTTTCATCTACCTCTTCTTTTTCAAGGAGATTATTCATTTCATCCTCAATTTTAATTTCAGAAGCAATGAGCAGTTCACGAGTGGAATCTAGATGTGCTACTAAATCCTGTTCTTCTACAGGATTCGTTTCACCTACCTCTTCTGTTTTAAGAGGATCATTCATTCCATCCTCAATTTTATTTTCAGAGGCAATGAGCAGTTCACGAGTGGAATCTAGATGTGCTACTAAATCCTGTTCTTCTACAGGATTCGTTTCACCTGTCTCCTCTGTTTTAAGAAAATCATTCATTCCATCCTCAATTTTAATTTCAGAAGCAATGAGCAGTTCTCGAGTGAAATCTAGATGTGTTGCTAGTTCCTGTTCTTCTACAGGATTCGTTTCACCTACCTCTTCTGTTTTAAGGAGATCATTCATTCCATCCTCAATTTTATTTTCAGAAGCAATGAGCAGTTCTCGAGTGGAATCTAGATGTGCTGCTAAATCCTGTTCTTCTACAGGATTCGTTTCAGCTACCTCTTCTGTTTTAAGGAGATCATTCATTCCATCCTCAATTTTATTTTCAGAAGCAATGAGCAGTTCTCGAGTGGAATCTAGATGTGCTGCTAAATCCTGTTCTTCTACAGGATTCGTTCCTTCTGCCTCCTCTTTTTCAAGGAGATTATTCACTTCATCCTCAATTTTATTTTCAGAAGCAATGAGCAGTTCACGAGTGGAATCTAGATGTGCTGCAAGATTCGCTCCCTCTACAAGGCTGCTTTTATCTTCTTTTTCTATATCAAGGAGGTCATTTACAAAATCGGAATCAGGAGAATTTAACATTTCACATGTAGAATTAAGTTCAGATGTATATTCTTGTCTTTTGGGAGGCTTAATTTGACTCTTACAAATGATGAAAACTTTTTGCTTAGAAGAAATTCCCTTCATCTCACTATAGTTAATCCATGGAGTTTTCATTAATTCACTCCTCGTAATAAAGTTTTAAGAAATAAAGTGCAACAGTTAATTCTTAAAATATTCCTACGCTTTTTTTCAACTAAGACATCTTCTTGATCGATTTTTCGTTTAGACTTTTGAGTTCTTCTAGGAAACATGATCAAAATTCGTTTTCTTCAAGAAAAACTCACATAATAACCCATTTTTATTGCTTTTACTAATGCCTAAAAACAAGCACTTTTCTATTTTTACCCGGAGATATGTAGATGTGTTTAGCTCATAAAGATGTCCATATTACGAATGTCAGCAAGTACAATTTAAACAACAAAATTATAAGCTACTTTTATTTTGAACTAAGTGTTGCACTTATCATTAAAACCATTTTATGCTTTACTTTTACTTTTGTCACAGAGCATTCCAAATCTTAGTAACAATTGAGAGGCACTGACATAGTAAAAAATTGTGCATTACTCCAAAATTCAGTCATCGAAAGAAAAGAAATTATTAGTAAGATTTTCAATATAAGAATATTATAATAAGGCAACGTGTAAGTGAATTCTAATCGTTATCTATAACAAAAAAGGCAGTTGAAAGTTCGATTCAACCGAGCTTTCAACTACCAAGTTAAATATTGAATTTTTTTCAGGGCCCCTTGAAATGCCCTTTTTTATCTCCGTTGCTCCTCTATAAAACTAAAGATTTAACAAGGATTAGAAGGAGGTTCAATAGCTGGTGGAGTCAATCCTGAAAGATTAGGAGTTATTACAGAACCACCAGCATCAAGGCGGACTTGTTGAACTTGCACTACTTTCACAGTAAGATCTAGTACAATTTTTTCACGCAATGTGCAGAAAGTACCTTCAGGTCTTGCCATATTTGGTGAAAAATCAAGTTCAAAGAAGTTTGCAGCTACTAACTCGCCAAATGGTTGTTCATTGTATTTAACGAGATTTTGGAAGAATGCCTTATCCAATCGAGCATCCATTTGAGTTTTTTCATTTAGGAAGTTTACTTCGGCAAACTCGGAAATTCCTAAGATTGGAGTAGGGCCCCCAGGAGTTTCTGGGAAAGTAAGGTCTGCAAAACCGGAAAACGGAACATCGGCAATTCTATCTCGAAGTGCCCCATTACATTCTGCTGCAGCATACTCTATATTTTTGCGAATATGCCCTGCTACAAATAATTTAGCCCTTGTTACTCTAAAAAAGTCACTGTTATCAATACGTGCAAATCTAACCGGTACTAGTTTAATCTGATTTAGGAATACATTTTTTTTCACTCTTTTGATTTCAGTTGCTGCAGGAGTAAGCGTAATATCCGACTCCACAACTATTTGAAGTGTTGGTTCTGCAAGTACAACTGGTACTTTAATAATTGGACGCACAACTGGTGTAGCGACTACTCGAGTAACTTCACTAGTTAATGGTATTTGTTCAGTTGATCTTACTGGGCAAGGTAGGATTTGATCATTTGATTGATTATTTGATTGATTATTCAAAAAAAATCTCCTCATTTCATTTTGTATTTTTTGAGAGCTCTCCATACCAGAATATGCAGCAATTAAATCTATGAATAGACGTGTATACTAGTTTTTTAAAAAGGGATTTTTGAGCTGAGAGATAAAAATGAACACAAAATGCCAGGTACTCACCGTTGTCGGCACCTGGTCTAATTGTTACTATCAATTATAATAATTTTTTACTTGTGTTTTAAAGCTTTCCAATACTTGGTCCTTGCCTGAACGCTGGGCCTTACCTTTTCCCATTTTATACTTTTATTTATCGTAAGTGTAAAATACCGAATCCCAAACCTATACACAAAGCTAATATTGAAATTGTAATTGGTATTTTACCTATTTCAATTAAACGAATATTAGATAATTCAGGAAAAGAAATGGTATATAAGCCTGTAGCAATTAATGAAGATTTGAATCTATTCAACATTCACTAATTACACTTGTTATTCATTTATCCTATTCCAACTAGTTTTTTGTATTACAATGAAAAAGAGCCGATTCAAGTTTTTTTTTGAATCGGCTCTTTTTATTAGGATTACTAATATCAGCAGTATTATGGTGATTTCTATCTCTTCAAAGCTTGTCACGACTGCATTAATACTCAATTATACTGACGTTTACTCTTGCACAGCTAAGTGTGTGAAGAGCCTCATTTGACAAGTTTAAAAGCTATCTCATTCAAATTCATAAGATATTGCAGACAGTGCATAAAGCGGCGCTGTTTCTGCTCGTAATATTCTGGGTCCTAAAGACATCGTTTGGGCACCAGCTTGAAGCAGAGCATCCGCTTCTTTTCTTGCTATGCCACCTTCTGGACCGAAGATAATAAGAATTGATTTCGACTTCTTCTCATGTACGTTTTTTAGCTTCTCCGCAAACCTTGTACGTAGTTCTGCTTTTGCATCCTCTTCATCTGCTATAAAAACTGCATCAAAATTGCCCATTTGTTCTACTAGCTGTTTAAAAGAGATTGGTTCATAAATTTCAGGGATCTGTGTACGATGTGATTGTTCAGCTGCTTCTTTTGCAATTTTTTGCAAACGTTCTTGCTTTTTTACGCCCTTCTTTTTATCCCATTTAACGATAGAACGCTCAGCTTCAAATGGCAGTAGGGCAAACATTCCAAGCTCTGTTGCCTTTTGTGTAATAAGCTCTAGTTTATCGCCCTTGGGCAAACCACATGCCACGGTTACATGAACAGGTAACTCAGGAGAAGGAATCGTCTGTCCTATAGATTGGACAAGTACCTCTTCTTCTTCAAAGGCAGTAATTGTACAAATATGGGCGATATTTTGTGCAACTACCACGATTTTGTCGCCCTCTTTCATACGCATTACTCGTTCAATATGTCGTGCGTCTTCTCCGCTAATACGCGCTTCCTCTATGGTCGTCTCAATAAAATAACGCTGCATGTTAAACACTCCTTTATAACAAGAAGAGAAAACGCCAAATCACAAGCACTCGGCTCACGATTTGGCGCTTCCTCAGTCAATTTATTGTGGACGACGGGCAATGATAGCTACCCAATCTTCCATTAGTAATACTTCTTCGATCACAAAGCCTGAAGCTTCTAGTGTTGCTTTTACATCATCACGTTTTGCGCCGATGATGCCTGAAGTGACATATAATCCGCCCGGTTTAACAATTGAAAATGCATCGTCAGTAAAGGACATAATAATTTCAGCCAAAATATTGGCTACAACGACATCTGCAGGTTCCTTTACTGTATCCAGTAAGTTCCCATGGAATACAGATACTTTATCATCAACTTTGTTTAACACAATATTTTCTTGCGCTGAACGTACAGCTACTTCATCTAAATCAAGCGCGTGTACGTTTTTAGCTCCTAATAAGGCTGCACCAATTGATAGAACACCTGACCCTGTTCCGATATCGATAACCGTATCTCCCTCTTTTACAACCTTCTCAAGCCCTTGTAAGCACATAACAGTTGTTGGGTGTGTTCCCGTACCAAAGGCCATACCAGGATCTAATTCAATTATTAATTCATCTGTTGATACTGGTGCATATTCTTCCCATGTTGGTACGATTGTAAAGCGTTCAGAAATTTTTACAGGATGATAGTATTGCTTCCACGCTGTTGCCCAGTCTTCTTCGTTTACTTCCACAATCGATACAACATTTTCACCAATATCGATATTGAAGTTCGTTAGATTTGTTATAGCCGCTTTAATTTCTTCGACTGTTTCGTTTAAAAAACTAGATTCTGATAAGTAGGCCTTAACAATAACACCATCTTTCGGAAAATCCGCTTCATTTAGTGCATAAATCTCACCATATTGATCTTCACGTGGCTTAGCAAATTCAGCAGAATCCTCTATAACAACACCACTTGCCCCAGCTTCATGCAAAATATTTGAAATTGCTTCTACCGCTTCATTTTTTGTATGAATGGATAATTCTGACCACTTCACGTAGCTCTTCAGCTCCTCTAATTATTCACCTTGGAATTTTTTCTTAAATTTATCGAAAAGTGAGCTTCCTTGTTCTTCAGGAATATCGCCACTAATTTCCGCAAATTCACGTAGTATTTGTTTTTGTCTTTCTGTTAACTTTTCTGGCGTTACAACTTTTACTGTTACATATTGATTCCCTGTGCCATAGCCATGTACATTTTTGACACCTTTGTCTTTTAGACGGAATTGTGCACCTGACTGTGTCCCCGCTGGAATTCGTAATTTTACTTTCCCGTGAACAGTCGGAACTTCAATTTCATCACCAAGAGCTGCTTGAGGGAATGTCAGTCTCAGTTCGTAATAAATATCATCGCCATCACGTTCAAACTCTTGGTGTCCTTGAACGCGGAACATAATATATAAATCTCCTGCTGGCCCTCCATTTATACCTGGTTCACCTTGACCAGACACACGAATTTGCTGACCATCATCAACACCTGCTGGGATTGTTACTTTGATTTTCTTACGTTGTTGAACTTTTCCTTCGCCACGACAAGATGAACATTTTTCTTTAATGATTTTACCTGTACCTTGACATGTCGAACAAGCACGACGATTCATCATACGGCCGAATGGTGTATCCACTGCCTGATTCACTTGACCAGCACCTTTACATGTTGAACATGTTTCAGGGTTAGTTCCTGGTTTTGCACCAGAACCGTGGCAAGTATCACATACTTCATCTTTAGGAATTTCGATTTCTGTTTCTTTCCCGAAAATCGCTTCCTCAAATTTAATATTCATACGATATTGTAAGTCATCACCTTTGCGTGGTGCATTCGGGTCTTGTCGGCGACCGCCACCACCAAAGAACGAACTGAAAATATCCTCGAAGCCGCCAAAGCCGCCTCCTCCGAAGCCACCACCAAAGCCTGCATTTGGATCTTCGTGACCAAATTGATCATAGCGCGCCTTTTTTTGATCGTCACTTAATACTTCATAAGCTTCAGCGATTTCTTTGAATTTTTCATCTGCACCTGGCTCTTTATTAAGGTCAGGATGGTATTGTTTTGATAATTTACGGTAGGCTTTTTTAATTTCATCTTTAGAAGCCGATTTCGTTAAACCAAGCACCTCGTAGTAATCGCGTTTATCCATGATTCACACTCCGCTCTTTTTGCATAAAATCTATTGTATCATGCAGTTAAAAAAACTGCCTCTATTTTTATTGTTAAATATTCATTAAAAATGTTGCATATATGTTTTTTCACTTTTCTCGCAGTTAACATATGCAACTTAACGAATCAATTATGCCTTGGCATAATTGCGTCCGGAATCGGCTTTGTGCTTGCACAAAGAACTCCTTTCCGATTTCTGTGACATCCGCCGGAGGCTTTAACTTCTGTCAGCGGATGTTTGGATACCCGCTGAAAAGAAACTTAAACCCGTATTCATCTTCCCACCTATAGAGGTGGGAAACGTCTGTACCTGTCGCTTCGCTTTCGCTACCAACACACTTGCTGAAAGAAGTTAAATGTTTGTAGGTTATACCTAATAATATAGAGAAAAGCCAAAGCCGCAAGCGGTCTTTGGCTTCTTCACTTAACTGTGTTACTTACTATTATTTATCGTCTTTTACTTCTTCAAAGTCAGCGTCAACGATATCGTCTTTTTTACCAGCGCCAGCATCTGCACCTGCATCGCCACCTTGAGCTGCTTGAGCAGCTGCTGCAGCTTGTTCATATACTTTCATTACTAATGGCTGTAATACGCCTTCTAGTTTTTCTTTAGCAGATTTAATGCCTTCTAATTCGCCAGCTTCTAACGCTTTTTTCAGTTCATCACGAGCATCTTCAACAGATTTTTTCTCGTCTTCTGAAATTTGTTCGCCTAAGTCAGCAATTGTTTTGTCAACTTGGAACACTAATTGGTCTGCTTCGTTGCGAAGATCAGCTTCTTCTTTACGTTTAGAATCTGCATCAGCATTTGCTTCAGCATCTTTTACCATACGTTCAATTTCTTCCTCTGATAAACCAGAATCAGACTGAATAACGATTGTTTGTTCTTTGTTAGTACCAAGGTCTTTCGCTTTAACAGATACGATACCATTTTTATCAATATCGAAAGTTACTTCGATTTGTGGTACACCACGTGGTGCTGGTGGAATATCCGATAATTGGAAGCGACCTAATGTTTTGTTGTCTGCTGCCATTGAACGTTCACCTTGCAGTACGTGAATATCTACTGCTGGTTGGTTGTCAGCTGCAGTTGAGAATACTTGTGATTTAGAAGTTGGGATCGTAGTGTTACGGTCAATTAATTTTGTGAATACGCCACCCATAGTTTCGATACCTAATGAAAGTGGAGTTACGTCAAGTAAAACTACGTCTTTTACATCACCAGTTAATACGCCGCCTTGAACAGCAGCACCCATTGCTACAACTTCGTCAGGGTTTACACCGCGGTGTGGCTCTTTATTAGTTTCTTTACGTACAGCTTCTTGTACAGCTGGAATACGAGTAGAACCACCAACTAAGATTACTTGGTCAAGTTCAGATGTTGATAGACCTGCATCAGATAATGCTTGACGTACTGGACCTACTGTACGGTTTACTAATGGTAATGTAATTTCGTCAAATTTTGCACGAGTTAAAGAAATTTCTAAGTGTAATGGACCCGCTTCACCAGCAGTGATGAATGGTAAAGAAATTTGAGTAGATGTTACACCAGATAAATCTTTTTTCGCTTTTTCAGCTGCATCTTTTAGACGTTGCATAGCCATTTTATCTTTTGAAAGGTCAATGCCATTTTCTTTTTTGAATTCTGCTACAAGATACTCAATGATAGCATCGTCGAAATCGTCCCCACCTAGTTTGTTATCACCAGCTGTTGCTAATACTTCAAATACTCCGTCACCTAATTCAAGAATAGATACGTCAAATGTACCACCACCAAGGTCAAATACTAATACTTTTTGATCTTGATCTTGTTTGTCTAAACCATAAGCAAGTGCAGCAGCTGTTGGTTCGTTGATAATACGCTCTACTTCTAGACCAGCGATTTTACCAGCGTCTTTTGTAGCTTGACGTTGAGCGTCATTGAAGTAAGCAGGTACTGTAATAACCGCTTTTGTTACTTTTTCACCTAAGTAATCTTCCGCATAACCTTTTAAGTATTGTAGAATCATTGCAGATACTTCTTGTGGAGTATATTCATTTTCTTCCACTTTAACTTTTTCAGATGTACCCATTTTAGATTTAATAGAAATAATTGTGTTAGGGTTTGTTACTGATTGACGTTTTGCTACTTCACCAACTTGACGTTCACCATTTTTAAATGCAACAACAGATGGTGTTGTACGGTTTCCTTCTGGGTTTGGAATTACTTTCGGTTCCCCACCTTCAAGTACAGAAACGCAAGAGTTTGTTGTTCCTAAGTCAATACCAATAATTTTGCTCATTAAAATTTCCTCCTATTAATTAAACGCAAAGGATGCGTTTTCTACTAAATGTAATTGACTAAATAGTGCTATGACTATTCGTTTACAGATACCATTGTTGGGCGTAATACACGATCCTTTAACATATAGCCTTTTTGAAGCTCGCGTAAGACAACACCCGTTTCTTTTTCACTATCTTGCTCCTGCATGACAGCTTGGTGAACATTTGGATCAAATTGCTCACCTTCTGCTTTAATAATTTGCAAGCCTTCCTTCTCAGTTGCTTCTAGTAGAGAGCGGTACACCATTTCGATACCTTTTACGATAGAAGCAGTTTCTTCTGAAGTCGCTTCAACTTGTAAGGCACGCTCAAAATTATCGATAACCGGCAATAAATCTGAGAGTAAGCTCTGAGCACGGTACTTTTCAGCAGCCTCACGCTCAAGTTGACTGCGACGACGTATATTATCGAAGTCAGCACGTAAGCGTAGATGACGATTTTCCTCATCGTCTAGCTTTGCTTGTAACTCAGCTAGCTTCGCTTCGTACTGTTCTTCGATTGTTAATTCAGTTTCTTGTCCTACTTCTACTTCATTTTCAGCTTGTACATTCTTTTC
>Ga0213825_1002698_pt1 | contig 11174 bp, 10 predicted proteins | sample MC6MC0900MG_FD_179896 | JGI IMG/M metagenome (GOLD analysis project Ga0213825, IMG submission 179896) | Enriched soil aggregate microbial communities from Iowa State University, Ames, United States - MC6-MC0900-MG | ecosystem: Environmental > Terrestrial > Soil > Unclassified | place: USA: Iowa... | reverse complement strand
TCGGGAAAGTAATCACTTTAAACAGCGACGAACATCCGTACTCTTTTGGCTCATTTTTATTGGTTCAAATTATGTAGTTTTTATTCCTTTTATAAAAGGTGAAAATCCATTCTAAGACTTCTATATAGTTCATTATTTCAACAATCCCAAAATCTATTACCGACACAAAGTAGGATAAAAATCAAAAACTGCATCCATTTAGATGCAGTTTTATTTTTTTCTAATCAGTGTTTCACCAAGTGGGATTCCAACTACAACAACCAAAACCGTTAAAATTAACAGTGCTCTAAAAATAAAATATGCAGCTTCATCAAACATCGTATCCCTCCTTCTTTTTTACAATACCTACCTCATATTCCGAAAGAATTATTGTTGTGTTTTTATAGTTTACGTCATTACAAGGTACGTATGCAGTTTTTAAAAAATTTGTGGTCTTCAGACATTTCTTTAGTAAGGAATACGTCATGCTTCCTCTAAAGGGTCACTTTAATCCTTTAGAAAATGGAAGAATACAACCTTGTATTGATGCTATACAAGATCTTCAATCGTTATCTGCTAAAGAATGAGCTAAAGGTTAATAATCCTTTACCCGAGATAATAAATAGTAAACGATACATAAGTAAATTTAATGGAGGTTATGATGATGAGGGTAGTGAAGAAAATAGCCAAGATGGCAGGAATCCTTCTAGTTATACTGACTTTGTTTATGGGGATTGGATACGCTATTCTTGTGATTAATCCGTTCGGAAATAAACCAGGCAAGCCAGTTGCGGATATTGAAGACAAGGTGGAGATTTGGGGAGAAGAAGTGGCAGGTAATCATTCGGGAAGTAAGCTAGAGAATATGAATATTAAGGGCAATCCTAACAGACTTTTGGCGACATTCAAATTTTCCACTGGCATTGTGGGAGAAGACTATAAAGACAATGAAGCGGCCATTGATACCTTTACCTATGTCCATGAAATTGAAGGGGGCTATGAAAAATCAACCTATGAAGATGAGCCCTATCTGATTCCTTATACGGTAGCGAACAGTGACAGTGCCGTCATTATTATGCCAGGTGGTGGTTATGGCTTTAAGGAAATGGATGGAGGAACAGCGGAAGGAAAGGAAGTAGCTGCATCATTAAATAAAGCAGGTATTAATGCATTCCTTCTCCACTATCGTTCCAATCCCTATGAGTGGCCTATTCCACAGCTAGATGTTCAGCGTGCCGTCCGATTTCTACGTTATCATGCCAATGATTATGGTCTCCATCCAGATCGAATTGGTTTAATAGGTTTTAGTGCTGGAGGCTATCAAACGGGTAGCTTTATTAACCTTATTCAGGGAGAAAATCTGTTTCCTGCTAGTTATCAGCCTGATGCCATTGATGCTGTTGATGATCAAGTAGCATCTGCTGCTATGATTTACCCTGCATTGACGTATCGCTATAATGTGCCCATGCTCTTTGCTTCTTTTAATGATGAAGATGTCAGAAATCCAGAAAAACGTGAAGAGCTCTTGCAGCAGACAGATTTATCTACGCATTTCAGAACAGCTCATATACCTCAGTTTATAGCTTATGGGACAAAGGATTTAGCAATCGGGGTAAAAGGTCCACAGGAGTATATCCAATCTGCACGAAACGCAGACGCGGATGTGACTGTGATAGTAGCAGAGGACCAGAATCATGGCTTTAAGCAGGAATACTATATGCGAGCATATCTTGAATGGGTGAAGAAAATTTTTGCTTCTTTATAATTTGCTTTAAAAGAGGTCAAAGATTTTAGTAAGTGCTATTTTATATGGTTTCAAGTAAAATAGTAGTAAGGTATTTCACCATCAACTCAACTAATCTGATTAGTTGAGTTTTATGTTTTTATAGAAAAGCTACTAAAATATTGTAAAGAAGATGTGATGATAAATGGGGAAAATTGCTATATTAGCAGAGAAACCATCTCAAGCAAGAGCATATGCAGACGCCTTTAAAGTGAAGCAAAAAGAGAAAACCTTTATTGAACTGGAACCTTGTGCTACTTTTCCTCATGGTGCAGTTATTACCTGGGCGGTTGGTCATCTTGTTGAATTAAAGGAGCCGAAAGAATATCAGAAGGAATGGGAGAAGTGGTCGCTTGCTTCATTACCGATCATTCCGCAAAAATTTGAAGATAAAGTGGTCTCTAAAACGTATCCACAATTCAATGCAGTCAAAAAAATCTTTAGTGATCCCCAAGTAACAATGATTTATAACTGCTGTGATAGTGAACGTGAGGGTTCAAATATCTTCTACTCCCTTTTGAAAATGACAAAAGTAAATAAGCCAGTTAAACGATTATGGATCAATTCATTAGAAGTGGAGGAAATCCGAAAAGGTTTTAATCATATGCAAGGTAATGAGCGTGATTTGCTTATGTACCAAGAAGCCAAAACGCGTCAAATTAGCGATTGGCTAGTAGGTATGAACTGTAGTCGCCTCTATACGCTAATGTTGCAGAAAAAGGGCTTCAAGGGCAGTATCTCCATCGGACGAGTACAATCGCCAACCGTCTATTTAATTTATAAAAGACAGCAGGAAATTGAACAGTTCAAGCCTGAAAAATTTTATGAAATCGAAGGGGTATTTAAAGCTCAAAATGGTGTATATAAAGGGAAGGCGAAGCTAAAGACAAAAGAGCGGGCTGAGGCAGTGCAGTTATTGCAACAGCATGGGATTGAACCGAATGATACAGGTCTCATTACAAGTGTCACGAACAAAACGAAGCGGATGGCACCACCTAAACTACATGCGCTATCAACTTTACAAGCGGCTGCCAATAAACGTTGGAAATACAGTCCATCACATGTGTTGAAACTTACGCAATCACTTTATGAGAAAAAACTCGTTTCTTACCCACGTACCGATTCACAGCTCATTACACATAATGAGTTTGCTTATTTAAATGAATCATTAGGAAACTATCAGCAGCTCGTGGGAAAAGCATTTCAGCCAATCAATAGAGGGAAGAACAAGCGCTATGTCGACAGTGCCAATGTTGGGGAGCACTATGCGATAATTCCAACGAAAAAAATACCGACCGCCAAAGCGTTGCAATCCATGAATGCTGATGAACGAAATATTTATTTTGAAATCCTCAATACGACACTCGCTATGTTTCATCAGGATTATGAATACGATGAAAAAACGATTATCACGAATGTCAAAAATGTAGAGTTTAAAACAGTAGGGAAAACAGAGCTTGTCAAAGGCTGGAAAGAATTATTTTCAAATGAGACAGAGGTGCAGGCGCGTGAGGAGTCTTTACCTGTTGTCTTCCAAGATGAGCTGGTACAAAGTAAGATTGCTATACTAGAAGGCACGACAACACCTCCGAAGCCCTATACAGAAGGTCAACTCATTACGATGATGAAAACCTGTGGTAAATCGGTTGAGGATGAAGAGGAAATCGAGGTGCTGAAATCGATTGAAGGGATTGGGACGGAGGCAACTCGAAGTGGCATTATCGAGACGATTAAGAAGCATGGATTTATTGAAGTACGAAAAAATATCGTGAGCATTACACCGAAAGGACAGCTTTTATGTCAGGCAATTGAAGGAACATTACTGTCAAGTCCTTCCATGACGGCTAAATGGGAAATTTACTTACATAAAATTGGTAAGGGGGAAGGCTCTGCCAAACATTTTATTGAGAGCATAGGCAAGTTTATTCATCAACTAATAGCAGAGGTGCCTAAACAGTTAGAGTCACTGACAATTGAAGCAGAGCAGTTTAAACCAGCCGTGGTCAAAGATATTGCCATGTGCCCAGCATGCAAGGAAGGAAAAATAGGCTTGCGTAAAAGCTTTTACGGATGTTCGAATTATAAAAATGGTTGTAAGCAAACGTTCCCACAAAGGCTATTAGGAAAAAAACTAACGGAAAAAAACATCCATGATTTATGTAAGAGTGGGAAAACTGCTATGATGAAAGGCTTTAAATCAAAGAATGGCAAACAATTTAATGCAGCCCTACGTTTGGTAGAAGGAAAAATTGAATTTGAATTTAAAGAAAAGTAAATGCTGATAGTTTCAAAGGACTTCCAACATGAAAGTAGGATAGTGTGTTTGTATAGGACATGCTATCCATTTTTAAGTAAATCAGTCACCTAAAAGGAGCGATGTAATGACGACTATAAAAGAAATTGGCAGCTTATGTCTGACGGATAGTGATGGATACATTATTAATCATGCAGATTGGAATAAAATCAACCCTATTTTTCTTGCTGTCATCAACGATGTGGTTCATACCTATCGCACCCTTCTCCAAGATGACTTACATAGCATTTATATAAGGGGATCGATTCCAAAGGGTATAGGTATTGAAGGAGTAGCTGACTTAGACACAATAGCGGTCACGAAGCAAAATCCTAAAAAACAGCAGGTAAAGCGGATAAAAGAAGTAGAGCAAGCGTTAACGCAAAACCATCATTGTGTAGATGGGATTGAGCTAAGTGTATTCGGTAAAGAAGATATTTTAAATACGACATCTTTTTCAATCATTAGTTTCATCCTCCAAACCCATAGTATATGTGTCTTTGGAGAGGATTTAATACCTCGATTACCAAGATATAAAGCGAACGAGGCTTTAGCGAATGACCACCTTATTCATTTGCAGGGGCAAATAAAAAATGCCTGTGATGACCTTCAAGATAATTCGGATAGAGAGGATATTAAAGATTGTTGTAAGTGGATTATGAAAATTATAGTAAGAGCAGGGCTTGCACTTGTCATAACAAAGGAAAACACCTATACAAGGGATTTATACCCCGCCTATAAACGGTTCTCAGAATATTTCCCTGACAAGGAAAGCGACATGAGAAGGGCACTTGAATATGCAATAACACCCATAATCGATACGAACGTTTTGTTATTGTTTTTAAATGAATTTGGAACGTGGATGGTCAGTGAAGCGGAGAAATGGTTACAATTCTATAACCCTACTAGAGAATTAAACATGAAAATCGTATAACTTTCGAGACAAATAGAGAAAGGTAATCACATTTGCGTTGTGATTACCTTTTGTTGTTAATTGAAATTTGGTGTTCTGCTTTATCTTTCAAAAGGGTTGTCAATATAAGGGCCTTTAATGGTAATACGCATTAACTGGGTCGCCATAAATTTGGGGGTATAGGGCATATCATTTTCTAACCACCAGACGATTACTTCAAGAAAGGCGGCTGCATAAAAACGGACGGCCATTTCGCGCGGCACGGTCAGCTTTTGGTCGTCAGGCTCCATCATTTGAATGCCGCTCGAGACAAAATTGATAATAATGTCTTTAAGGCCATCGGAGAAATAAGGGATATTTTTTTCTGTGAGATAGACCTTGTATAGCTTACTATTCAGCGCTATTTGTTCAAATAAATGCATAAATGTCTCATGTGGCTGGTCATAATTTGGTAATAAATCAAAATCCTTCTTCTCTTCGAAGGGTGGATGAATACTACTTACAAGCTCATGCAAGGCTTCTTCTGAGCTTTGATAGAGAAGGTCTAATTTATCACGGTAATGTAAATAAAAAGTGGCACGGTTTAATGTAGCTCGTTGTGTAATATCTTGTACCGTAATCTTTTCATAGCCTTGTTCATCAATTAATGCCACTAGTGCATCTCTTAATAATTGGCGCGTTCTGATGACGCGAGGGTCCATTTTTTTCGACATTTTGAAGCTCCTTGTATTAAATTTTCTATTTAAACAACAGTCCGATTGCAAGTGTTGTGAAAGCATCATTATGGGCTTTGGTGTTGTTTGCCCTTTTTCAATTGCGCGTTATAATTATATTAACGACACCGTGTCGATAATACAACTAGTTGTTAACGTGTTCACGAATTGTTCATTTATATAGAAGAAAGGGAGTTTTATGATGGGTCGTTTAAATGGGAAAGTAGCAATTATTACAGGAGCAGCAATGGGAATGGGCGCTTCTGAGGCAAAACTATTTGCACAAGAAGGCGCAAAGGTCATTGCAACAGATGTACAAATCGAGCCCTTGAATAATTTAGTAAAAGAAATTAAAGAAAATGGTGGGGACATTATTGGTCTTCAACATAATGTTACTTCTGAGGATGAGTGGAAAGCAGTGATTGCCGATGCTGTAAAGGCATATGGCAAAGTGGATATCCTCGTCAACAATGCGGGCGTTTCATCACCTAAAACAATTGCCAACATGGAAATGGCTGAATGGAATAAAATTATGGATATTAACCTGAATGGTTGTATCATTGGCATGAAATATGTGATTCCTGAAATGCAAAAAGCTGGCGGTGGTTCAATTATCAATATTTCTTCGATCGGTGGAATCGTGGGAATGGCTGGTACAAGCCCTTATACAGCAGCAAAAGGAGCGCTTCGTGTGCTTTCTAAATCGGCTGCGATTGAATATGGTAAAGATAAAATTCGTGTGAATTCTGTTCATCCAGGCATTATTGTAACACCAATGACAGCGCCTACGATGGAAGAGGGCGGTGCATTGCCATACTATCAAGCTTACACGCAATTACCATACTTCGGTGAACCTGAAGATGTAGCTTATGGCGTAGTGTTCTTAGCATCAGACGAATCCCGCTTTATGACAGGCGCAGAGCTCGTAATCGATGGCGGCTGGACAGCCATTTAATCCAATAGCAAAATCAAAACTAGGCATCACTCGACGTGAGCCTAGTTTTTTATATCCACAGTCACTCCATAAAGGCCTCAGGAACGAGCGAAAAACCTCATAAATAAAAGAAAAAGCCTTGCTGAAGGAATCAACGATACATACAAAAATAGCACAGACATAGTGGATATTTGTGCATATCATAAATGGAGTAAGCGTTTTCTTCATTTATATAGAAGAAAGTCAAAATCGAAAATTTCACGATTATGTGAACGTCACGAAAAAAAATTCACAAAAACCTTAACTATTTCATGTGAAATCCGTATAATAAATCAAACAGTACGAAAATTGTCCATATTTCTCGAAAAATTGCGTGAATTTTTTAAATTGTATTGACGTAGGAAACGATAATTTGTACACTGTGTACAGTCAATTGTTTTGTGGAGGAATACAATTAATTTGAAAAAGTTAGGATTTGATAGATATGATCGTGTGTAAATTTGGTGGAACATCTGTAGCAAGTGCAGAACAAATACAAAAAGTAGCAAACATTGTAAAATCTAATCCGGCGCGTAAGATTGTTGCCGTTTCAGCACCAGGGAAACGTTCTGGTGACGATATAAAAGTAACTGACCTATTAATACAATTAGCAAATGCAGCGTTACTACAAGAGAATACAGAGGAAAAATTGCAAACTGTTGTGGATCGTTTTAGAGCGATTGCTGATGGTTTGGGGCTAGATAATGCCATTTGTGACGTAATCGCAGAAGATTTACGTGAACGTGTACAAGGTGACAAAACAAATGTGGAATTATTCATCGATAGTATTAAAGCAGCAGGTGAAGATAATAACGCCAAGCTTATTGCAGCTTACTTTAATGCCATTGGTATGCCCGCACGCTATGTCAGTCCTAAAGAAGGTTTAGTGGTCAATGATTTACCAGAAAGAACCTTTGCATTACCTGAAGCGTATGCTAATTTAGCCCCTTTAAAAGACACAAAAGAAATTATTGTGTTCCCAGGGTTCTTCGGTTACACTAAAGCGGGCGTATTGCGAACATTTGACCGCGGTGGCTCTGATATTACAGGCTCTATTTTAGCAGCAGCCGTTGAAGCGGAGCTGTATGAAAACTTTACGGATGTGGATTGTGTGTTCTCCGCGAATCCGAAAGTCGTCAACGATCCAGTGGAAATTAAAGAAATTACGTATCGCGAAATGCGCGAATTATCATATGCAGGCTTTTCAGTGTTCCATGATGAAGCGTTAATGCCTGTCTACAAGATTGGGGTGCCCGTTAACATAAAAAATACAAATAATCCATCAGCCCCAGGTACACGTATTGTACCAAGCCGTCCTGCAACAGGTCGTCCAGTTACAGGTATTTCGGCAGACAGTGGCTTTTCAACTTTATATGTCTCTAAATATTTGATGAATCGTGAGGTAGGCTTTGGACGTAAGCTACTCCAAATTTTAGAAGATGAAAATATTTCTTATGAACACACACCATCTGGTTTAGACGATATTTCTGTCATCATGCGTTCGAATCAATTAACACCAGAAAATGAAGCACGCATTCTTAGTCGTGTGAAAGAAGAGCTACATGCAGAGTATGTAGAAATGCGTCACGGTTTTTCCATGATCGTGATTGTGGGCGAAGGGATGCGTCATAACACAGGATTAGCTGCCCGTGCTGCCACAGCGATTTCAAAAACTGGCGCAAATATTGAAATGATCAATCAAGGTTCTTCTGAAGTGAGCCTCGTGTTTGGTGTCCTTCAGGAATATGAAAACCGCATTTTACAAGCGTTATATGAAGAGTTTTTTGCCCATGCAAAAGCATAATGACACAATCGTCACTAATCCAAGTGTTTCTTGCTTGGATTAGTGTTTTCTTTTTGCCGAGAATACGGTAAAATCGAGGGCGTACATAGTTGGGAGGGTTATTCGTGAAGAATTTAACAATCGGTATGCTTTTTTCAATCATCGGGATACTTTTTGTCTGTTTAACGATTATGGATATTTTACCGTCATCGACAAAAACAATGAAAATTGTTTACATAGGCATTGGGTGGGTCTTTATTATCGTCGGCTCTGTCATCCGCTTTAAGAATCTCAAACAAAAGCAGCAATAACACTTTGAAAATGGAATTGTGACAATAGCCAAAGTTATGATACAATTTCAAAGAAAATAAATAATTTGAGTATTATGAAGTTGTTATTCTGTACAAATGTTCAGAAGGTTCAAATTTTAATAAAGAATCGACCGTACAAATTCTTCTTTGTAAGAATTTGTTTTTTTATGTTCCGTCATAACTTTATCGCGAGGAGGCGATTGATTGCCTATACTTACTAAGGATTGCATTCATATTTTTGACGATTATGTTGCCCTTCAAACAGCTTCAGCCATGAAGGTTGTATCCTCAGCCATGCATAACCCAGGCTTTGGTCATTATACGCATCTGATGAATCGAACGGTGCCTATTACCTATGATGAACGACAGCCACATCAGGAATTGCTGCAGTTTTTGCAGGCACAGCATTTCCCGTATGACAATACAGTGGCTATGATGACGGCTGTCCAAGCCAAGTTTGCGACTATTCGTGACTTTACATATGAGGGAATCCACCTTGTCATTATGATTACCGCAGGGCTTGGCAATGCGGTGGATATTACCCGTGCTTTTCAACGAGAGGAGCAGTACCATGCAGGCACCATTAATACTTGGGTGCTGATCAATGGCAAGCTGTCTGATGAGGCACTTTTTCAGGCAATGATTTCAACTACGGAAGCCAAGGTCAAGGCTTTAGTAGATGAGGGTGTTACAGATCCTACGACAGGCACGCTAGCTACAGGTACATCTACTGATAGCTTGCTTATTGCCTCGACTGAAGAAGGGGACTTCCATCAATATGCAGGTCCCATCACTATGCTTGGTAAGGTCATTGGCTATGGTGTTTATGAAACGATGTGTGAGGCGGTTAGGAAATACAAAAAAGATAAAGAGGAGAGGTCTAAATGATTGCTATCGTGATTGCCTGCATCATAGGGCTTATTTTTGATTTAGTAGTAGGGGACCCTCCGAAGCTTCCTCATCCTGTACGCTGGATTGGACACTTGATTCAATCGCAAACAGCTTTATGGAATAAGGGCAAATGGCGCAAGCTACGTGGGACAGTGATGGCACTTGCTGTTGTTGGCACGACCATGTTTGTGGTGACGCTAATTCTATTACTAAGCTATCAGGTGAGTATCATTTTTGGCATCCTTGTAGAGGGTCTGCTGATTGGTATCGGACTGGCACAGCGGAGCTTGAAGGAGGCGGCGATGGCTGTCTATGAGCCGCTTGTCAAAGGGGATTTTGCCGAAGCACGAGTTAAGCTATCTTGGATTGTCGGACGTGATACCGATAAACTAGGTGAGGATGAAATTGTGCGTGGTGTGGTAGAAACGGTTTCTGAGAATACAAGTGATGGTGTGACAGCTCCACTCTTTTATGCCTTTCTATTTGGGGCAATTGGTTTATGGGGCTATAAGGCTGTCAATACCTTAGATTCGATGGTGGGCTATAAAAATGAAAAATATAAAGACTTTGGTATGTTTTCAGCCAAGCTTGATGATGTCCTGAATTTTATTCCAAGTCGCATTACAGGCTTACTGATCGTGCTTGGTACGAAAAATGAAACAGATCGTTCGCTTGGCAAGCGCTTAAAGCGTTGGGTACAGGACGCTAAGAAGCATCCTAGTCCAAATAGTGGCTATTTAGAGGCAGCGACTGCAGTGCAGCTTGGTGTACAGCTAGGAGGGAAAAATACGTATCAGGGCGTTGTCTCTCATCGAGCAATTATGGGGGAAAAATTAGTGCCATTAACGAAAGAGCATATTGCAACGTCCATTATTCATATGCGTATTGCCACAGTGCTGTTTGCGCTTGTTATGTTAGCAGTGGAGGTGTTAATTTATGCGGTTACCTAATCACGGAGCAAATCCGCAAAATGTTTATCAGCAATTAGGCTTAACGATGCCTGAGGTGGTGTATGATTTCAGCGAAAATGTCAATGCGGCAGGACCACCAGCCTTTGTGGAGGCACGTTGGCGTACTTTTTATCCACTAATTCAGCGCTATCCAGATCCAGATGGGGAGCCTTTTTTAACGAAGGTTGCTGCTTTTCATCAAGTAGCAAAGAATACGATTTTACTAGGCAATGGGGCTTCAGAGCTTTTTAGTGTACTAGCAAGACGCTATGCCAATAAGCGTGTCATCATTGTGCATCCAACTTTTTCAGAGTATGAGCGAACATTGCGTGCAGCAGGTGCTACGATCGTTCCTATTGTCGTGACAGATTTTATCAATTACACATTGCCATTAGAGCAGCTACAGCAGGAAATGTTGACGGCAGATGCTGTATATCTTTGCACGCCTAATAATCCAACTGGCGTATTGCCAAATAAGGAAGACTTACTCGCCTTAATCGCACACGGAGCAATCGTTAATTGTGAGCTTGTTATCGATGAGGCATTTATGGATTGGGTAGATGAGGCGCATTCGCTGATTCAGTT
>Ga0213825_1002693_pt1 | contig 11184 bp, 7 predicted proteins | sample MC6MC0900MG_FD_179896 | JGI IMG/M metagenome (GOLD analysis project Ga0213825, IMG submission 179896) | Enriched soil aggregate microbial communities from Iowa State University, Ames, United States - MC6-MC0900-MG | ecosystem: Environmental > Terrestrial > Soil > Unclassified | place: USA: Iowa... | reverse complement strand
TTATCCAGTCTCCCAGTTCTGATAATATGGCAAGCAGCTGTTCCTGTCTTTGATTCTGCATGTCTAAATACTCCCTTTCTTGCTGTCTTCTTCCGTAAAATCCTCTGTTTAGAGGATGCAGAATGCGAACACCGTCCATTGTTCTGCGTAATCCAGCAGAACGTGTTCATGCTCAGGAATATGACCGATCACATTCTTGCGGCCATCATTTGGCATGTCTTTGGTGACGATTTGAAGTTCTCCCTTATATTTGGGATAGCCGTCATTTAAGATGACCACATCACCTGGCTTTAAATCTCTGGTATTGGCAGCCGGGATAGACCGGTCCGCAAACGTGACTCTGGGGCCGGAGGAACGGATCATATAGTCGTTTAAATCACCTCTTACTACATGACGGAGTTCATAATCCAGGATCTGGCTCTCGGTCTGAGTCAGTTCTTTCTCCAGATGGATACCAAAGGTCAGGATGCTGGTATTGATGGCGGCGCAAGCCTCCAGTTCCTCATCAGTCGCATAAGCATTGGCGATAAGCACATCATCAACCATACCGGTGGCAAGCAGATGGCGCACCTGGAAATCAATGGGAAGACCACGGTGCATCTCCAGAGTACACAGCCCCTCGTTTACGGGCCATGGACCGTATGCTCCGGGCGCGTTGCTGGACACAAAAGCCGCAACCTTAAGCCCAAGTGATTTCATCTTATCATTACAGGTATGAAATTGTTTCAGGCTTAATCCAGTATACTTCTGCGGATAAAAATTGTGGCAGGTAATCAGCTTGTCACGATCCGGGTGGTGGTCTATGACATTCTCCACATACGCCAGCCTGGTGCTGGCATTGAGCTCTATCTTAAGCCCCTGAGGATTGTAAGTCATAAGGCTTTCTTTCATGCCGTCAAAGCCTTCGTCCAGACGGATGCCATCCACATGCATTTCCTGAAATACGGATAAATCCTCGTAGGAGATTCCCATCCGGGAGAATACGGCAGGGCTCACATCTGGTATGATTTCCATACCGCAGGCGTGAGCTTCATCTGCCAGCCTCCGAAAACGGCAGATTACCTCTTCCCTGCTCTCCTCTACACTTAAGAGACAGGTGAAGATTCTCTTATACCCCAATCTCCCTGCCTTTCTGATATACTCTATGTCCCTTTCTTCCGTAGAATGTTCCGGATAAACGGAAATACCCAATTTAGCCATATGATTAACCCCTCTCTTATATTTAACCATCCGGTACTAACGTACCGGATGGTCCTCTGACATTAACTATAGTCCGTCAAGAAAGAGTTTGGAGGTAAATCAGTTTCCTAATTGCTAGGAAATATCTTGTTTCCGCTATAAATTGGCCGGAAGAAACTCCTTAAGGAATTCAATTGCACTATTTTCATCCTGCCCTTCTACAATAAGCTCCAGACATTCTCCATAACGTGCTCCCAGACCAATGAGTGAAAGTACATTCTTACAGTCCGCTGTGCCTTTTCTGCTTTTTAAGGTTATACGGCTCTCATATTCCGAGGCCGCCTTGCTCAGCCTCAAGGAATTGATGGCGTGAAGCCCCTGTTTGTCCGATACTATGTATTCATAACTAATCATCTCATCATCACCCTTTACGATTCATGCGAAAACGACAAGCCAATGTTAGTATGGCATAACACTGGCAGTTGCAGTGGGTTGGCTCCCGCTATTTATAGCAGGAGGAATTCCTCTCCATATTTTATCATAGAATCCATAATTATCCACGGTGAAATTATACAGATTTTTTTACCACAGCTTAATTACACGATGTAAGTAATTTCGGAACCGCATAATAATAAAAAGCGTATAGCCCATTGTTAGACTTTACGCTTTATATATGATACAATTTAATTGTTTATGTTTTTTATAATCAATACTTATGCGTAACCACTACGCTTGTTTTGGTAAAATGTTTTTTATTTCCAAAACTGTAATTAACGTTTCTATTTGATCGTTAATCTTTGCAAACTCTTTTTTGCCATGATACTCTAAACTAGTGACACGATACGTAAGATCTTCTATTTTGTGAGATAAAATATCTTGCTTGATTTCCAGTATTTCTATTTTATCTGACAACTTATTGATATCAGACTTCATATTATTGATATCAGACTTCATATTATTGATATCAGACTTCATATTATTGATATCAGATTTTATATCTCGTATATCAGTCGATAGCGGATTAATTTTTTCATCCATTAATGCTGCTATGGCTTGTAAATCTTCATTGGTCAATGCCATGATATCACTCTCCTTATAATGTGCTAATTATATCTCTTCCGGTAATAATGTTATCTTTATTATATCATATTTGGTTTCATAAAGTCTATTTAATTATCAATAAATCATAAAGGATGACTCACTTTTCTACAGTCAATAAAACCTCCGCTTCAATTTCTGTAATCTGCTCCATGCTCTCCGGATCATACACCATGAATACAGCCGTTGCGGCATTTTCCCCGGCTTCCGGTACTTCTTCCAGTTCTACAAAAGCATTCCGCTCTCCTGGCTTCAGTATTTCTGAACAAAACAACTCTTCTCCCGTATCATCCAGAATTAATTTCACCTTTACATACTGTTCATTCTCTGCCGGATTTCCAATCATCAGATTGCAGCGCTTGCTGCCTCTTAGTACCTCCGGACTGGAATTCACCTGGATCGTAAAATAGGAAGTCTCCTTCCGGCCCTCATCCTCACCCGAACCCGGAATATTGGCGGAACGTACATATTCTCCGTCTTTCGCATCTTCCGCAAAGGAATATCCCCTCTCTCTGCCGCCTCGAAAAACTCCGGCAGTAAGCAGCAAAGCAGCAGCTATCACCGCTCCGGCTAACATGGCCTTGTTTTCATCCAATAATCTCAATCCTCCCTATTACCGTATCTTTCTGCCTCATCTTCCTGCCATATCTTTCACTCTATAATCTCAACGCTCTCAATCACTACATCCTTCTTTGGCTTCCGGTCCTCGGCGGACACCTTTACCTGTGTGATTGCCTCCGCCACATTCAGCCCCTCAACGATTTGGCCAAATACCGTATGTTTATAATCCAATCCCCAGGCGCCGCCCACCTGGCCGTACCTGGCTGCAACAGACACATACTTATCCTCATATTCCTCCGGCACCCCGTCCGTTGCAATGGCCTTGATTTCTGCATTTAAATCGTCCTCAAAGGTCTTGATTTCTTCCTCACTCAGCTCCTTTTCCCGGCCAAGAGCTTCTAAGTCCTTTAATCGCAGCTTCATTAAATCATTCATATAACAGTTAGCGGGGATGATCCGGTCATCCTCCGGGATTTCCTCCTTTACCAGAAGGTAAAACTGACTTAAATTACTGTTGCTGGTATAGCCTCCGTCTCCAGCCATGGCAACTGCGCCTTTAAAATGATACAGTCCATTGTCTGTCTCATCTTCAAAAGCCTCCCCCCAAAGACTTCTTTCATCCGCCTCCTGATCTCCCGGTTTTCCGCCCTGTGTCAGTTCTCCCCGCTTTGCATAATAAAACAGGCTGCCGTCATAATAACCTTCCTTTGCCAAGCCAATAAAATTCTCGACTGCCTTCGGAGCCTGTTTGGGATACAAAAGGATGGTGATATCTCCGGCTGTGGTATGCACAATGGCGCTAGGTCCGCCGGAGTTTGTTAACTGTGGATTCTCCACCGGTTCCGCCTGAATGGGAAAACTGTCTGCAATATCCGAAGACATCTCTGCATAGGTTTGTTTCTTTGCACAGCCGGTAGACAGCACAGCAGTGAGGGCTGCCAGACATACCAGGGGAATCATCTTACTTTTATTTCTCATTCCGTACTTCCTCCATACTCTTTAGAACTCCATATACGATGTATCTGGCATTATTATATTCATAGGAACAGGTACAAAGAGCCAGGATCCGTTCCTCTTCCTCTACGGCTGCCGGGCTTTTGAATGTGGAAGAAGCCAAAATCCTTTTTAACCATCTCTCCCGCTCCTCAGCTCCTTCAAAGATAAATGGAAATGAACCATTTTCCCCATTACGTATCTCCCCGGCAAAAAGCTCCACCCGGTAATCCTGATCCGGAGTATACAAATACATAACCGGATGCTCCTCATAATAGCTTTGTGTCTTATAAGCAGAAAGAGAGGAGAACATCCGCCCTCCTCTGATGTGATGTCCATACAAAACAGTCACATCATCCTGAAATTCCTTTCTGTTTCGACTTTCCATGAAAATGGAGCCTATCATACTGCTCACCCCGTCAGCCCTGTGATTTAAATAATACTCATTATCCGCCCCTTGCACGACAGGATAATCAATGTCGGTTCCCGGCGACCAGATCCAGCCTGCAATATCCGGATTCCATTGCAGCAATGCCTCAAAATCCGGCTTTCTTCCTGTAAGGCTTTCCTCTGTCCCAGGGTCCTTATCGCCCTTCCCCAAGACATCAGCCTCCCGGAACATTCTTTCCCTTACCTGTCCATACATCTGCTCCGCCAAAATCCGGGGCCTTATCTCCTGATAAAGCTTCCAGCCGCAGAAGGCCGCTCCGGTCAGGCATAAAAATGACAGACATAACGTAAACAGTCTTAAAACAGATGGTCTCGGAGTCGGCGACCTCAAATCAGGCACCCCCTCCGATAATAATCTTTTATTTTTCATCTTAATATCCCAACACCCTAATTCAGTACACTAACCTGAAGCTTCACCTGAACCTGTCCGATATCCTCTAAGGTCTCCGGGTCCGTGGCTATCACCTGGGCCGTGCAATCATAGGTTCCAGCCGGAAGGTTCTTCTTCAGCTTGATCTTATCAATATACTGTCCCGGTTTTAACCCCTGGCTCTCATAGAGCACCTCACTGGTATCATCCCTGCGAAGCACTACCCGGCAGTAGTAACGGTTCTGGGGAATATTCTCTATTCCAATTGAACCTTCACTTTTTCCATCATTGAATATCGCTCTGGCATTCATGGATACATTAAACATCCCCTCTTCCACCACAGAGTTCAGAAGTCCCTGGATCTCATCCGGTGTCTTTCCCTCCAGGGAACCGTCCTTAGCCAGCTTGTCAAACCAGTATTTGGTTGTGGCATCCATCGCCCGATTATGTATGTTCCACCAATATATGCCGCCAGCAACAGCCACAAGAAGCAGAAGCAGGAGGAGAAGAAGAGCACTCTTTCTGCTCTTCTTCCTCTTCTTTGCATGAATTCTTGTGCCGTCTATGGGGGCTTTTTCTGTTATTTCCTCTTGAATATTTTGTGTTTTATCCATTTCTTCCAACGCTTAAACCCTCTCTTTCGGCTGTATCAAGGAATTCTTCTGGACGGAACGATCTCTACCTTGTATTTCATCAGATATTTTGCCCTGGCATTAATTGTAGCTAAGCCAGAATCTCCATCCATGTATTTTTGTACTTCAGTCCCGGAAGCTCCTTCCACCGGGAATGTGGAGTCCATATATTTATCCACAAATCCGCTTCCCACGGATCCGATAAAGGTAAACCTGCCGGAATCCTGAGACTTCAAAGTTCCAAGGACCAGCGGCTCTTCCGTAACTGTTGATCCTGCGTAAGGCTGCAAGGATGTCTCTGCGGTGCCAAAGCCGGTGCCGCCGGAGGTATCGGTATCATCCAGGCCTTTTACGGCTAAGTACAAATCATTTTCATCGGCTGCCGCGGCACTGGTGTCAGCTAAATCCATCAAATAATTCGGATCGGCTGTGATTTCTTCCTCCGTCCTATTCTCAAATCCGGTGATGGAGACCTTTGCATCATAGATGCCCTTATTTTTAACCATATATTCCGGAGCTGTAAACAGACCTGCTCCTGCCGGAGAATCACTCATAACACCCATTAAGCTGGTGGTATTCTCATGAAAACCGTTCCGGCTCACTACAAGGTAAATATCCGTGGGTACTTCCACCTTCAGGATTTCCCAATTCTGTAACTCCAGGACATCCGGTTCATCCACTGCCTCCACCAGGAACAGCTCCTTCGGCACCGTGTCCGCCAGGCGGAAATGATCATGCTCCGCATCGGCACTGGGGTCATAAGCCGCATTGCTGGTGAACCGTATCACGTTCCGGCCCTTTTCTCTGCGATCCATATCAACGCCAAATACCTGATCCTTCGGAATCGGCACTGCGATCCAGAGCTCATGATCCGTGCTTCCCCATATCGGATTCGTTTCTGTTCCCTTATTCTCCGTGGTCAGATAGATTTCATTCTGACCGTCTTCTTTCTGATCGTCGATCAGCTTTTCCGGAGCACCCAAGATCGTAAAGGTTCCATCCTGATATACCACAGAGCCTTTCTTCGCTTTGTTATTGGCAAACAACGTGTCATCCACCGTTGTCGTGCCGCTGTTGAAGATGGCGCCGCCGTGCATGTAAACAGGGTTTCCGGAATCACTGTACGGATCAAATATATTGTCATTGTTACACAGAGTCACACCTGACTGAAGATCCAGGTTCCCGCCTTCCTCAACGGTTATTAACGGAGCCTTTGCTTCACCGTTTCTTGTTACTGTCATTTCTTTCGGAAACCGGATATCATCCCACTCTTTGCTGTGTCCGTCAAAGGATATGTTGGCTCCGAACTGAACCGATATGCCGGCAGGCACATTCAGCAGTGCGCCTTCAAAATCAGGCACATCGTATTTGACAGTAACCGCCTCCGCAGGATTAAGCCCTGCGAAATCCGGCTGTATATAACGAACCAGCTGAACCTTGTCGGTACTTCCCAGCAAGACCTCACCCGTTCCGTCTTTGTAGAACGTTCCCGCCGCCGCAAAATTACTGTCTGCCTGAATGGTATTTACCACATAAATCGTATTTCCACCACGGATTTTTAGCAGCTCATACGCTCTTTTCAGGCTTTCTACGGGTGTTCTTGGAGTTGAACCTGCCATCCGGTTTGACGGGTCGTCATTACCATTACCGCTTGTTCCGTCAATATAGACTGCGACCGGCTTCTTTAACACCAGGATCCGTGAATCCGGATCGCCCTCATCATCAGAGAGATTTGTCAGATAAAAGTAATCCTTTACCACGTTTTCCAGAAGGAGTTTACCAATATCTTCTTCATTCGGCTTAGGCGAGGGATGCAAAGGATATTCTGCCACCACCCTGTTCTCATACGGATCTCTCATCAGCACCTGGAAATTATCCACTGCGGGGGTGCCATATTCCTTTACGGTTAGGAAGCGGCTGGTATCCCGGTTCCCCGTTTCCGTTCCTTGACCCTCCAGGTATACCGTCCCGCCAAAAACCATCTCATGGGCAAAGGCCAGATTTCCATTATTGTATATATCCGTGCCTCCGACAGCCACTCCCATTCCTAATGCGAGATTGGAGAATCTTACATGCTCAAGGTTGGCGCTTCCCCCCTCCAGCAGCTCAATACCTGCGCTGCTGCCTTCTATGGCAGACATGCCATCGTATATGCCAACTATGTTAGATTTATTATTTTTATTGACATTATTAGTAAACAGCGTTTCTGTGGGAGACGAATTTGCAATCCCCTCTGCACGCCTGCATTCCAACACTCCTGTTCCTGTTACTGTCACTAAGGGAGACTCAGCCTCCACGGCAGCTGCTGCCAAAACAGGATTCGCACTGCTAGTGGCAACAGAATGTCCATCCAGGTAAATACCGTTCAAGATCAGTTTTCCGCCATCATTGATATAGAACAAACTATCCTTTAAGGTTTCCTTTCCATATCCTTCATAAGCCGCAGTTCCCGCTTCATAACCACTTGGCTTAGAATACCGTTTAAAAAATATCTGGCCCTGGATTGGGATTTTACCAGTCGAACTATCTTTGTAATACCCTTCATAGTGGGAGTTCTCTCCGCCGTCGAGTATCTTCACATTCAGCAGTTCCACCTCCTCAGCATCGTAAATTTCCACGGTATTTACGATATAAACTAGAACACCTTTGGTATTTGGATCGTTTCCAATTGCTCGAAAGGTCTGCTCTAAGGTAAGAAAAGCCGTTTCCGGTGTAAGTCCATTTTCACTGTTTGATCCTTCCAGCCCATCTAAGTAAAAGATCTTTCTAATACTTAATTCCAAAGTCCGGGGTTCTCCATTCCGGTTCACGATATCATACAATGCATGGATCGCATCACCGAACTTATAGTAGCTCAATTCGCTCTCACCGGGTTCCGTAGAATCTGTATAACGAATCACCGGACGTCCGTTGTAGTCATTTTCGATAGAAATTTCCAAAGCGTCTGATGGTATATAGGTGCCATCCGGCTCTACATAAGCTGCCGTCTGGTCCCCTTTACCAGCCAGATATACATCGCCGGAAACAGCCGTCTGCGAGCCATTCAAATACAAATGTCCAAAAGATGACGGATTGCTGTCATGCGCTTCCAGATAGATCGCCGTACCATAAGCCGCACGGTTTCCTTCAATCCTGCTGTTATTCCTGACCGTCAGGTTTCCGCCTGCTGACACATAAAACGCACCGCCTTTTGCGTCCAGAGCAGTCGTGTACCCATCCTTATCAATGAAATTCCCCATGTTATAATTGCCGGAAAAGACCGAACCGCTATCTGCCGTCACCTTAATCCCGGAACGAATCTTCACCAAACTGTCACCATTACTGCTCTCACTGTCTATTCCTCTTCGTCCCTGAACTGTGATGTTCTGAAATGTCAGGTCAAACGTTGGTTCAATCAAATATCCATGATATGCCCATTCCAGCTCAAGGGTATCCTCGCCACTTTGTTCATAGACGGGGAACCCGGTATAACGGCATAGATAGGCAGTCGTCGGCAGCGTCCAGAGACCTCCTTCGCTGTTTGTATTGGTTGCCGGGGCTCCGCAGATATAAATCACATAATGTTTTGAAGATCCATAGGTAGTGGCCTCTCCCAGCTGTTTGGCTTTGGCGAAGGTTTTTACAGCCAAACTGGGCTTGCGGCCCGTATTTGTATCCAGACCATCTTTTGAATCCAGATAAATCGCCTGCATCAGCAGGAGGCATTGATTCTCCTTCACACCGGAGGTTCCTGCAGCAGTTTCGCTTCTTCCCCGATCCAGTACATAGGGGTTGGTTCGTACATCAAAATTAGAAAGATAGGGTGTGGCATCCAGCACGTTATTGCCGTCGGGCTGCACAACGATACTGCCCTTTTTAAACTGATAGCTTCCGGTTCCCTGATTTAAATATACCCGGTAAGTGCGCCCGGCCTGATAAAAATCGCCGCTTACATTAAACATGCCGGTGGTGCTTCGATCTATATATATACCGTCACTGATGTTGGCACCGTTGCCATGAAGCGTAATACCACTAGATTCAACGTAAATTGGTGCATATGAATCGACAGACTGTTTCCCCGGCACATTCGTCCTGTTTCCGCTGATCTGTCCGCCTGAAATAGTCAGAGTAGTACTGGCACCTTTATAAAAAATTGCACTGCCATACCCACCTTCATTTCCTCGAATTACTCCGCCGCTGATTGTTCCAGGACTATTATTAAGTACAATCGTACCTGCATTTGCCGGATTGGAGCCGTTTGAAACCACCTTGTTATCCGCAATCAAACCACCGCGCAGCTCCATTTTACCATAAAGGGGGGCGAAAGCCACCGTTCCCATATAGATACTGCCACCTGCCTGTGGCGCATTTAATTCATTATCTATGATCTGCCCCGATTTCATAATCAGACTGCCCGATCGGCTGGAAGTACCACCTACAAACACGGCAGAGGCCAAAGTACTATTAGAGGCAATGACACTGTCTGCTGCTTCTTCTCTTACTATATTCCGAATGATTCCGCCATTTATCTCAAGAGTCCCGGAATAAACCATAACACCCAGTGCCGGTTTTGACGTTGTACCAATTGTACTGTGGCTCAATACTTTGTTGTTCCGCAATACCGCACCTTCACCAAGAATCGCCGTCTTACCGGCGCCAACTGTCAGCAGCTGTGACTCCATAGCGTTCCTGGTTTCTAAAACAATACCATTCTCCGAACCGCCGTCAATTGTAATATTCTCAAATGTGACGGCATCCGCATAATCCTTATTCCCAGTTATCACATCAGGTATATGAATCAGAACACCATCATACCCATCCTGGCGAATTACCAATGGCTGCCAGCGATTGCTGCTCTTCGTATTCGTTACAAATCCGCCAGGCTCAAATGCCCAGTTTTCATCTCCTGCCTTTACCGTCACCACGCTGGAGCATACAATAATATTTGCTCCGCTCTCATAGTAGCCAGCTCCTTCCAGCAGCTGCCTGGCACGTTTGAAGGTTCTGACCGCCGTAGTCGGAGTGTTGCCGGTATTGCTGTCACTTCCGATGCCTGACAGATAAACATTATTTTCTCCCCGCAGCACCAGGTTTGGTGATTCCTCCATAAGCGGACGGTCGGCCGCCATTCCGTCACCGCTGACCTTATGAAAATATAGAAGCTGACTGGGCGGAGCCGTAAGATCCATAATACCAACGTTATCCGGTTTAACCACGATCTTGCCGGTAAAGCCTTCCACCAGGTGTAAATCATACTTTGGTTCCGTACCTGCTGCGGCATGGGTCATCGTAATCGGATTATCACTGTTATTCATATAAATAAGACCCGTAACCGTACTTCTTCCATCCAGCTCAACTTTTCCATAAATGTCAATTGCCCTGGCCACGTAAGTGCCTGATTGGTAAGGATCGCTGCCAATCTCTACCCGGGCCTCTCCTATAAGCTTTAAGGTGGTATCGGTCCCTAAGTAAAGTGCACCTCCATTTCCCTTGATAGATGGGGTAGACAAGGTTCCACCATCCACTCCATTTAATTCGATTAAAACATCATTATGTACGGTCCCGGCTGAATTGGAAATTGATTCCGCATAAATACTATAGCTTTTATTGTCACAAACGGATGCAGAATCATTCAAGACGACCTTTGCTGTTCCCTCACGGTAAATACCAGCAGTTGGGTAACGGCTTAAATAAATTCCGGCTCCCATAACATCTTGTTTTCCATAATCACCTCCATTTCCGGCTATTTTCGAACGATCATACATCGTTACCTCAATCGGGCTGGTTGTATAGATACCTAGTCCACGATTTCCTGAACGGGGGGAGACAGTCTCATAATAAGTATCGCCGCCTATGATCGCATCATCATGTAACGTAATCTTCTGATAATCATCTGGATTCCTGTAGTTCCCGGCACTAACT
>Ga0213825_1002690_pt1 | contig 11188 bp, 9 predicted proteins | sample MC6MC0900MG_FD_179896 | JGI IMG/M metagenome (GOLD analysis project Ga0213825, IMG submission 179896) | Enriched soil aggregate microbial communities from Iowa State University, Ames, United States - MC6-MC0900-MG | ecosystem: Environmental > Terrestrial > Soil > Unclassified | place: USA: Iowa... | reverse complement strand
GTGTCGTTTTTATAAACCTGCTGAAACGTTTCATCAAGCTATGTTTCCAGCCAGTCAGAATGAAGCTGCGGAAAACGCTTTTGCAGCCACTCGATAAAAACCTGAACCTGAGGTGCCAAATGCGTCCGACTTGGGTAGAGCAACGAAACAGGGCGAGGAGCTGGCCGATAGCGCTCTAGAATTTCCACCAAACCGCGACTGGCCAAATGCTCGGCCACGGTAATCCCAGGCGCCTGGATTATTCCGAAACCCGACACACCACACTGGACATACGCATTCGACTCGGTGACGGTGATGCCGGCGTTACTCACAAAGGATCGATCCTGACCTTTTAACGTGAAGTGCCAAGGCAATGTCCTGTTGTTCTGACCGGACAAGAAGTTGACGCCTCGATGGGAGGCCAGATCGTCGAGTGTCTCGGGTTCCCCGTACTGGTGCAGATACTCGGGCGCGGCACAGGTCACCATGGTCGCCATTGCGATTGGGCGAGCGATCAAGGTCGAATCCGGTAGATCGCCAATACGCAACGCACAGTCGACGCCCTCACCGATCAGGTCGACAGCCCGGTCAGTCACGCCCAGAACCATGTTGATACCTGGGTAGGAGGCGGTGAATTCTTTAAGGCTTTTGATGAATTCCAACTGCGCGAAAGCGGTCGGGATATCGACACGAAGTCGGCCCGTGAGCGTTGCTCCGGGTCGGTCAAACATTGAGGTCGCAGCAGAAATATCCGCCAAAATCTCCTGTACCCGCTCATAGAACCTCTCGCCCTCGGCGGTAAGGGCCACCTTTCTCGTGGTGCGCTGAAACAGGCGCACGCCCAATGACGTTTCCAGCTCCTGGATATAACGGGTGACCTGGGGCCGCCCGATGTCCAGCGATTCAGCGGCTTTGGTAAAACTGCCGAGTTCCGCAAGCCTGGCAAACAGTCGCATCGATTGAAGCAGTTCCATGTCGCTACCCTATGAACCCGCTTGACCGCGAGTCGAACATGATTGTTGCTCAAGGATAGAACAATCATGTCTTTTTCCACGCATTTATTGCGCATCGTCAAAAGCGAAAAATGCACCCAAGGCAGAACCTGTCTGGTTCGCGGCCATTGACGTGTATTTGGAGATTCGCAATGAAAGCGTGGTTATTGAAAGATTTCGGACTCGACAACCTGCAATTAGAAGAGGTCGCGACGCCGCAACCCAAGGCTGGCGAATTGCTGGTTAAGGTCGGTGCTGTCTCGCTCAACTTTCGCGACAAGGCAATCGTCGACGGCATTTATGAACCGCACATGGTGCCCAAACCTCTGATCCCGGTGAGCGATGCCGTCGGCACGGTGGTAGCGATCGGTGACAACGTCACACGCTTCAAAGTCGGTGATCGGGTCAACTCACACCTTTACTCACGTTGGCTGGATGGCGAGCCAGGCCCGAACGAACCCGATTACTGCTTCGGTTCACCGCTGCCCGGCGGCCTGGCCGAATACATGATCATCCATGAAGACAGCGCCGTTGGTGCCCCGGACAACATGAGCGACGAAGAGGCGGCCACACTTCCGATTGCTGCGCTCACCGCCTGGTATTCGCTGGTGGACTTTGGACAGATCCAACCAGGCCAAACCGTATTGGTTCAAGGCACGGGAGGTGTGTCGGTATTTGCCGTGCAGATCGCAACTGCGCTTGGCGCGAAGGTCATCGCAACGTCGAGTAGCGATAAGAATCTGCAAACCGTCAAGGGGCTGGGGGCCGTGGCAGGCATCAACTACAGAACGACGCCGAACTGGGCGGACGAAGTGCTGAAGCTGACCGAAGGCAAAGGCGTGGATTTACTACTCGACGTAGCCGGCGGCAGTGGCATCAATCAATCGGTCGCAGCAACCAAGGCATCCGGGCGCATTGCGCAGATCGGATTTTTAACGGGGCAAACCGTGGAACTCAATCTGATGCCACTCATCTTCCGCCAGACGACCATTCGCGGAATCGCCGTGGCGCCGCGCTCATCATTCGATCGAATGAACACATTCCTCAACCAACACAAGATCCGCCCCGTGATCGATCAGGTGTATCCGTTCGAGAAAGCACGTGAGGCTTATGAACATCTCGCAAGGGGAGCATTTGGGAAGGTTGTGATCAAGATCGCTTGATAACCTTAAGGCGCCAATCTGGCGCCTTTTTTTGCCTGCCTCGCGCTCAGAGGTGTGGCTGATTTCGACATCGCGAGCCGCGATCAGAGTTCTGTAGCGCAGCCGAAGCTGCACACAGCAGATTGCGGCTGGTTTCCAGAAACGAGTAAACCGGGCAGAAGCCGACGTGTTTAAAGGCTTTTTGGGTTTGTGTTTAGAAACGCCCGGCATTACTTCCCCACGGCTACAGCGTCTTGCGTCATTGCCTACGACTACGCCAGAATCCGCCGGCTTGTGCGTCTGGGGTGCGGGTTTTATCGTTTCCGGGTCACTGAAAAACAGTGATCGGGTTTGGTAGCCCGCAGCGCTGACGCATCGCGTCACCTCATGCAGTTGCATTCATGCGACTGGTTTTATGGTGGCCATGCTCAGGGCTTCTTCGGAAGCGCCGGTTCCAGTGCTCCGGTCTACCAACCTGCGTATGGTCGCCACCCCTCGTTTGGTAGCGAGAGTGGATGACTCCCCTTTAATAAGTGCTGGAGATTCATCTATGTTCAAACCAACTCCGAACCCACCAGAAACCGATCCGGTTTCTCCCTACAAATTTCCCGATTCCCGAACCCTGAACGAAGCGGCCGAACGCGCCCTCGATCACTACCTCACCCCGCAGCAACGGATCATGGGCAGCCATCACAAGCACGACCCCATGTACCTGGCCAACCCGGCCTACAACACCGAATCACTCCTGGCCAACGCCAGCGAATCACTGGGGTCCGCCAGTGAAATGCTCAACAACTTTGCGGCCACGCTGGAGCCTGCTCATCGCAAGACGGCGATCGGGATTGCGCAGTTGGTGATGTTGAGTGAGTTGGCGGTGAATCAGGCGCTGGATCATGTTGAGGTTAAGAGCTAAACCCCTGCCCTCTATAGCGTCCGGATAGTACGCATCGACAGAGGGAATGAGCGTTGCCAATAGCTGCCATGGTAAATGGCAGCTATTGGCCAAAAAGAGACAGTGGACATTACCCACGCCAAGGCGCTAGCGTCAGCCCCTTCAATGTGAGGGCTACAACATGGACGCTATTGCCGACTACTCAAATGAACACCATCGCCGTTGCGTCGTGGAACTCTGGGAAACCGTTTTCGGCTACGAAACCGCGCACAACACTCCCAGCCTTGCCATCGACAAAAAACTGGCCGCAGCGGATGGCCTTTTCTTTGTTGGCCTTTCAGGAAATGAAGTTGTTGGCACCGTTCTCGCCGGATACGACGGCCATCGTGGATGGTTGTATTCGGTGGCGGTTCACCCGTCGTACCGCAGAAAAGGCATAGGGATGAATCTGGTCCGTCATGCAGAGGGGGCTTTGACGGCGCGAGGGTGCATGAAAATCAATCTGCAAATCGTCAGCTCAAATGAAAGTGTCAAAGCCTTTTATGAATCGCTGGGCTATTCGACCGAGCCCCGCATCAGCATGGGGAAGAAGATCGAGTCGAATATAGTGGTGCCAGAAGAAAAGCCCTTTCTCGGTAAGGGATAATAAAAGGGGACTGATTAATTTTTAGGAAAATAAATCAGTCCCTTTTTTGAATGCTAAATAACTCATCAGCAACCTACATCACAGAGAAAGTACCCAATGAACATGATTTCATATTGGAAGAATCACAAAAAAATCCATATCGACTCAGGATTGGTTCTTATAACTGGCTGGTATGATCACAAAAATCAAAACAATGGTGGAAGCAAGGCTTTAGGGGTTCATTGGGGAGACTACCCACAATCTAGAGGCGTATTAAGCCCATGCGTAATACCAGAGGCGACTCGGAGTGCAATTCTGTCCGGGCTCTTACACCAAGCCGTTTCCAATGCAAACTTACAGCAAGTACATTCGATTACAGAAGCGATAGAATTTTTTCACCTGCCGAACTAGATCGCAAACTCTTGATTTCGCGTCATTTATCATTTTTGCATAACCTGTAAAGAGCGGGATTAAAAACCGCCTCACTGGATCTCAGATGATGCCACCGGCTTGGTCAAGACGATATCCTGATACGTCTCAGCCAATGGACATCTTCGCTATGCTTCATACGCTAATACGCATATAGCTTAAAGGAAAAGCCATCGTGTCAGAACTTGCAAAACGGGAAGAAAACGGAAGAAGTGGCGAAAGTCTAACGCAGTCTATTTTGTTATCGCGATTCTGGGTTCTGAAGCGATCAGCTGACATCGACGGCGCTGACTTTCTCGTACAACGGCAATGTGACGACTTAGAAGAGGTCCGTCGCCGCGCGCACGAAATACAGATCCTAGGAATCGTCCAGTCTAAATACTTCGAAAAATCAAACCAAGTAAAAGTACAAAAAGACTACGTACTGGACAAAAATCAACCTCGCAAAGAGTTCTTCTGCAGCTTACACACCCACGATGAAGAAGGTGAAAATGTACATTATTTTTTCTCGGCGGAAGATATCGTTAATGAATTCGAGGTGTCACTCTGTGAGAAATATTACTGGTTCGCGCTGACAGAAGAGCGGAAGTACACGAATTACAAGAACCAAAAAAATAGATTCATCCTCGATAAAATCGAAAGTGGAATGAATCAAGCGGAAGGAAACGCAAACAAGGGTTTCATTCAGAAAAAACTCAGAGTATTCGCTAGACCGACGATGCATTTCCAGGACATACCAGATTTCCAGTACATGCTTACGATCGTCAACGACGTCCATGTGGTTACGGTAAAGAACATGGTAAATACTTCTAGCCGTCTATTGGAACAAAGGCGTGATCTTTACGAAAATCAGGGTGACTTCTACTGGGGCGACGACTACACCGGTTGCCAGTTCCTCGCTGTGTCTATTCTAGCGCATCACTTCGATGGGGAGCTTCCGGGAGATGCGCCGGTCGCAGCACTGCGTGATCTTTTACAGAGTCTAGACGCCGACTCTAAATACATGATCGATAGTGAGATGCTTCGCGACCTCATTGACAACCCTTCGTCACAGCTTAACGACTTGCAGGAACTAGAAGCCAAATTCAGCGCCGACTTGGGTGCTGGCGATATTGCGTTTTTTGAAGTAATGAGCGTATTCGGTACAACACTGTCTATTCGATGCCAGGACGGTGTCGAGTCTGTAGTGGATACTGCGGGGAGTAGCGAAGATATCGCCAACGCTCTCAAACTAGCCAAAATTTTCCTTCCTGGAATAGAGCGTAACGCTGAACCGACCAGAAAGACTCTAGCATTAAGACTGTCTGTCGAGCGTGATAAACAGACCGGGAAAGTTATCCGAGTTCTCGATGCGTTCGATATGCATAAACTTCACTAAATTCAAGCACAAAAGAGAAAGTGATGTACGTCCTTGGCGGAAACGATTGAAAATTGGCTGTCGCAATCGTTAGGTTTTGGACATTTCAAAAAATGGGAAGCACCTATTTTCGTCCGAACTCGCTTGCTCCGATACACTCGAGCGACAGGCTCGCCTTGGATGTGCCCGAGCAATTCATTGAGCATGGACATGATGTAACCTAGGACGATGATGAGGTCGAGGTTCAGTGGTGGTGTATTGGGGAGCGCGCCTGATCAATGGGTGGATCGGTGTCCTGAGACACCCCTTTTTCATAGATCATTCTTATGATCTTTCACTAAGGCCTGGGAGATAGCGAGATGCTGCGCGGCGCTGAAAACAGTGAGCTTTTTCGGGAATACTACGAGACCCTGCGTACTCCAGAGGCTAAACATGCATTCTTTTACATGGTTGGATGGGCATCAACGCTGAAAGGCTATGACTTCTTTCCAGGCTCGCACGGGCGCATCAAGGATTTTCGTTTCTTGCGTGGCGATGACTGTGATTTTGCATTCATCCCGAACCAGAGATGGATGTTGTTTTATTTCAGGAAGCCATGCCTCCGTCTCCCCAAATTCTCACGTGAGGAAATCATTGGTCGAATACCCGGCACCAAAGAAAACAACCAAGGAGAATTTACTGTCAGGCTTAAGAATGTAAGCGAAGTAATACGCTTAGCTGGCTATATCGAATGCTAAATTCTGAATCGCTCCAGATCTAGAAGACATAGGGGCAGGTCATTTTTCATAAAAGACGCCGCCCCTAATGCAACCTCCTTTGAAACCCCGATCACGCCCTCCCCATCTCCTCATACGAAACATCAACAACCGCAACGCTCTCCCCCCCCGACTGCTTCAGTAAACGCCCGAATAATCTCCGCCAGCATCTAAAAAAGGGGACTGATTTATTTTCAAAAAAAAGGAAAAATAAATCAGTCCCCTTTTTTCTAGACCAGCCCCTCCCTCGCGGAAGGTACCTTACCGAAGACCTAGCAATTAAAAATTAAAACATTGAGAGCGCCTTGTTTATATTCTTCGATGCATATTCAAGGATGTCTGGCATATCGAGAGCGACGGGTGCCATAGCAACAAATCGGTCATGGTTAAATGATTGAAGGCCGTTCAATTTTGCCGTTGCTAATAGTGATGCATAGGACATATAGCCATAAGGATGAGATATTCTAGCCTTTTCCACTTCTTCATCAGTAAGGGTGTTGAGTACTTCGAGGCCGATTTCAACTTCATTCAAAGAGTATGCAGCTGTTCCGGCGTTTGTTTTATAAATATAATCTCGAGGAGACATTTTCGTAGCAGTTAAATAGTGCTTAAGCGCTTTTTGACGATCCCCTAAACCGCTCGAAATTAGCCCCCCATGATTATAAATATCAGGGAGTTTCACCCCGAGACTTATAAGCCTTTCAAAGTCAGCGTAAGCTATTTCGTATGATCGTGTTTCTCTTAATGCATTGAAAACTTGATTAGGTGTACTTGGATTGAAATGCCTAACTTTAACTTGCGGATCCCTGCCCAGCTCGGATGAAGCAAAACGAGCTAGCTCTATAGCATGTACAGGATCTAAAATCACATCTTTTTTTGCAAAAAGATTTAGATCATCATTACAAAAAACACCTCCTAAAACGCCTAGCTCTGGAAGTTCGTCAGCAAGGCGGTCCACAAAATTATTTATTGAGTTCTCGTTATAGCTTTTATCTGTCCCTACTACGCATATCGATGACCTATCTAAAACTTCAATGCTGCGCGAGCTTTGAAATTCAGACTGTGCAGATCGATAGAGCCGTGCCAGAGCATTGTTAAGGGCAGCCGTACCGTATTTCCTTAGGTACTCTGGCTCCCGGATAAAGCGAACAACAAGAGCATATGGCTTATTAGTTTTTGGGTTGTTTTTCAAAAAATCTTGAACTGCCTCTGCACCTCCCGCGCGTAGATTGTCATTAATAGAGGGAAAGTATCTGGAAGAGTTTGGAAGTAAATGACCTATACTACCTGCGGGAATCGCCTCTAGAATAGATCCTACCTCGATATTAATACTGACATTGTCAATCGAATCGATAGAAGCGAACGATATTTCTGGCTGACAATCAAAAACAACAATTCTTGCGCTTTCTACTCGGGGGTAAGTCCCTAAGGTTCGAGTGGTCCTACCATCGTTTACTGAAAACTTTTTATATCCAGAAAATTTTGGATTAAAAACTTTAAATTCTTGTCCTGTTGTAACGCCAACGTTAGATCCTATATCAATAGCTATAACGCCAGTGTTTAAGTCTTGCTCTATTACTCGCCCGCAAGAAGAAAGTATCTCATCGTAAAAAATTGCTTGGTTTCGTCCTGCCGCTTTAGCCCGATACAATGCAGTATCAGCCCGATCAAGAAGGGCAGCAGAGGGATCTAGTGTAGAGTCTGATGACGGAACATGATTGTGGAGTGCTACCCCAATGCTCGTTGTAACAGTTCTATCTTGAGTTTGGGGAAGGTTGAGGGCTGACGTATCGCTACTTTCGGATAGCCATTCCCACTCTTTTTGTGTCGGAAGAATCTCTTCAGAAATGGCTGTTCTAAAATCATCTGCCCAAATTTGAAATTTCTCTTTAGTTGTGTTGGCACTAATTAAAACTAAAAACTCCTCTCCAGATGGATGACCTACGTAAATTGTCGGTTCATACGGACCTTCACTCTCAATTTTTAGCGCAACCTCCTCAAGTCTTTTTCCAAATGTTTTTAATACTTGATCTCCATACAAATGCCCCCAAGTATCATTAACCTGTTTGAAATAGTCGATATCTAGCGCCATTACCGCAAGCTTTCTTGGATGCTTGCTTTCTTGTGCTTCTACAAAAGATGAAGGTTGCTCTGAAATCTTCAACATCTCAGCTATCAAAGTTTTCCTAAATTCATCCTTTGCTAGAAGATGAGTCAGAGGGTGGTGTGATACCTTATACGCATTAGAAGCGCTCTCAAGTATTTTTTCAATTCGTGCCCGATACTTTCGTCTTTTTTCTATTTGCGGCGATTTTGCAAATGTTAAAGATACGGTTACGTTTGTGTCAGCTATGAAAAACCAAGCAGTCAGGCTGTTAGGCGCATGATAAGAAATTGACTCTAACCTAGATTTCTCCAAGGAAAGAACTTCATTTGCTTCTGCGCTTCTAAATGTGAGTATGTTAGTCCAGGTATTATTCGAGCTAAAGTGTAGCTCACACTCGCAATCGCCAAGAAACTCCAGCATCAATTCGTTGTAAAAAGCTCTGAGCTTGTCAATTTTCATATGGATACTTTAATTATTGTTTGGTAAGTAACAAGGAACTGCGAGCTGAATCCACCACAATTGAGATTGCAGCTGGCAACATGAGCCATTGTGCATCGGCTCATACTTGGCGCCTCCGAGATTTCAACTAGCAATTTATAATACTGTAGAGAGCCATTAAACTCATTGGGTTTCCGCAGCGTCGTGAATAAGTGCATGCGTGTCCACCGTCCCTGTTGAGAAAAACAAGTCATTAGCTTCTGCAAGCTCAGCATCATTGATGAATTCGTCGCAGGCACCGAAATAGTGGAAAAAACGATTTAGCTTGCAGACCCCTATTGTATAATGACCTTTTGGAGTCCTGTCGATATAAACACGATTAGCCTTCATTATATGAGCTGCATAGTCATCATAATGTGGATGCACTATTTGAAATGCAGAAGACACAGTCGGATATCTAACCCTCCTCGGACCCTTTATAACTGGCTCATACATCACTTCATTCTTACCTTTGTATTCGTTGCAGTCGGGGCATATTACACAAAGATTTTTTGGTTCAAATATAAATGCTAAATATTGTGATTTTGGTACAATGTGTTCAATGGGCGCGGCGTGGGCTGCTCTAACACCAATCCGCTCTTGACAATAAACGCATGTTAATCTTTGGGCGTTTCTGTAGTAATTTCTTACTTTAGATCGCAAGTCTTGTAAGTCATCATCCCCCCAGTTGACATGCGTAAAATGAGGGTCAGATTTTTTTGCGGCTATAATGGCCAGGCATTCTTCGTCGTATACGATCGACTCATTAATTATCGGCATAGATTTCACACACCTGGACTACAGATGCCACCAACTCTTTTGTTGGATCATTTTGGTCAACATTTTCTGCAAGGTGTTGTAGCTGTTTTAGTTCGCGTGAATTTTCACTTGTTACGCGCTTGGCAGCTTTCACTTTTGAAAGCAGACTAAAAGCAAGTCTTGCAATATACTCATTCATAATGCCCGGCGCATCAAATAACTCTGCCAGTTGGTAGTCCGCTGAGCGATTACTAAAGTATGACGCTTTATAAATTCTATGATCCGAAAGTGATGTTATGTAACAACCTTCCGCATTCAGCCTCGAAATTATTTGAGGTGAATGTGTGGCAATCAAGAACTGGCAACCCCTATATGATGAGAATGTGCTTGTTAGCATAATAATGAATTCTTCCTGCCATCTTGGATGCAGGCTAATTTCAGGCTCATCAATTAATATGATCGAGTTATCAGTTATATGACCGGCGATTCCCAACATAATTACAAGCAAACACTGCTCACCGGAGCTTGCACGCTTGAGAGACATTGCTCCGTAATTTTTCTTCGTTAAACGGACGTCCATCAACCGCATAAGCCCTGCGCTTAGTAGTACTAGGATGGCTTTGGCAAGACCTCCGCTAGCATAATGAGATCCTGCATAAAATTCTCCGCTGGTGAAGTCGACAGCTAACGTGACAGCTTTACGAGAAACTTCGAAACGATGGACTTCAATCATGGCATCGTAGATGTCATTGCGTTGAAGTTCGTTGTAGTTAGATAGCTGATTAAAGTATCTTTCGTCCAAGCTAATGTCATGCATAAGAAATAGACCATCAATCTCGCGCAAAATATCGTTCCCGAAGAAGTCTCTTTGCTCTTGGCCGACTGATGGCTTTCCGATGTAACCTGGCTTGAAAACGAACTCAGCGTATGGCTCAAAATTTAGCGAATTGAATACATCAAGTAGATTTGCCGTGTTGTCCAGACTGGCTAATTTTTCAAGCCATCCCTTGGCAGCGGATGATAATAATGATACCGCGCTTGATATACCAAATGGTCCTTCGCCGCGCATGCCTACATATCTATAATTTGTGTTGACATCGTGCGTGCTAGTTGATCTTCTGTTTGATGGAAATTTATCAAACGGGCTGGTGGATACAGCAATTAACTTTGGTGTACTGTCTGAAGTTCGATGCCGCAAAGAATCTGAAAAATCGGTATAGTCATGAGTACAGGCCTTTGCAATTTCAGATAGCAAACGGCTTTTTCCTACACCGTTTTTACCTACAATTACTGTGAAGATATTTTGAGATTCTGGCACATCACCTTCGATCGCCAGGTCGATCACTCCATGCTCAGAATTACAATAAAACAACCTTTCCATTTACGCTCCTTGGGGTCTGCCTACGCTATGCAACACCTTCCTTAGCGGAGTGCGCTTGGTTCCGCCCTTGCTTGCCCGTAATCTACGACACAAGCGCTCAAAGGTCATGCAATATCCTGGCATTTAGCCATCGGTGGGGAGGCGCAGCAAGCGATGTACGCGCGACAGTTCTAACGTGTGAGTTGTCCTGAGCTTTATAGTCATGTGAACTGGCCGCTTTTGGCCGATAGCAGTCACTCCCAAGCACCATCACTCCCACTCAAACCGCCCCACCGAAAACAACGAAAGATCCA
>Ga0213825_1002689_pt1 | contig 11191 bp, 11 predicted proteins | sample MC6MC0900MG_FD_179896 | JGI IMG/M metagenome (GOLD analysis project Ga0213825, IMG submission 179896) | Enriched soil aggregate microbial communities from Iowa State University, Ames, United States - MC6-MC0900-MG | ecosystem: Environmental > Terrestrial > Soil > Unclassified | place: USA: Iowa... | reverse complement strand
GATAGTTTTTTTTTTTTTTTTTTTTTTTACGTTGATAACAAAAATAATACCCCGTTAATACACGTTTTGATTAAAAATCAATGTAATTTTGAAACTGATCAGCCAGTTTTTCACGCGCTGTTTGAGTAACATGTGTGTGCGGAATGAGAGATGCTATAAAAGAAATGAAGAGAGATATGACATATTACAGTCATTTTCGTGGGCAATGGACCTAAAAAAGCTGCACCTGTGAAATACAGACAGCAGCTTTTACAAAGGGTACACTTTATTGTTGAAGTACTTTAGTATTAACTTATTTTTCATCAATTAGCATCATCATCCTAATATGATTTTTTCCTTATTAGACAAACAGCATATTTTTTCTTTATTAAAATGTTTATATACCAAATAGCCTATAAGATTAAAAAGTAAGACATATATGATAGCTGTTATCGTTAAGCGATTTTGATGTGTATAGTGTAAATTTTTCAACGCCCAATAAGCAAACACGAACCAATAATTAATAAAGAGTAAGACACCAATATAAAGAATAATATGATTGAGCTGAATTTGTGCAATTTTAGCATCTATCATCATTTCGCTATTAGGCAATGAACTGGAAAAACTGAAATAAACAATATCATAAAAGCGGTTCTTAGTTGTATCTTCTTGAAGAGTTGGTGAAATAGCATTTGGAGAATAAGTGTATTGATAAACTTCATTGCTCATTTGGTAATGTTCTTCGGGAACAATGTTTACCCAAGCTGCTCGTATGCTTGAATAATGATCTACTGTATATGTGATTATGTCCTGTGTTCTTGATTCGGTATATTGTTCTTCAATAGGAAGTAGTTCATAAAACTGTTGGGCTTGTTTATCAAGTATATAATTGTTCCAAAAATAAAAAGTAGATAGCACAACAATGCTACATAGGAACAAAATAATGGCTACATATAATAATGGTGAAGCTTTTTTTGTATTTCTCAATTTATAGATGCTACTGTTTTTTTTAAAAAAAGACTTTGGAGAATGATGTTTTTCTAATATAAGTCGTTTATGTGTAAAGATCAAATCTAGTCCCCTCCCTAAATTTTCTTTATATAAAAAAACAATATATCTCTCTTTATATGATATTACCTAAATAAACCAAATTTTACAATAGAGTATATCTTTATTGTATTTTTTTGTGGTAAAATATAGAATATAAGTAATTAATAAATAATTAATAGGAGGATTTGTAAAATGAAAAAGTTACTGGTAACTTTGATGTTTGGAATGCTGCTTTTAATTAATTTACCAATTTCGGCGGGGGCTTCTAATAAGGTTGCAACTGAAAAAGAGGTATTAATAAACTTTTTAGAAGCGGTTAAAAACGAAGACATTAATGTAGCGGTGGAACTTGTAAATGATAACCGTTTTGGATCAATTGAGGAACAGAAACAGGAGTATAAGTATCTACTTAGTAAAGAAAAATTAACAACATACATGATTAACGAAGGTAATAACAATTCTGAATTTATTGTAGATTTGAATTTTGATAATGGTGGGATTACGAAAGTTCCATTTAAGGTTTTAGATAATAAAGTAAGTATTGATTTTGATTCTCTTCAAAATAAAGATTTTAAAGTTATTCAAGAAGGTACTCAAGATATGGGGATTAGTGCACGTCATACTCTTTGTGATTGGTACTTTTCCCAAAGAAGACATGACTCTTCATTTTACTCTAATTGTGAATTTGATATAAGTGGGACAAGTGTAGTAAAATTACTATTGACGCAACAAACAGATTCAACTATACCTCAAACTCCAAATGTAACATATGCAATTGTAAAACCTCATTGGTATGGGGATGATGTTTGGGGCAGTGTATATGTGTCTGGTACAAAAACTAGCGCCTATGAAACATACATTTCAGGGAAAAATGATTCATTTAAAGGTGCGAAAATGAGATTTTCAGTACATTCTCTTCCTTCACCAGCCTATTATGAAGGTGTCGGATCTCTAGTGAAGTAAACCGGGACAAAACTCCAGAAAAAGTCAAAAAGTTGCTCATCACTTATAACGTTTAGTATGGTACCTGTAGTTAGGACGCTTGTAAAAGAGTGTTTTCCCTACAGGTATTTTTTATATACTTGGATTTCAAGATATGAGAAGTAGGAGACACCATGAATAAGGTAACTGAAGGGCGGCAAATATTTATAGAGACAGTGTAAAGAAGTATAAATACAGCCATAGAGAAGTATCTATGTTTAAAGAGACCAAAAAATTTAAATCTAACCCAATAATATCACTTCCTTCCGATATCTCCACTCCGAATAACCTAGTAAATAGTGTAGAATACTTCCATTGAATAGAATTTGACTCCACTTCCCTCATACCATGTAATCATCATGGAGACTAAAAAAATAAGTCCGCTAAATATAATTTGTACAAAATACATATTTTTCTTCCTTTCAATTATTTTGCTGAATTTATTAAAATTATTTTCGGATAATTTTATATTTTTTTAAGGAATTATTTAGAGGGAGTTTAACATTCAATATTAATATGATTGTCAATGGAACATCAAGCCTCAATAAAAATAGAAAAAATCATCTAACTAAAAAGGGCTTGAGGTAACTAAATTATGGGGGTAAATGGAGATATGAAAAAGCTATTAATAGTATCCGTTGCAGCGACAGCACTCCTTGCTGCATGTCAGGATAAAGAGACTGTAAAGGAAAATGATGCAGAAAGTGCAGAAGTAAAAAAAGAGAGTGCCGCAATCGAAAATAATACACAGTTAACAAAAGGACAAGAAATGGCTAACATGCTTAGTAGTACAAACTGGCAAGGAACAAAGGTATACGATAAAGATAATAATGACTTAACAGCTGAGAATGCAAACTTTATTGGTCTTGCTAAATATAATGTTGAAACAGGTCACTATGAATTCTTTGATGCGACTACTGGAGAAAGCCGTGATGATAAAGGAACATTCTTTATTACAAATGATGGTCAAAGCAGAATTTTAATTTCTGAATCGAAAAATTACCAAGCCGTTGTGGAAATAACAGAGTTAAACAACAATATTTTTACTTATAAACGAATGGGTAAAGATAAGGAAGGCAACGATGTAGAAGTTTTTGTTGAGCATATTCCTTATAATGATAAGGATCTTGCTTTCACGGATGCGGATAAAACTTTAGATGCTACTACAGGTGATATTGTAAAAAACGTGGACGGTGATAAGATCTTAGCAGAGACATTGTGGCATGGGACTGTAGTGTTAGATGAAGCTGGGAATGATGTAACTGAATATAATACGAACTTCATCAGTATCGCAAAATATGATGCAGACACAAATAAATATGAATTTTTTAACCCTGAAACAGGAGAAAGTCGTGGAGACTATGGTTACTTTGATATTATCCATGACAATAAGATTAGAGCCCACGTTTCAATTGGCGACAATAAATATGGTGTAGCACTTGAAATCACAGAGCTAAACGATAAGAAGTTTACGTATAAAAGAATGGGTAAAGACAAAGATGGAAATGAAGTAACTGTATTTGTTGAGCATGAACCATATGAAGGTGAATATAATCCTGAATTCACACTCAAATAAATTTTCAAATTCCTCCTTGGTGAAAAACAGCATTAGTCTTTTATGGGACTGATGCTGTTTTTTGTGAAGAAATTTAATTATAATCCTGTAGCTCACATAACAATCGCTGTTATTTCCAGTTGGATAAATTGCTATGTAATGTGTATTTTACGTAGAAATGGCTGATACTGCGTGTAAGCTGTTATTTCGTAGAGGACTATGAAGTAACTGAATATATAAAATGGAGGTCAATTCATGAAAAAGCTATTAATCATTTCACTTGCTATAATGGCATTGCTTGCCGCATGTCAGAGTAAACAAGATGTAAAAAAGAAAGAGGAAGTTAAAACTGAGCAATCTGGAGATCAAAGGCAGATTGAAATGACGAAAGGTCAAGCGAATGTAAATATTCTCAGTAGTACCAACTGGCAGGGCACAAAAGTTTACGATAAAAATAAGAAGGATTTAACCGCAGAAAATTCTAATTTTATTGGCCTGGCAAAGTACGATGCAAATTCAGCTCGTTACGAATTTTTTGATCCACAAACAGGAAAAAGTCGCGATGATAAAGGTGTTTTCTTTATCACGAATGATGGAAAGCAAAGAGTATTGATTTCTGAATCGAAAAATTATCAAGCAATCGTGGAAATTACGGAGCTAACCCAAAATTTATTTACGTATAAAAGAATGGGGAAAGATGCAAATGGTAATGATGTAGAGGTATTCGTTGAGCATGTTCCCTATAAAGACAGAAAGCTAACATTTAGTGAACCGGATAAGTCATTAGAAACTTCCACAGGTACCATTGTAAAGGATATCGATGGTGACAAAATATTAGCTGAGACATTGTGGCAGGGGTCGGTGGTTTTAGATGATAAGGGTAATGATGTAACAAAATATAATACAAATTTTATCAGTATTGCTAAATATAATGCTGATACGAATAGATATGAATTTTTCAATCCTGAAACAGGTGAAAGCCGTGGAGATTACGGTTACTTTAATGTTCTTCATGGAAATAAGCTAAGAGCACATGTTTCAATAGGTGAAAATAAATATGGGGCTATCCTTGAGATTACTGAGCTTAATAACAAGAAATTCACTTATTTAAGAACTGGTAAAGACAAAGATGGCAAGGATATCACAGTATTTGTAGAGCATGAACCTTATACAGGTAAGTTTAAACCAGAATTTACACAAAAATAGACATTAACGGCATTAGTTCGAAAATTGTAAGGGACTAATGCCATTTTTAAATATTAACTTCTATTACAAATCAATCTCTCAATGTTAATACTTGCGAGTTTTTTTCACTTTCTGGCATAGTTCTCTCACTATCATCGTACACTAAATGTAAAAGGGTGGTGGATATGGGTGAAGCGCTGGCTTGCACTAGGAGTAATTATGCTAATGAGTATAGTGGTCGTGGCATATGAAACGAATGCTTCGGACCGTAACTTCTTCCTACCAGACCCACTTGGCGGCCAAAAGGTTGTCATTGATGCGGGTCATGGGGGTCAAGATGGAGGAGCTTCAAAGGGCGAAGTGATTGAAAAGGATATTACACTTGCAATTGCTCAGCATGTCGAGAAAGAGCTAAAGAAAAAAGGCGCAACGGTTGTAATGACACGAACACAGGATGGAGATGTTATCGATGAGCATGCGCCGTCGGAGAAGTTCGGTACAATGCGGGAACGAAAAAAGCAGGATATCTTTTTAAGAAAGGATATTGTTGAAAAAGAAAAACCAGATATTTTTATAACAATTCATGCAAATGCAATTCCAGAGACAAAATGGCGTGGAGCACAGGTGTTTTATCATAAAGAAGGACATGCCGAAAGTGAAATATTAGCAAAGAGCATCCAAGAATCTATTCGTACTAATTTAAAAAACACAGACCGAGAAGCACTGTCTATCAAACAAATATATTTACTGAAAAAAGTTGAAGTACCTGCTGCACTTGTGGAAACAGGATTTATCAGCAATGATGAGGAACGTGCACTTTTAACGGATAAAAAATACCAAGAAAAAATGGGTGATGCCATTGTTGAAGGTATAGAAGCCTATTTATTAGCTAAAATTGAATAGAGCAACATCTACAACGTAAATCAAATCATTATGATATACTAACATTGAGATAAAATAAGGGGAGTGTTCGTCGTGATTACTGAACAACAAGTACGAGAAATACTGGGACAACTACAAGATCCATTTTTACATAAATCACTTGCAGAAACAGATGGAATTACAAATGTATCAATAAAAGAAGAAAAAAATCATGTCAGTGTAAAAATTGCGATTGCTAAAACAAATACACCTGAACAATTACAATTACAGATGAAAATTGTTGAAGTTTTGAAGGAAGCGGGAGCAAATACAGTAGGCATTCGCTTTGAGGAGCTATCAGCAGAGAAATTACAAAGCTTCCGTGGAACGGCTACTGAGTCTGAGGCTCAGGATATTTTATCTCCTCTTAGCACTGTACAAGTTATTTCCATTGCATCAGGTAAAGGTGGTGTAGGGAAATCTACAGTTTCCGTTAATCTCGCTGTAGCATTAGCACGTCTTGGTAAAAAGGTAGGCTTGATTGATGCTGATATTTATGGATTTAGTGTACCAGATATGATGGGTGTTACCGATATGCCAAAAGTGGTAGATAATCGAATTTTCCCAGTTGATCGCTTCGGGGTTAAAATGATTTCAATGGGCTTCTTTGTTGAAAATAATGCACCAATTGTGTGGCGTGGACCAATGCTAGGTAAAGTATTAGATCAGTTCTTCCGTGATGTAGAATGGGGCGAATTAGACTATCTGCTACTCGATTTACCACCAGGTACCGGGGACGTAGCTCTAGATATTCATCAAATGCTGCCTTCATCGAAAGAAATTGTTGTTACAACACCACATCCTACAGCAGCATTCGTTGCAGCTCGTGCAGGTGCAATGGCTCTACAAACAGAACATGAAATTTTAGGTGTTATTGAAAATATGGCATGGTACGAGTCAAAATCAGGTGATCGTGAGTTTGTATTTGGTCAAGGTGGAGGGCCGAAGTTAGCTGAAGAACTACGTACAGAATTACTTGGTCAAATTCCACTTGGTCAACCTGACTGGTCAGAAGAAGATTTTGCCCCTTCTGTTTATGCTGAAAAACACCCAACCGGACAAATTTATTTAGATATCGCGACGAAAATGATTCATAAATTAAATAAATAATTAAAAACGGATTTCCAAAATTATTAAATGAGGAAATCCGTTTTTTAAATAAAGAAGTTACTGAGTAGTTTTTTGCCCTTTGTCAGTGCCTTCACCGCTACCTGCCTTTTTCTCACTTTTAGCAGAAGGTGCTGTTCCTTCACCGCCACTTTTTTTAATAAGCTCCTGCCATTTAGTTTGCATAAGTGGACTTTCAATTGTTTCCTTTACGACTTCCTCCATTTGTTTTCTCATGTTGGAAGACTTTAGAATTGTTTCTAACTGCTTTTGCATATCGGGCTGCCCAAAGAATGCCTCCATATCCTTTTGGAATGTGGGATCTTTGATTAATTCCTTCATAATATCCTGTTGCTGCTTTTGCATACTTTTAGCGACAGTTTCTTTAAACTTTGGATCTTCGAATGTTTTCTTCCAAAAATCTTCTGCTTCCTTGGAAAGTAAGGTTTCCTCAGTGGCCTTCTTCACTTCTTCATGCTCCAAAATCAATAATTCACGAAAGCTAGGCTCCTCTAAAAGCTGCCGTAAAGCCTTTTTACCGTCCTCAGTTTGTAAAGAGTCAATCATAATTTTTTTTATTTCATCATAGGACATGGTAGAAGTTTTATCTTGTGAACAGGCAGAAAGAAAAAGCATTAGAATTAGTAATAAGGTTAATTTTCGCATTAATCATCAGTCCTTTCTATAGATAGACTCTTTCAATTATTGTTCACATTTACGATGACTTTATGTATTGGTTAGGATGAGAAATAGCTTTTTTAACAATGCATTGTTAAAATAAATACAGATATATTGTAGAAATTGGGGGACTTTTAGTTGTGACGATACGAAATTGGGCAAAGTTTTTCTTTTTTGCAATGCTCGTTGGAGGCGCTGTCAACGGAATTTGTAGCTTGTTTATTAGATGGGATTTCTTTCAACCATACATAACAAATGGTCATTGGGGAGAATTTTTAGCAGGGCTTTTATGGATGGTCTTTTTAGGTTTTACAATGAGTGTAATTGCACAAGCAGGCTTTTTTGCTTATTTAACACTCCATCAAGTGGGAGTTAACATTTTTAGAACATTGACCCTATGGAATTGGGTACAGTTACTTTTAATTGCTATTACTATTTTTGACGTTATTTTCTTCCGCTTTATCCCAGGAATTAAAGAGGGACAAAGCTGGATATTCTATTTAGGATTATTAATTGTTTTAATTTTTGGAGCAGTTGCAACAGCCGTTCAAAAAGTAAAATTGACGGGGAAAAAGCATGTTTTGATTTCAGCATTATTTTTTATGATTGTTATTACAACGTTGGAATGGACGATTGCTTTAATGGGACGAGATGAAAATATTAACGAGTATGTTGCATTGTTGCTATTCCCGTTACTTGCTGTAAATGCCTATCAATTATTAGTATTACCCAAATATAATGCAAAATCTGATGAAGATCGTCAAAAGTTAGAAGCGCGCCGTAAAGCACGTAGAGAACAAGCGAAAAACGCAAATGCATAATAAAGATGCCTCCGCTAATGTGGAGGGCACTGAAAAACTTACGTTTTCATAAAAGCGAACCTTTTTCAGATAATAATAAGGCACTTCTTGTTCGATTTTGAACAGGAAGTGCCTTATTTCTGTCTCTATTCCTTATTCATTTTCGTTTAGTAGCTTTAATATCCGTTTCAAATTGACAGCGAATATCGTTGTGGCACCTTGAATTTCCATGCCAAATAGACCCGCAGTCGATGCCGTATCGTACCCGTGTCCGTTTTTTAATTCACTATTCTTCGCTTCTACTTTGTAGCGATTTGCGGCTAATTGCTTAAAGGCTTCCGTATTTTGAAATGCTTCTTGTTCGACATGTGTATCCGACTTAATTGTGACAGAATACGTTTTACTTTTTGCGCCTTCTTTATAACAGCCCTCTCTCATTGGACATACTTTGCATTTTTCAATATCAAAATAATATGTCTGACTTTGACTCTTACTCGTTCCTTTTTTACCTGTACGTGCTTTTCTTGTCGCGAGATGACCGGCCTTACAAACAAACATTCCTGCATCTTTATTAAACTCAAACTTATCTTCTTCTTTTCGTGGTCCTTGTGTAAGAATTGGATTCAACTTTGCCACAAGTGCGATTTTCTCTTCTTTGGTATATTCGATATTTGCCTTTTCAGAGTAAGCTGTGTCTCCAATAACTGTATTAATTTTCATTCCTGCTTGTGTGCTTTTTTCAATTAATTCTTGAAGATATTTCCCATCGCTTTTTTCACCTGTTGTAATGACAGCCGCTGTAATAATACGTTCATCACTCAACGCGATATGTGTCTTGTACCCGAAGAAAGAAGTTTCTGCCGTCTTATGCCCTTTTCGTGCCTCCGCATCAGAAGAGTAATTTAGATGTTCTTGGAAATCTTCTACGACTTCTTTTAAGACATTCAGCTTTTCTTTGATAGCTGGTATTTGTGCAATTTGTGGTTCCTTTTCAATGACTGAAATGACTTCCTTACAATAAGCTAATTCATCCTTTACCTCGTTAGAAGTGGTCTTTGCGGGGAATTTGTCTTTCATCGATTCGTCTATTTTATAGACAGCTTTTCGAACGTTTTTTGATTTCTCTTGTAAAAATTCTTTCGGTGATTTTTGGTTGTAACGTGCTTTTGTATGTGTGGCATCCACAATAATCATTTGACTGTTGATAATTTTTTTCTCCAATGCGATCTCAACTGTTTTCCCAATGAGCATGTCTAATAAGCTTACGTCTTGGAGACGAAGCCGACGAAATTTTGTAAGCGAACTTGAATTAATGACCGGATCTTCTGGCGCCATATCCAAGAAATATTTGAATGACATATCGTACTTTGAACGCTCTACAAGGTCGACGTCTGATACATCATAAATTGCTTTTAATAATAAGTACTTAAACATGCGAATTGGGGGAATGGCATTACGTCCATTGTCTAAACAATATTTTGTTTTTAACTCCTCTAAAATGAATGAAAAATCAACAAGTTCATTGATTTGGCGAAGCATATTATCTTTTGGCACAACCATATCGTAGATCGCCATGTATGGACTTAAATGAAGAGTTTCTTGATTTGAAATCATCGGAGGCACCACCTGTACATTAATTCTTTTATTATAAAGGAAGGTGTGACTAAAATAATAGTATGATACATTGCGTTGTTTGGAGAAGCATCGCTCGACTCCTGCGGGAAAGCGAGACAGACGAGACCCCGCACGAAGCGAAGCGTAGGAGGAGGCTCGGCGCTCGCCCGCGGAAAGCGAGCGGAATGCTTCGGAAAACAACAGTAGATTCACAGTGCCAAATGAAAAAAGCAAGGTATTCGACGATTTAATCGTTGAATACCTTGCAATATGAGATGATATGGACTTTTTCAGTGCCCTCCTAATGTGGAGGCACTTTTTTAAGGTGATTTTTTAGTTTGAACTTTATATCCAAAAATATTTTCTTCAATTGACATAAATTTATTTTGTTGTAGCAAAGTATTTATATCTTTAAATGTAATTGGATTGTTTTGATGCAAGGTGATGAAAATAAAATCGCCCTTTTGTATTTTAGGTGTTTTTTCTCCTCTCCAAATTAAAGAGGGGGAAAGAATGTTTATTTGCTGTTGAAATAAGTTCTTTTGTAAATCCTGAGAATATTGATGATTGCGAGTAGCAAACCAAAGGGGTGTTTCTTTTAAATATTTTTCGTAAATAGTGATATCTTTCTGTACGGCTGCCATATCAATAGGTTCATCAATAGAATCCTCTGGTCCTAATAATCCTGTAGGTAGTTTCCGCTTTTGTATGATTTTTAATTGTTCCGGTGATCGTTTAATCCATGCAGCATCTAATAATAAGAGTGGATAAGGTTCTTTTACAGTGTTAAGCCAGTCCATTAGTGCTTCATCAGAGAAAGAAATTTCTACTACAAGAGATGTACCGTAATGCCCTTTTGTTACAACTGCTGGAGCATCAGCGATATTAAATACAGAAATCATAGTTGAGTTTATCGGCTTTATAAAAACAAATAGTATTACGATGAAAAACAATGAAATCAACGTTTTACGAACCATCATAACAACCTCGTTTCTAAAATATTAAAGAGAAAAATAAACTTCTTAAAAAAACTTATGATTTAGTGTTGACTTTCATGAATAATCGATGTTATTATGTATAAGTCGCCAAGAGATGACGCGACAAAGTAAAAAATGAACCTTGAAAACTGAACAAGCAAAACGTAATCAATATAGTTTTTAGTAGTTAGCTTTCGCTAGTGAACGAAACAAAAAATTTGGACATCAAAATTGATGCCAGCAAAACAATTTGAGCTAATCAAATTTCTTTTATGGAGAGTTTGATCCTGGCTCAGGACGAACGCTGGCGGCGTGCCTAATACATGCAAGTCGAGCGAACAGAG
>Ga0213825_1002688_pt1 | contig 11197 bp, 11 predicted proteins | sample MC6MC0900MG_FD_179896 | JGI IMG/M metagenome (GOLD analysis project Ga0213825, IMG submission 179896) | Enriched soil aggregate microbial communities from Iowa State University, Ames, United States - MC6-MC0900-MG | ecosystem: Environmental > Terrestrial > Soil > Unclassified | place: USA: Iowa... | reverse complement strand
TGAGCTAGAAGTTTATACATTTCATATGAAATATAATGAGAAAGAAATAGATAATGAACTAAATAACTATGTTCATGAAGATATAGAAGGTGCATTGGATGGCCTTAAGTTAAAGATTTTTGATCTAAAAAAGGCTGTAATGGATGCTTTAGATGAAGAAATAAAGTCTTATCATAGATTTATTTGGAATACATTCAAAGAATTAATAATTGATCTAAAGAAAAAAGATACCCTAAATAAGGGTGAGATTGAAGAAAAAATAATTATTAAAGAAGATGAGGTTTTAAATTTTTTAGATATTTTAAAAGAAAAGATAGAAGAAGGAATAAAGAAAGAGTTTATAGATGTATTGTTTAACTTAATTAATGAAGATTTTGGAGATGAGCTTAGTAAAAGAACAAAAATTTATAAAAAAGAGTTAAATAAATACTTAGCAAAAGAGATTAGTGAATCAAGTTTAATTAGAAGAAATTTAATAGAATATGAAGCTATTGATTATAGTATTATGAAAAGTAGAGCCTATACTATAGGATATAAGATATTTTGTACAGAGCATGACTATTTAAGTATGATGATGAATATAAGTAAATTTAGCTTTGATGAAATGACCGATGAAATAAAACTTAGTATAAATACTATATTTTACAATGAATTTTTTAGGCTTATTTATTACATTAATAGTGAAGAAGAATTTTATACCATATGTAGAAGCTTTGAAGACAAGTTTAATTATATAACTTGTGAAATTATTAAGTCTTCATTAAGGCACATTAAAAATGATTACTATAACTCCATTATAGATATGCTTATGGACAATATAAAATCTATTAGTCATATGAATGTATTTAAATCTATAGATAGATATGTAGGAAACATAAAGATCTATAATCAAGACTTAATCATGGATTTATATGATAAATGGAATAAAATATATAATAATTATAATGATTTAAAGAAGTACTGTATAGATACATCCAACATATTAATTTTAGATGAAAAGGACTTTTTAAAGGAGTATATTCATCTGAATTTTAAAGAAGAGGGTATATTTAAAGGTGAATGTTATCGTGAGCTTAAGGGATTAGAGAGAAAAAAAGAAGAACTTTACAACAATATAGCTTTAATAAAAGAGAAACTTTTAAAAGATCTTGAAGGCGATTTTACAACTTATTTTGATCATCTATTTCAAAGTATGGGAAAAAATTTAGAATATGTAAAGTCAGAAGAGAAACATTATAATTTAAAGGTTAAATCTAGTAATAAGTAAAAAGAGTAGGTAAGCTGGTATTTAGATAAATTTTAAATTGAATGGAGATGGTATTATGTCAGTAGATTTATTTAAAAGAGCTAATGCTAAGGATTCAGAGTTTAAGGGAAGAAGTGCTGATACAGAAAAATATTCTTATAATCATTCTACTAAGGCAAATATGATAGCTACCGGAGTTATTGTACTTTTAATTTTAGGATTTGTTTACTTACTTATTAGATAATAATATAGAAAGCCTAGAAAGTATATCATCATTATACCTTTCTAGGCTTTGTTTTTACCCTTCTATATGGTTTAAAAGCTCATTAAAGCCTACTTTATTAACGGTAGTGGCAAAGGTGTCACCTTCAGATTTATGAGTATTATAGAAGGCTGAAAGCTTATCCATTACCTTAGGAATTTCCTCTATGTCATAGAATTTAGGTAATATGCGTGGAGGACAAGATTCTTCTGTATTATTAATATATATAGTTAACCCAGTTTTCTCTGAAGATAGGGCTAAGAATGAGCAGTTACCAATACAGTTTCCACATCTTAAACACTTATTCTCATGTAACACTAACTCTTTATTTATTTTTTCAAGAGCACCACTAGGGCAATATTTAGTACATCTTGTACAAGCTATGCATTCACGTTGATTTAAATCCACTTTTGTACCATTAATTATTCCTAGAGAGTCTTTATATATTTCACTATACTTGTCTACTATTTCTACTAGTTTAGATAAATCACTTTCTTTATAACTTTCTGCAGGTGTAGGTAGTGTACTTCTTTTAAAAATAGATTCACAGTTCTCATATAAGAAGCCTTGAACTTTTCTTCTTAATTCTATTAAAGTTTCATCTAATTTTTCATCAAAGGCTTTAGTAATATCTTTAGTATAATTAGTCATAATCGTTTCTCCTTTTATAAAATATAATCCCTATAACATTTAAAATATGATTTATTAATAAATAAAATTTATCCAAAAGGCTTACTTATTAATAATAGAATATCAAAGTATATTATTAGATTCAAGATTTACTATAATATAATTTAAGAGTATTTTTTACTTAAGTAGTATTGTTGTAAATACTTAACAGCTAAGGTATACTTTTATCATAAACAGATTTCTTAGCTTCTTTGAAGCTTAGAAATCGTTATCCAGGGACGTAGCAGCCCTTTACACCGAATTTGAAGAAGATGGGAGTATTGGAGCTTGTAGTCATCGGATAAATGTATTTTGTAATTAGAAGGGGAGGCTTATGATTATGGAGGATAAAGAATTACTTAAAAACCTTTGTATGTCTCATGGACCTAGTGGAAGAGAGCACTGGCTTGGAGACTATGTTGCAGAGGTATTTTCAGAATTTGGACAAGTTACTAGGGATAATTTAAATAATACAATTGTTCATAAAAAGGGGAAGGGCAAGGGCAAAATAATGCTTATGGCTCACCTAGATGAAGTGTTTATGATTATAACAGAGATAAAAGAAAATGGATTTTTGGCATTTAAAGGTAATGGCATTGATCCTAAGACTTTAGTTTCTAAGGAGGTTATAATCCATGGAAAAGAAACTATTCACGGTATTATAGGAATTAAGCCTCCTCACTTAATGAAGGAAGAAGATCGTAAAAAAGCTGTAACTATAGATTCTTTATTAATTGATACAGGCTATTCTAATGAATCTTTAGAGAAGATAGTTAAACCAGGAGATTATGTTACTGTTAAAGGAAACTATAAAGAACTTTTAAATAATAATGTAAGTGTTAAAACTGTTGATGATAGAGGAGGAGTTGTAGCTTTATATAGATGTGCTAAGGAACTTAGAAATATAGACCATGATATGGATGTTTACTTTGTATGCTCTGCTCAAGAGGAAGTAGGACATAGAGGTGCTAAAACTGCTACTAATAGGATTAATCCAGATATAGGTATTGCTGTAGATGTTACCTTTGATTGTGGAATGTATGGCCTTGAACATGGAGATACTGAATTAGGTAAGGGTGGCGTAATCTGTATAGGACCTAATATTCATCCAAAGGTTAGAAAGCATCTTATGAAGGTTTGTAAAGAATATAATATTCCATTTCAATTAGAGGTGGAAGCTGGAAATACGGGTACTGATGCTTGGGATATCCAAGTAGCCGGAGAGGGTGTTGCTACACTTCTTATATCAATCCCTATAAAATACATGCATACTTCAGTGGAAACTGTAAATATGGATGATATAAAAAATACAGGATATATGATGGCAAAACTAATAGAAAGTATAAAGGGTGAAGAAGTGGAGGAATTAGTATGTTTTTAGATGAAATTCTTCAAAAGGATGGTCTTTTAGATAAACTAACTTCTTTAAGTGGTCCTTCAGGATTTGAGGGAGAAGTGAGGGGCTTTATTAAAGAGCAGGTTACCCCTTACGTGGATGAAATTTTTGTGGATAGAATGGGAAATATTATTGTTCATAAAAAGGGAAAAGGAAAAAAAGTAATAGTTGATGCTCATATGGATGAGGTAGGTTTTATAATAACCGGATACAATGATGATGGAAGCTTAAGATTTAGTGCTTTAGGAGGAATAAATGCAAAGATAATACCTTCTAAGACTGTACTTATAGGGCCTAATAAAATACCAGGAGTTATTGGAGCAAAACCAATTCACCTTCAAGGAGCAGAGGAGAGAGAAAAGGGACTTAATTATAGTGATTGCTGCATTGATATAGGAGCTACTACTAGAAAACAAAGTGAAGATCTTATAGAGCTAGGGGAGTATGTAGTTTTTGATACAGAGTATGATGAATTTGGAGAAGGTCTTATAAAAGGAAAGGCCTTTGATGATAGAGTAGGATGTTTAGTGCTTATGGAGGCTCTAAAGGAAAAGTATGATGTAGATTTATATGGAGTTTTTGCAGTTCAAGAAGAGGTTGGAGAAAGAGGTGCTTTCATATCCTCTCTAAATTTAAAGGGTGATTTAGGAATTGCTTTAGAAGGAACTATATGTGCAGATATGCCAAGTGTTCCTAAACATCTAAGAGCCACTGAAGTTGGTAAGGGACCGGCTATATCAATAATGGATTTAACTAGTATATTTGATGTTGATGTGGCTGATGACATTATGGAAGTAGGAGATAATTTAAATATTCCATATCAAAGAAGAAAGGCTATAGCTGGAGGAAACGATGCAGCTACCTTCCATGGTACAGGATTTGGTGCAAAGATTGCTACTATTTCAGTTCCATGCAGATATATTCACTCTTCAGTGTCAGTAGCATCAAAGGAAGATATAAAAAATACAGTTAAATTACTAGTAGAATACTTAAAAACACTATAGATTTTGGAGGTATTAGTGATGAATAAATTATTTGAAGATTTAATAGGTGCTTTTGGGGTTAGTGGGCACGAAGAGGAAATTAGAAGTGTAATTGTTGAGAATTTAAATTTCTTAGAAGTAGAAAATAAAGTGGATAGCATGGGAAATGTTATAGCCGTTTTAGGTAAGAGCAATGGAGATGAAGAAAAGAAAGTTATGATTTCATCTAATATGGATACCATGGGATTTATAGTTATGTATATTGAAGATAATGGTTTCTTAAGAATTGGAAAAGTAGGAGAATTTGATGAATCCACTTTTGTAAATAATATGGTGGAATTTGAAAACGGAAATTCAGGGAGAGTTTGCGGAACTAAAGATAGTCCTAAAATAGATGAAATGTATATAGATTTAGGAGTAGAAAGTAGAGAAGAAGCTTTAGAACTAGTGAGAGAAGGAGATGTATGTACTATTACTTCTAATGTTATAGAGGAAGAAAAGAATATAATTGCACCAGCTTTAGATAATAGGGTAGGCTGCTATATGTCACTAAAATCTATAGAGAAACTTATAGAAAATAAGGAGTCATTAGAAAAGTTAAATAAGGAAATATATTTTGTATTCTCAACTCAAAACACTTTAGGAGGAAGAGGAGCAAGAGCAGCTGCCTATGAAATAAATCCTATGTATGCTTTAGTTATAGATGGAGAAAAGGCTGGAGATACTTTAGGAGGAAGTGGAAAGTTTTCTTTAGGAAAGGGTACAGGAATAAAGTTTATGGATAGAACTTTATTAATGCATCATGAAGTGAAAGAGCAATTAGAAAAGGTTTATGAGAAAATGGATAAAAAGCCACATTATATCTTTGGGGAAACTCAAGGGGAGGGTAAAACAATTCACAAAGAGGGAGTAGGGGTTAAGACTGGAACTTTAGTTTATCCTGTAAGATATAAGGATACTAATATGGAAATGGTTAATTATAAAGACATAGAAGAAGGAATAGAAGTTATTTATAATTACATTATAGAATAAATCAACTTCTTAAGAAATTAGATATTAAGATTTTAAAAGAAATAATTGAATACCTTAACGTAAATGCAGTTTTAAATAATGAGATATCAAAAATATAAAAAGAGTATATCTAGAGTGTATTAAGATACTTTAGATATACTCTTTAAAATATTGGCTTACTAGTTATTTTGCAGCGTAATAGCATCTCTTTGGAGATTCTATTTTATCGTCTGCTTTAAGTGATTTTATAGCTTTATCTACTTCTTTTTTGTCAATACCAGCTTTTTCTGCAATTTCTCCAGCTTTTAATGGTTCAGGTGAATTTTTTAGTACTTCTAAAACTTTATCAATCATGTTAACACCTCTTTTAATAATTATAGTTGTTTAATAATGTTTATTATATATTACCTAAATAAAAATATCAACACATTATATTCTATGCATTGTTTATTTTTAATTTATCGTAAAGAGATTCGCGCCTATCTTCCTTTACTTTAAAGGAAGTTCTAACTCTACTGACTAAGGATCTATTTATGTCTGTTACGAGAATATCTTCCACACCTTCGTCTATGCTACATATAATTTTACCTAATGGATCTATAATTAAAGAATTTCCACTATATATTATATTATTACCAATACCAATTCTATTAACTCCAGCAATATAACATTGATTTTCGATGGCTCTACTTCTAAGTAAGGTTATCCAATGTTCTTTTCTAGCTTCAGGCCAATTAGCAGCTACGGTAATTAAGTCACATTTCTTTGAAGCTATTTGAAAAATTTCAGGGAATCTTAAGTCGTAGCATATAAAAGGCGAAAGGGTTATGTCATCAATTTGTGCAAAACATATTTCATCTCCACCAGTATAGTACTTACTTTCATCACCATAAGAAAAAGGATGTATTTTAGAATAGTTACATAGAATATTTCCGCTAGAAGAAATAATCGCATAACTATTTCTTCCTTTTTTATCATTAGCAATGCCTTGAATATAACCTATTCCTGCATTAATGCAATAACTTTTGCATAAACTAGAAATGTAGGTAATAGTAGAAAAATCAAATTCTTTTAATTTTTCTATGTTCATTGTAAAGCCAGTAAATGAAAGTTCAGGGAATAGAAGTAAATCTATTTTTAAATCTTTAGCTTTTTTAAAAAATTCTTTGCTAGCTGATAAGTTAAATTGCTTATTTTCCCATAAAATATTATTTTGTACCAGTCCAATTTTCACAATATCACCCCTTATATTACTAATTATAATATATTTTAAAGGTATTATTCATAATAATCATAAGAAATTTATTATTTTATAAGGAAGTTAACACTAAATTTTATGAAGGGTGATTTATTTAATTATGTTAAGAAAGATGGTATAATTAATGGAAACTTAGTTTCAATAGTACGTCGATTTCTAATGGAGTTTATAGGGTCTTGACACTGTTTATATTCTGCCCTAATGAAGAGGGGAATATTACAATGGATAGACATTAGATTAATATAAAAGGTAGGGTATTGCCTATGAAAATAACTGAGTATATAGTAAAAATGGCATTAAGATATAAGAATCATCATATATCTTCATTAGCTTCACAGTTGGCTTTTGATATGCTATTTTCATTTTTCCCATTTTTAATTTTGTTATTAACTCTAGTAGGATTTGTGAATGTAGATCCTAGGGAAGTTATTAGCGGTTTGCAAACTATAATGCCAGAGGAATTATATGAATTAGTATCTACTTTAGCACTACAATTACTACAAACCAGAAATGGAAATTTATTATCTTTTTCATTAATGTTTTCTCTATATACTGCATCTAGAGCTTTTAGAGCTGTAAGATATGGACTAAATAGAGCATATAATGAAGACGAAGATAAAAATAAGATAAAGGTAGTTATATTATCTGTTCTATTTATGATAGCAATATCTTTTATGATAATATTTGTACTAGGATTTTTAGTATTTGGAGAGATGATAAGTCGAGAATTAGTTCAGTGGTTAGATCTTGATATTAAGCTATTTTATTTTATAAGATATTTAAGATATCCAATTGGTCTAGCCGGGATGATTATTGTATTTTCAGCGGTATATAAGCTTATACCATCAAGACGAATAAAATGGAGAGAGACTTTTCCAGGTGCGGTATTTACAAGTATTGTTTGGATAATTTTATCAATGGGATTTGCTTTTTATGTTAATAATTTTGGAAAATATACAGACATATATGGAAGCATTGGAGTAGTCATAGTTATGATGATATGGCTACAGATAACATCTACTACAATTTTATTAGGTGGAGAATTAAATGCATTATTAATGTATGATAGAGAGCATAATTTTAACTTATAGGAAATTCATGTTGAATATTGATACTTATAAGATATATTAGTTTAAGTATTTGTCGTATTGTGTTAAGATAGTAGAATAGATTAATATAAAATAAACGGTATTAATAGTTATGGAGGGGTATGAGATGAAGGTTAGAAAGGCTATAATTCCAGCTGCGGGTTTAGGAACTAGATTCTTACCAGCTACAAAGGCCGTACCTAAAGAAATGATTCCTATTGTGGATAGGCCTACGATAGAGTATATAGTAGAAGAAGCAGTGGCTTCAGGTATAGAAGAGATACTTATAATAACAGGTAGAAATAAGAAAGCTATAGAAGATCATTTCGATAGAGCTGTAGAGCTAGAAATGAATCTTGAGAGAGATGGAAAGATGGAACTTTTAGAGTTAGTAGATAAGTCTACTAATATGGCTAACATCCATTATATTAGGCAAAAGAATCCAAAGGGGTTAGGGCATGCTATAAGTTGTGCTAAAGCTTTTGTTGGAGATGAACCCTTTGCAGTTATGCTAGGGGATGACATAGTAGACAGTGAAATTCCTTGTTTAAAGCAATTAATGGATGCTTATGATAAGCACGGTACTTCAATTTTAGGAGTTCAAGAAGTAGCGATAGAAAATGTAAATAAATATGGAATTGTAAAAGGCAATAAAATTAATGATAGAGAGTATGTAGTTGAAGATTTAGTGGAAAAACCAAAAGTTGAAGAAGCTCCATCTAATGTGGCTATTTTGGGTAGATATATTATAACCCCTGAAATATTTGACATATTAGAAGATACTAAGCCAGGAAAAGGCAATGAAATACAATTAACTGATGGTTTAAAAACTCTTATGGAAAAGCAAAGTATGCATGCTTATATTTTTGAAGGTAGAAGATACGATGTAGGTGATAAATTAGGATTTTTAGAAGCTACAGTTGAATTTGCTTTAAAAAGACAAGATTTACAAGATGACTTTAAAAATTTTTTGAGAAAAAAATTTATTTAAACGCATATATAATTTAATAATTAAGAATAAAAACTGGTATATAATTCCAAAATATATACCGGTTTTTATATTGTATATCAAATTTTATTATTTTCACTCAGAAGATGTACAGAGATTTATTCTCATTAACGTGTCAAGAAAAAAATGTAGAATAATAGTAGAAAAATGTAGTAAAAAAAGTATTAATTTTAGTGTAAAATGATTAAGTGGTACATTGAGTAACGTTAAAATTGGAGGATAAATAATGGAGTTTAAAAATACGGAAGATTTGGAGTTTTACAACAACATTTCAGAACCTATTATAGCTATAGATAGTAATAATAAAATTAAATACTGCAATGAAGGAGCGATAGAATTTCTAGGAGTTCAAAGTATAGGTTTAATTGAAGGATTAGACATAAATACAATGATAAAATTTTCTACGTTGAAAAGCGGTGTCTTTAATGTAAAGGATTTTATAAAAAATGATAGAAGTGAGAGAATTCGAGCAAGTATAGACACAAGGATATATAAAGAAATAGAAATAGAATTAGTTTTTAGAAGCATAAAGGTTGGTAAGGATGAAGGCACCATAATGTTGTTGAAAAGCATAGCAAGTAATAATCTCCATTTTAAATCAGAAGATATTAATAAAGATAGTAATGAGTTAGAGGAACATGAAGAGTTTAAATATATTGTAGTAGACAAAGATGAGGATGAAGACTTCATATCAACAAAAGAAATAGATTTAAATATAAGTTTTTATAAAGCTATTTTTGCTAAAAGCACTACTGGAATTGTAATAGAAAAAGAAAATAGAATTAGTTATATAAATAGGGTTGCTATGGATATAATTGGACATTCTAAAGATAGTACATTTTTAGGTAAAAGCATTTTTGAAATAATTAAATTAGATTCTATAGAATATAATGATGAATTTTTGAAAAAGCAGTATTCTAAATACAATTCTAGTTTGAACATAGTAGAAAGAAAGTTTATTAGAGAAGATGGTAGCATTGTGTATTGTGAAGTTACACCAATGTGTTTTGGAAATGACAATGATATATATTCTATATTTTTACTTAGAGATATAACAAGAAGAATAAAAGTGGAGGAAGCTGTAATAAAGAATAGGGATAATTATGTGGAGTTACTTAAGCTTCTGCCTTTTGGTATGGTTATATATTCTGATGGTAAGCTTGAAATAGGTAATGAAGCTTTGGTTAATATTTTAGGACTTAATGATATAGATGAATTAAATAATTTATCCTATATGGATATAGTAGATGAAGAATATAAAGATATAGTTAAAGAAATGTATTTTGATGCTCAATTTAGAGGAAAATCTACGGAATTTAAGGAAGTTAAAATAAGTAAGGAATATGGAGCGCTAGTAGATGTGGAGATTGCAAGTTTAGGAATAAACTTTAGTTATGGAAGATCTGTAGTATTTTTAATTCAAGAAGTTACAGAGCGTAAAAAGGCGCAATTAAACAAAGTTAAATTGGAACAAGCTATAAAATTTGATAAATTAAAAACTGAATTTATATCTAATATGTCTCACGAGTTAAAAACACCGCTAAATATAATATTAAGTACTGTACAAGTATTACAGTATAATTATAAAGATAAAAATGATGAACAATTAGATAGATACCTAGATTTAATGAAAGTAAATAGCTATAGATTACTAAGATTAATAAACAACTTAATAGATGTTACTAGAATTGATGTAGGTAACTTAAAAATGAATTTTGGAAATTATGATATAGTAGCTATAGTAGAGGATATAACTATGGCTGCAGTAGAGTATGTTGAAAGTAAGGGTATGACTTTAATATTCGATACTGATGTTGAAGAAAAAATTATTGGAATTGATAGAGAAAATATAGAAAGAATAGTATTAAACCTACTATCTAATGCAGTTAAATTTTCTAAGGATGATGGAACTATTATGGTATCTATTCATGATTTAGGGGACAAGGTTCAGATTTCAGTAAAGGATAATGGCATAGGAATACCAGAAGAGCTTCAAGAAAAGATTTTTGATAGATTTGTACAAGGTGAGGATCTATTTACTAGATCTCACGAGGGCAGTGGCATAGGATTGTCCCTAGTAAAATCTATAGTTGAAAATCATGGTGGAAAGACATATGTAAAAAGTGTTGTTAATGGAGGAAGTGAATTTATTGTAGAACTTCCTAATATTCTTTCTAAAAATCAATTTTGTTCAACAAACCTATATCATGCTGATAAATATAATTTAGAAAGAATAAAAATAGAGTTTTCAGATATATATAAATAAATAAAATAA
>Ga0213825_1002677_pt1 | contig 11224 bp, 9 predicted proteins | sample MC6MC0900MG_FD_179896 | JGI IMG/M metagenome (GOLD analysis project Ga0213825, IMG submission 179896) | Enriched soil aggregate microbial communities from Iowa State University, Ames, United States - MC6-MC0900-MG | ecosystem: Environmental > Terrestrial > Soil > Unclassified | place: USA: Iowa... | reverse complement strand
TTGCTTTCGCTACAGAAAACATTTGTAGCTGCCGCATTGCTTTCGCTACAGAAAACATTTGTAGCTGCCGCATTGCTTTCGCTACAGAAAACATTTGTAGCTGCCGCATTGCTTTCGCTACAGAAAACATTTGTAGCTGCCGCATTGCTTTCGCTACAGAAAACATTTGTAGCTGTCGCTTTGCTTTCGCACAGATAAATTGCCACAGGACGTTGCGTTTTTAGACTGAGTTCCACTATTTCAGTAGTTGTTTGGACACCTACTGAAATGAATGAAGATAAATAAATCCCCGCTTATAACGGTAAGCGGGGATTTAACTTGTAACGATTTAATCGATACGGCATATTTGCAATGGACAATTCTCACAGGCAATTTCATCCTTTAAAAATTGTAAATCGTGAATGGTAATATAGCCTTTATCAAAAGATAAAATATGATGCTTTTTTAAATCATTGAGCATGCGATTAATCATTTCTCGGCTCGTTCCACACAAATTTGCAATTTCTGTATTGGTTAAAGGGCAATCGATAAAAATAGTGTTATTTTCTAAAAGTTTGCCATAGGTATTTGAAAGTCGAATTAGGGTTGAAAATAAAGCGCCTTTTTTACCATTTAACACTAAATCGCGTAAACGACTTTGATGCTTTAAATTTTCTGCCTGTAGCCACTTCATATACTCCACCATAAGAGTAGGTTGTTCTACTAATAAGAGCTCTAACGATTGGCGGCTTAAAACATATAGCGTAGAAGACTCTAAAACCTTTGCAGTCATAGAATTATAAGAAAGATTACAAAATAATGAACCCTCTCCAATAATGCTGTCTGGACCACATATCCGAATGGTTAATTCCTTACCGCTCTCCGTTTCTTGGCTTATTGACACAACTCCCGTTTTAATATAGTAGATTTCCTTTGCCCGTTCACCCTCTAAAAAAATTTTATTCCCTTTATTTACCTTAATAAATATTCCGTGCTTTTGAAAAAGATCATGAATTTTCTCATGCATATTATCCATTAATACCATATCTTCTACACATCGCTTTCTTTTTGTAATAATTGGCTATTATCACAAAAGAATGGTGGATTTCGATATAAAAACGAAGAAACATACTATTATTATAACGTAATTTCAATTTTTAAGTGTAAATTTTTAGTGCTTTTTCTTTGTCATATTTTATAGGTTCATGTAAAATAAAGTTAGTCAAAAAAGGTCAAACATAGTTAAAAAATGGGTATAGAAATTATGCTAAACATTATTGAAAAGGAGTGCTAATTATGCAGTTTCAACAAACAGATAACCAAAAGCCCTTAGAGCAATTTGGACGAAATTTAATTGAAGAAGTTAAAAATGGCAAAATGGACCCTGTTATTGGGCGTGATGAGGAAATTCGCAATGTTATTCGTATTTTAACACGTAAAACAAAAAATAATCCTGTGTTAATCGGAGAGCCTGGTGTCGGTAAGACAGCTATTGTTGAGGGATTAGCACAACGTATTGTAAAAGGGGATGTCCCTGAGGGTTTAAAAGAATGCGTCTTGTATGAGCTTGATATGAGTGCTCTCATTGCTGGAGCAAGCTATCGAGGTCAATTTGAAGAGCGCTTAAAGGGCGTTTTGAAGGAAGTAAAGGAATCTGAAGGAAGGATTATTTTATTTATTGATGAAATTCATACCATTGTAGGTGCAGGAAAAACAGATGGAGCAATGGATGCTGGAAATATGCTGAAACCAATGCTTGCACGTGGGGAGCTTCATTGTATTGGTGCCACAACATTAGATGAATATCGAATGTATATTGAAAAAGATCCAGCTTTAGAGCGACGCTTCCAGCAAGTACTTGTGCGTGAGCCTTCAATAGAAGATACAGTTTCTATTTTACGTGGCCTTAAGGAGCGCTTTGAGCTACATCATGCGGTACGTATCCATGATCGCGCCATTGTAGCGGCGGCGGAACTTTCAAATCGTTATATCACAGAGCGTTTTCTACCAGATAAAGCTATTGATTTAATCGATGAAGCATGTGCCATGATCCGAACTGAAATAGATTCTATGCCACAGGAATTGGATGCTGTGACACGTCGTATTATGCAGCTAGAAATTGAGGAGCAGGCACTGCGTAAAGAAAAAGATGAGGCAAGTAAAAAACGGTTAGAGCAATTGCGCGGGGAGTTAACAAAGCTCAAGGAATCCTCAGAAGGCATGCGCAAACAATGGGAAGCAGAAAAAGAAGCTTTACATGGTATTCAAAAGAAGCGTGAAACACTAGACAAATATCGCCGTGATTTAGATGAGGCGGAAAGCAAATATGATTTAAATAAAGCTGCTGAATTACGTCATGGGAAAATACCTACTTTGGAAAAGGAAATTCAGGAAATGGAGAAACAATTAGAGAGTGGTACGGAATCACGCATCTTGCGTGAAGAAGTAACTGCTGAAGAAATTGCTTCCATTGTTTCTCGTTGGACAGGGATACCCGTAATGAAATTAGTGGAGGGTGAACGTGAAAAGTTATTGCGCTTAAAGGACACATTGCATGAGCGTGTCGTTGGACAAGATAATGCTGTTCAGCTTGTTACAGAAGCTGTATGGCGTGCAAGAGCGGGTATCAAGGATCCGCATCGTCCAATTGGTAGCTTTTTATTCCTTGGACCAACAGGTGTTGGTAAAACTGAGCTTGCCAAAGCTTTAGCTGCTCAGTTGTTTGATTCAGAGGATCACTTTATTCGTATTGATATGAGTGAATACATGGAGAAACATAGCGTATCACGTCTTGTAGGTGCACCCCCAGGTTATGTTGGCTATGAGGAAGGGGGACAATTAACAGAGGCTGTTCGTCGTAATCCGTATTCTGTTGTCCTTCTAGATGAAATTGAAAAAGCACACCCAGATGTAGCAAATATTTTATTGCAAATTTTAGATGATGGTCGCATTACGGATAGCCAGGGTCGTATGGTTAACTTTACAAACACTGTAGTGATTTTAACATCTAATATTGGGTCTAATTATTTAATGGAGGCGCAAGAAGGAGATGCAACAGTTGAAGATTTAGTGATGGCAGCATTGCGTCAGCACTTTAAACCAGAGCTGTTGAATCGTATGGATGATATCATTATGTTCCACGCACTATCAGATGAACATTTCACTGCCATTGCTTGGAAATATGTTGAACAGCTGGTCAAACGAGTGGCAGAACAGGAGATTACTCTACTGGTGGATCAAGAAGTAATTGACTGGGTTGTCCAACAGGGTGCAGATGCACAATTTGGTGCAAGACCATTAAAACGCTTCGTTCAACGTTATATCGAAACGGCAGTAGCGAAGGAATTACTACGTGGTGAGGTTTTACCAGGAGAAACATTGCATGTTAGAATGCATGATGGCCAATGTGTCGTTGAAAAATAAACAAGAAAAAACCTGTTTCACGTAAAATGAAACAGGTTTTTTAATTAATGATGGTCTGTCGCTTCTGGTGTTGGCTCGTTTGGTAAAATTGCACCAATAATAAAAATTAAAATGGAGAATACAACAGAAACGATTGCACCTGATTTAAAATCAAATGGTGCACCAAGTACAGAGCTTACTACATAGTTTAACATTGATACTAGTATAAATGACCATATGAATGTTATGATATATTGCATTAATTTCACCTCAACCGAACTTTTTATATTATAAAGTTTTACTACATATTCATTATCATATCATAACATAAATCGAAAAAAAAAGAAGCTTTTCTGTGAAACATGGCGAAATTGTCACAACAAGTGTTTAGAGTTTTTTTAGTAGTATTGATTGTTCTGCTTGCATAGTGTGGTAAGTTACTTCATCACATATTTCAAGTGCTCAATAAGTGGGGGTCACATTCAAATAGAGTGGAGAGAGAAGTTACTCAACAAGAAATGTAGACGACCCATAAAATAAAAGAGAGCCACTATTATCAAGACCCCATTCCAACATCTACCAGTCCCTTCCATTCATATTAGGGCAATGGGCATTAATTTTAATTCATCTTGCACCCCTCCTTCATTATGAGTTATAATTATGACCAGTTACTAATAATTGATAGTAAGAAAGCAGAGGGGTTGCTAAATGAACGCTGGTATTATAGGAATAGGCAAATACGTTCCAGAGAAGGTTATGACAAATTTTGATTTAGAAAAAATTATGGATACTTCAGATGAATGGATTCGAACTCGAACAGGGATCGAAGAGCGTCATTTTGCCGCAGACAATCAGGAAACTTCAGATTTAGCAGTTGCTGCAGCAAGAGAGGCTATTGCAAATGCAGGTATTACACCTGAAGAAATCGGTTTAATCCTAGTAGCCACAGTAACACAAGATCAAACATTTCCAAGTGTAGCATGTATGGTTCAGGAGCAAATTGGTGCAGTGAATGCAGCAGCGATGGACCAGGCTGCAGCTTGTGCAGGATTTATATATAGTTTAGTGACAGCAAAGCATTTTGTAGAAGCAAATGCTTATAAATATGTCTTAGTAGTTGGTGTTGAAAAGCTATCAAAGGTTATCGACTGGAATGATCGTAATACGGCTGTGTTATTCGGTGACGGAGCGAGTGCAGCAATAGTTGGCCCCGTATCGGAAGGTAGAGGCATATTATCATTTGAACTCGGTGCTGATGGTACAGGAGGAAAGAATCTGTATTTAACACAGCAAGATACTATTGCCATGAATGGTCGAGAAGTGTTTAAATTTGCTGTGCGCCAGATGGGTGAGTCTGCCGTTAATGTACTAGATAAAGCAGGCTTAACAAAAGAAGATGTGGACTTCTTAGTGCCACATCAGGCAAATATCCGAATTATGGAGTCTGCTCGAGAACGACTGGAGCTACCACCTGAAAAAATGTCAAAAACCATTCATAAATATGGTAATACTTCAGCAGCATCCATTGGCATTTCCTTGGTTGAAGAGCTTGAAGCAGGTAAGATTAAAGATGATGATTTATTGGTACTTGTTGGATTTGGCGGCGGTTTAACATGGGGCGCTGTTGCAATGCGATGGGGAAAATAATAAAGAAAAATGCTTGAGGGGAGTAAGACAATGAGTAAACGACGAGTAGTAATTACAGGAATTGGCGCAGTTACACCACTAGGAAATAGCATCGAAGAAACTTGGACTAACATTAAAGCTGGAAAATCTGGTATTGGCGAATTAACACGTTTAAATAAGGATCTTTTCGCAGCAAAAATTGCTGCTGAAGTGAAAGACTTTGATATTGAAAAATATATTGATCGTAAAGAAGCTCGTAAAATGGATCGCTTTACACATTATGCCCTTGCAGCGTCTATCATGGCAATGGAAGATGCACAATTAACAATTGATGAGGAGCTAGCACCACGTGCAGGTGTTTGGATTGGCTCTGGTATCGGTGGTATGGAGACATATGAACAACAATTTTTAACGTTCCAAGAGCGTGGTGCAAGACGTGTAAGCCCATTCTTTATTCCGATGATGATTCCAGATATGGCTTCAGGTCAAGTGTCGATTCATTTAGGCGCAAAGGGTATTAACTCTTGCTCAGTGACTGCATGTGCTTCTGGTACAAACTCAATTGGTGATGCATTTAAAGTAATTGAACGTGGTGACGCAGATGTAATGATTTCGGGTGGAGCTGAATCACCGATCGTGACGATGGCTGTTGCAGGCTTCTGTGCCAATACAGCACTATCTTTAAATACAGATCCAAAAGCAGCTTGCCGTCCATTCGATAAAAATCGAGATGGTTTTATTATTGGTGAGGGTGCAGGTATTGTTATTCTAGAGGAATACGAGCATGCCAAAGCACGCGGTGCAAAAATCTATGCAGAAGTACTTGGCTACGGTGCAACAGGAGATGCTCATCATATTACGGCTCCTGCACCAGAAGGAGAGGGTGCTGCACGTGCAATGCTACAAGCGTTAGCGGATGGAGGCGTGGAACCTTCACAGGTTGATTATATTAATGCACATGGAACAAGCACACCTTATAATGATTTATTTGAAACACAGGCAGTAAAAAAAGCCTTTGGTGAGCATGCGTATCAACTAGCAATGAGTTCTACAAAATCGATGACAGGGCACTTATTAGGTGCTGCTGGTGGTATTGAAGCTATTTTTACAGCGTTAGCACTGAAAGAAGGTATTTTACCGCCAACAATTAATTTACATGAGCCAGACCCAGAATGCGATTTAGACTATGTTCCAAATGAAGCTCGAGAAGCAAACATTGTGTATGCAATAAGTAATTCACTTGGCTTTGGTGGGCATAATGCTAGTCTTCTATTTAAAAAATACGAGGGATAATTACTAAATTTTAAAAAACGTCAGCCTAATTTTACAAGGTTGACGTCTTTTTTTCTTTTTTTTCGAATAGATGATAATGAGAAATAAATTGAAAGGATGCTGCGACCATGTTCCGTCTTTTTTTATTTTTAATGAGCTACGGTTTACTAATTCTCTCAGTAGGGAATCTTATATTGTATTTAAATTATCGAACACTTGGGTACTCCTGGATCGTTGTCTTTAAATTTATGATGCATACAACAGAATTTTATATAGCTCTAGGATCAGCTATTGTGCTAGGAGCTATTGTCCTTGATCTTCGTATTGAAAAGATTTCTAGCCAAGAAGATAAAGTATGAACATTAGTATACCCTAAATTTGGTCAAGCATTAAATCCATTTTTATTTACGTGTACGGCCAAGGCCCATTGCTTCTTCCATGCGTTTTAATGTAGCACTTGCAATAGCATTTGCCTTTTCAGCACCTTCATCTAAAATAATATCTAATTCGGAGGATTCTACCAAATGATAGAACTTCTCTTGAATTGGTGTCAGGTGATCAATAACTGCTGTGGCAACACCCTGTTTGAATCCACCATAGCCTACACCTTCATATTTTTTTACAAGATCCTCGATAGCAATGCCTGAAATAGCTGATTCGATTGTTAGTAGGTTAGAAACACCAGGTTTATTTTCCATGTCAAATGCGACAATACCATCAGAGTCAGTGACAGCCGATTTAATTTTCTTTTCAATATCTTTTGCTGTATCTAAAAGCTTAATGGTTGCTTTTGTATTTGGATCAGACTTACTCATTTTTTTCGTAGGCTCCTGCAATGATTTAATGCGGGCTCCTGCCTTTGGTAATTGGATTTCAGGAATCGTTAAAACGTCACCATAACGTTTGTTAAAGCGCTCTGCAAGATCACGAGTAAGCTCAATATGCTGCTTTTGATCATCGCCTACAGGTACAATATTTGTGTTATATAGAAGTATGTCTGCTGCCATTAATGGTGGGTATGTTAAAAGAGCTGCTGATACACTCTCCTTACCTTGAGATTTATCCTTGAATTGGGTCATACGTTCAAGCTCTCCAATTGATGCAACACATTGTAGCATCCAGCCTGCCTGTGCATGAGCTGGTACCTCTGATTGAATAAATAGCGTAGATTTTTTAGGATCAATGCCAGTAGCGATATAGGTAGCAGCTAGATTACGGATGTTTTGACGTAATTCTTGAGGCTCCTGTGCCACTGTTATGGCATGTTGATCTACGATACAGTAGATTGCATTACCCTCATCCTGTAATGCAGGAAATTGCTTGAACGCACCTAAATAGTTCCCTAAGGTTACAATTCCTGTTGGCTGTACGCCAGAAAAAATAGTTGTCATGTCATTTCCTCCTTGAATTCATTACCTCAGAGTGTTGTCTATTACATAATTACTTAGCTGAGGCTTCTTTTTTTATTCAATAAAAAAACATCATGCGTCCTCATTAGATTACTAATGAAGGGACGAATGATGTTTGAATCCGCGGTACCACCCAGCTTGCCAATTAAAGGCCACTCTACTTCGTAACGTGAAGGGACGAGCATTGCTAATAAACATACTTAGTCGTTCGCAAAGCTAACTCGGAAGTCCATTCCAGATGCTTACACGATCTGTTTACAGCAACCACAGACTCTCTAAACGTGTAAAATGCATATGTACTACTCTTCGTCAAAGTTTTTACTTCATTCAAAAAAGTCTTTCATCTTTCTAAAGACTTATTTGATGTATTGCAAAAAATTATATTATAAAGACTTAGTGAATTGCAAGTATGTAAAGTCAGACTTTTGGCGGTGTTTTTTTGCAGAAAAAAATTATATGCTTACTAAGCATGTTTTTTATTAGAAATTGCAACCAAAATTATGCAATAAACGTCTAATTTGTACACACTGAATTGACAATATTCTCGTTTAAAAATTTTAAATGAGAACAAAAACAAGGGAAAATGGAAGGTTTAAAATGCTTTGTAAATGGGAATATTAATAGTAGTTCGTTAGACATGTAAAGAAGAAGTTCTTATAATGAAAGCTGTATAAATAAACAGAATATTTCGAGATAAAGGTTTGTCTTTTTTTTTATTGGAACTATATTCAAACACCATAGAGTACTGTATAATGGTTATGTAGTTTTACATTACATTAATTCTAATTTAACACACTGGTTTATAGATAACGATTAAAAGGAAGGATGTGTCAGTATGATAGTAACATTATTTACTTCACCAAGTTGTACGTCTTGTCGAAAAGCGAAAGCATGGTTAGAGGAGCATGAAATTCCATATACAGAACGGAATATATTTTCTGAGCCGTTAAGCATTAGTGAAATAAAAAAAATTTTACGGATGACAGAGGATGGTACAGATGAAATTATTTCAACGCGTTCGAAGATTTTCCAAAAATTAAATGTAGATGTTGAAAGCTTACCATTGCAACGTTTATATGAATTAATTCAAGAATATCCAGGTCTATTGCGCCGTCCCATTATTTTAGATGAAAAACGTTTACAAGTTGGCTATAATGAGGATGAAATTCGACGCTTCTTACCTCGTAAGGTTCGTGCTTATCAATTACAAGAAGCACAGCGCATGGTGAACTAATTTTTCCCTTTACTGCATAGAATAAATAGTAGATGTTACAAATCCTATTGTGACATCTATTTTTTTGTGTTTTACTTATGTAAAATCCTCTATATAAAGTATAATAAATAGTAGGGAAAAGTCATATATTTCCGTTAAAGTATGTTAAACTTGATTTAAGATAAATAGTTTACTACAATTTCAATAATTCAAATATCTTCTGTGAAACGGTGTATATCCTTTTCATTTTATGACGGAACAGCATACAATAGAATTAGAGACAACTGTGAAATAAAAATTGATCGATTCATCGGTTGCTCAACAGTTTTACTGTAGTGTAGTCAAAGGTTGAAAAACAAATGGAGTATGAAGGTTAAAAAAGATGAATAAAAGCATACTAATGAAACAAAACTGTTTTTCGACAAATGACAGTGAAGGGAGATGAGGTCTAGTGGACATCGAACGTGTAAATGAAAATACACTCAAGCTCTTTATTACGTACAATGATATAGAGGATCGCGGCTATAGTCGTGAAGAAATTTGGTACAATCGAGCAAAGGGTGAACAACTTTTTTGGGATATGATTGATGAAGTAAATACGGATGATTATTTTGATGTTGAAGGTCCGATTTGGATTCATATCAATGCGTCTGAAGTAGGCTTGGAAATCATTGTCACACGTGCACACATATTAAAAGACGGTGAAACATTAGATGGTCATTCGCATTTTGATGAACAAAAAGATATGTATGCCCCTTTTGATGAAGTTGGAGAGGATCTTCTTAGCCAGCTAACTCAATTTGGTGACATAGATGAGTCAGAATTATTTACGGATACAGATATTTATGTTTATAAATTTAAAGATATTGATGAGTTAATCCCTGTAGCGAAACGTATGACAGACGAATTAGTGGATTCCTCATTGTTCAAATATGAAGGTTGGTACTATCTGGTAGTTGATTTTGCAAACGCTGACGAAGATTTAAATCGTCACGACAGAAATGCTGTTATCAAAGAATTTTTAAGTCCATCAAATTTCACAATTCATCGCTTAGAGGAATACGGTGAAAAAATTATGGAATTTAATTGCTTTGAAACAGTGCGCAAATACTTTCATTAAATAATTTAACTTTTAGGCTGTAAACCCTTGATTCAATCAAGTTGTTTACAGTCTTTTTTGAGTCAATTTTTAAATTTCAAGAAAAAGCCGTTAAATAGTTGTTGCTAGATAAGTACTTCCTTACAATTAGGCAAAAAGGAGACGATTTTATGTTAATTGCCTATAATGAGGAGCGGCAGCTTTTTCTCCCATATCAATATACGAGGGAAGATTTACAAAGATATAGGCGATTTATGAAATTTTATTGCCCACAATGTCAGCATCCTGTTCACCTTAAAATCGGTAAATATAATATCCCTCATTTTGCTCATCAATCAAAAAATAACTGTGCCCAGTTATTTGCCGAAGGTGAGTCACAACTTCACTTGCAAGGAAAACTACAATTATTCAATGGCTAAAAAAGATAGGGCATACAGTAATGCTAGAGCCTTATTTAAAAAAGCTTTCGCAGCGGCCAGATTTACTTGTAATGAGTGATCGAAAGCAGGTTGCTATTGAATTTCAATGTAGCACAATCACTCATGAAAAATGGTTATCACGTACATTGGGATATAAGAAAAATGCTATCCAGGTATTATGGCTTTTTCAGACACCTCTAAAAAATTCATCCCTACAAGGCATTCAAAAGCTCAACATTTCCCCTATTTTGCAAAAAGTAATTGCGTATACAGCGCAAGACCAGCGCTATTTAATAACCTATGATGCAAAAACGGCTAGATTTATTTATTGGACGAATCTTTTGCCTGTTTATGGACATACTTTTATAGGAAAAGTTCAAGAAATAACTACTAATAAGCAGCACTTTCCATTTTATGAGCCTGTAGTGATTACACTAGAAGAATTCAGGCTATATTGGCGGCTTTATAAAAGATACTGTCGGCAATTTGCCTATCATCGGCTACTATATAATCATAAGGGTGTACAGGATGCATTTTTACGTAGTTGCTATGAATTAGGTTTTACTCTTACTGCTATGCCTGATTACGTAGGTATACCTGTAAAAGCTAGTGAGGCAATTCCTATGTTCTCTCTCGAATGGCAAACCATTTTACATTATTTTTGCCAGGGTATTCAGCGATTGCCTCATGAACTAAATAAAAGCGAGATTCGATATTTTTTAAGTGAACAAAATATGGATATTACAGATCAAGCAGTGAAGGCTATTCAAAATTATGGAGCCATATTTGCGAAAAATTATCAAAA
>Ga0213825_1002669_pt1 | contig 11243 bp, 8 predicted proteins | sample MC6MC0900MG_FD_179896 | JGI IMG/M metagenome (GOLD analysis project Ga0213825, IMG submission 179896) | Enriched soil aggregate microbial communities from Iowa State University, Ames, United States - MC6-MC0900-MG | ecosystem: Environmental > Terrestrial > Soil > Unclassified | place: USA: Iowa... | reverse complement strand
TGGAAGCGCAATTCGCGTTGATTTTCCTCATTAGTGTGAATGCGGCGCGACAGCACAATGCAACCGCCGCCCCCTTTGCGCAGCAGAATCATCGGCATCAACTGCTCCGGCAGATCCTGCAGACGACGCTCAACCATGCCGCCGGTAATGCCGGCGTTTTCGAGCGCTGTCATGGCCTGTGATGGTGAGAGCAATGTCGCTTTTGGCAAACCTGCCACCAGCGCTTCTTCACTTTTCTCGCGTTTGTAGTGTTTGCAGATCCAAGCCACGCTTTTTAACAGCGTGTCATCTACCGTGGTTTCAATACGAGCAACAGAACGCGCATCCTGCTCCACAGCATCCTGCTTCTGGTCGACCATTTCCCGACTCCTGTAAACCTGACAAAAAAACGGTGAGCACATTGCCCACCGTTGCACCTGTTTGAATTGGGAAAATTCTGACAGAAGGCAGGTTTTGAGCAGTCCAAGACTTGTCTCAAACGGTTAGGAATAATTGTTTAAACTCGTGATTGCAGGCACGGAGGCGGGCTTTTTGCACTGCCTGGCGCAGAAAAATGCAAGGCTGTTGATGCTCGTCCTGGGCGTGTTATCTTACTGGCTCGCTTTATCGCAATCGGACAAATAGCAATGGTAAAACAGCGCGTAGGGATCGTGTTTGGCGGCAAATCGGCCGAGCATGAGGTGTCATTACAATCAGCCAAAAACATCCTCGAAGCCATCGATAAGAGCAAGTACGAGGTGGTGTTGCTGGGAATCGATAAACAGGGTGAATGGCATCTCAATGATGCTTCGGGATACTTGCTCAACGCTGAGAACCCGAAGCTGATTGCGCTTAATCGTTCAGGTGAAAATGTCGCGCTGGTTCCGGGCAGTTCTTCCCAGCAGCTGATTACCCGTCAGCAGGCGCAGCCGTTGTCACAGCTGGATGTCATTTTCCCCATCGTGCACGGCACGCTGGGTGAAGATGGTTCGCTACAGGGCTTATTGCGTATGGCGAATCTGCCGTTTGTCGGCTCTGACGTGCTCGGGTCTGCCGTCAGCATGGACAAAGATTTTACCAAGCGGCTGCTGCGTGATGCCGGACTGAACGTTGCCCCCTGGCTGAGCGTGACGCAGGCACAGCGAGCGAACATTGATGCTGAGGCCGTGATTGCACGCTTTGGCCTGCCGCTGTTTATCAAACCGGCTAACCAGGGATCGTCCGTTGGCGTGAGCAAAGTCGACAGCCCTGAAGCGTTCGATGCCGCGCTGGATCTCGCCTTTACGTTTGATCGCAAAGTCTTGATCGAGCAAGGGATTAAGGGGCGCGAGATTGAATGTGCCGTGCTGGGCAACGATACGCCAGAAGCCAGCCCGTGCGGCGAAGTGGTGGTGCATGATGCCTTCTACTCATACGACACCAAATACATCAGCGAAAGCGGTGCGCAAGTGGTGGTGCCAGCGGCAATCAGCGATGAAGCCAGCGAGGCGATTCGTCAGGTGGCAATTACTGCGTTTCAGGCGCTGGAGTGTTTTGGCATGGCGCGTGTTGACGTGTTCCTGACGGATAGCGGTGAGATCATTGTCAATGAAGTGAATACTTTGCCAGGTTTTACCAATATCAGCATGTATCCGAAGTTATGGCAGGCAGCGGGTTTGAGCTACAGCGATCTGATTTCCCGTCTGATTGAGCTGGCTCAGCAGCGTCACCAGCAAACCAGCCAACTGAAAAGTAGCGTTTGAATCGCCATGACGTGGCTCAGGCCACGTCATTCATCATGCTGCGCGGCTCCATCGCCGGTGAGGTTTGATTACGGCCATTGCGTTTGGAAAGATAAAGATTCTTATCCGCCGCTGACACTAAGCGATTGATCACGCTTGGCCATTCACGTTCGTTCTGCGCACTGCCGCGCGCCAGACCTAAACTGGCAGTTACCGTCACCGTGTTGCCCTGAATCCAGAACTTCTCTTTGACCATCGCCTGACGTACCGTTTCGGCGAGTTGGTAAAGCTGGCTATGGCTACAATCGAACATCACCATCACAAACTCTTCGCCACCAAAGCGACACACCATGCCACGATTGCCAACCACGCGCTGAATGCGCCGCGCAATCTCTTCCAGCACGCAATCACCGGCATCGTGGCCAAAATTGTCGTTGATGGCTTTGAAATAGTCGACATCAAGCATAATAACGCCTGCTTCCCGTTGTAGCGAGAAAGGTTCATTTCTTAAGCTTTCATACAGACCGGAACGGGACAGCAACTGGGTGAGAAAATCAAAATTAGCGCGGAGTGCAAGGCGATGATTTAACTGGCGAATGGCATCCATGCTCACCGCCACCAGCAGCGGGCTGAGCGCAACGGTGGCGACGCCAAGGCGTGCCGAGGTGAGATGGCTAATCGGTAGCAGTGCATCGTCTCCCTGGATGTTCATCACACCATGCGACACCAGCACAATCTCCGTGATACCGGTTATCAGGATCACTAAACTAGTCAATGGAATCGGTAACACAATGGCGCACCAGATCAGCGCAGGAACCGGGAATGTCAGGCTACCGGCCCCGCCAATTAGTGCCCCAACAGTCAGCGATAGAATCACCGCCGCCAGCGGCAGCAATTTGCCGGGATGCATTAAGGTGCGCGGTGAAACCGTTCGCAGCGGGCGTGCCAGCATCACCGGCAGCAGCATCAGCGAAGTAGAGAACTGTTCGCTGAACCAGTCGCTCCACGCCACAATAAAGCGCGCATTGAAATCAATATCCTGTGCCCACGCGCCCCAGGTTGCACAAGCCGCCGCGCCAAGAAAACAGGCGGGAAAAATGCGCATGGCATTGAACACCTGGCTGTGGGCGGAAGGACGTTGCAGATGTTTGATCAGCATGCTAACCGCGACGAGAATAAACAGAATGTTGGCAAAATTGACGGTAAACGCTGGCAGCGCCCAGCCGGAAAATACCGTGTCGTTAAAAATCATCGCACTGAAGCACACCAGATAGCTGGAGGTAGTGTGCAAAAACGGATTCCTCACTATTAATCCCGCCACCAGCGCATTCACCGGCCAGAATAGTGAGAACTCTTCAGGGATGCGTAAATGGCTGCCGATAAAGCAGAAAAACAGCGTAATGAAGAACAGCGTGAGGGCATTCTTTTTAAAATTATTCTCTTCAAACAGCATAACGCGCATACGTCTGAACCCTGTAACCTGGAAAGTGCCTGCATCAACCCTAAGCATCAGCAAGCATTAAACCGGAAATACCCGTGCGATGATTCGGTAATTAAGCAAGTGTTCGTCATCCTACTCTGCGGCTGGGCGGCGCTCACCTGCCATAAAAAGCAGCGTCGCGCCTAATGGCATTGTGGAAACGCCAGAGACAAAGGATAAAACTTGTGGCAATTATGCCTTGTAAATAAAAAAATCGGCTATCCGAGATATCCGATTTTTTAGTTTTAAAACGGTTGTTCCAGCACAGACTTATGGCTATTTCACCGCAACAGGCCATTGACTCAGACGAATGCCACGTTTACGTGCGTTTTCACCAAAGTCTTTTAGCACCGCTTTAACGTCGGGATCCATATATTGGGCATTGCCATGCTCAGCAATCACCACGCTGTTTTCCGGGATCTCTGCCAGCAATCCCTGCAGCTTTGGATTGTGCATAAAGGTCAGATTTTGCTGCAGGCGTAAAACGTAGTGATCGTCATGTCGCGTGAGCTGCAAGGCGTTGCGATGGCTTTTATAGATGCTGTAGAGGATTTGCGTAGCGATGCCAATTCCGATGCCGGCCAGCATGCCAAACACAATAATGCCGCCGATAGTGGCAAGGAATGGCACATATTGCTGCGGTCCCATGCGCATCTGCTCAATGAACAGGCGCGGCGTGGCCAGCTTATAGCCGGTATAAAGCAGCACCGCCGCAAGGCTGGCAAGGGGAATCGCGTTAAGCAGATTACTGAACCACAGGCCGCAGATTAACAGCAGCACACCATGAATCAGAATCGACAGTTTGGTTTGCGCGCCAACGCTGACGTTCACCGAACTGCGCACAATCACTGCAGTAATCGGCATCGCGCCAAGGAAACCGGCGGTCAGGTTACCAATACCCTGCGCAAACATCTCTTTGTTAGGTGAAGGTGCAGGATGTTGCGGACGCAGTTTCTTCAGCGCTTCCTGGCTGAGCAGCGTTTCAAGGCTCGCGACCAGCGCCAGCGTGATCGCCACCATCCACACCGCAGGATTCTGCCACGCTTGCCAGTCTGGCGTTTCAAGTTCAGCCACCAGCGCCGACATGCTGTCGAACGCGGGCAGCGCGATACGCGGCAAGCCATCAGCTAACGCTGGAAACAGGCGATCGCCAAACACCGTCGCCGCACAGCCCACCAGCACCGCTACCAGCGGACCGGGCATCCAGCTCAGCACTTTAACTGACTTGATTACTGGCGTGGTCCACAGCCATAAAATAGCCAATCCCACGCCAGCAACCAGCATCGCGCTGCTGGAAAAATGAAATTCCCCGTTTACCAGCGACAACAGCTCAACATCGCCCGCCGCGCCGAATGCTACCGGAATTTGCTGCATAATCAGTAAAATACCAATCGCCGCCAGCATACCTTTAATCACGCTGCTCGGCACTAAGGCGATAAAACGTCCTGCACGCAGTAAGCCAAACAGGCACTGCAACGCACCCGCCAGAATCAGCGCGGTGAGAAAGGCGGAAAAGCTGCCTAGCGTGGCGATCGACGCGACCACAATCGTTACCAATCCCGCCGCCGGACCACTAACCGCAAAACGCGAGGGGCTCAGCGCAGTCACCAGCAACCCACCAATCACGCCGGTGAGCAGACCCGCAAAGGGCGGCAATCCACTCGCCTGCGCGATACCAAGACACAGCGGCAGCGCGACCAGAAACACCACCAAACCAGCCGGAATATCCTGACGAAGCGTGCTTAAATTCATGGCGTTGATTCCTCTGCAGATGGCTGAATTAACCGCGCGCGGCGCCGCAAAGCCAGAGTACGATTTATCACTAATAAGGGTTTCAGGGTCATCACAATAATCTTCTCTCAACATTTAAAAAGATCGCTTTCAGGCAGATAGCGACGTCATTAAACGCGGCTATGGAGAACCATTGAGGATGAAAGCAGAACTTCCTCACAAAAATAGTTTATAGACGCTTAAGCATTACCTTGCATCATGAATATTTCTGACGTCGACAAAACGAATCTTTTTGTAAACAAAAATTCAATAAACGTATGAATCAGGTAAGTTTATGCAAGGAGCGGAATGATGAGCAGGATCGATAAAAAGCATTATTAACAATTAAATAAGAGCGATTTTAAATGTGATATTTTTGGTACAATTACAAAACAATACACGCAAAAATTATATGCCATTTTAGCGACGCTATAATTTAATCCTTATGAGCTGGGAGAATTCCTAATTAAAAAATTTATGATTAGTGCGATTCACTGCCATTCAGCAAATAAGACGAGATATTTCGCTATTCAGTTGCCATGAATTTAGTAAGAGATCAGGAAAACAGTGAGGGGAATAATAGTTACGGAGTTATGTAAATATTGATGGACCTGAAAAGGACATGAATGCGCCTGCCTAAGCAGACGCTATTTTACCTGACGAATTATTTACCGTTCCACGCTTTCATACGCGCTTCACGCACCTGCAGTTGCTGCTCAGGCGTGAGTTTGTTGTAGTTTTCCGCCATGCCACTTTCCCAGTCGCCATACAGCGGGTTCGGTAACACGATAAATTGGGTGCCAAAACGCTGATGATTAAGGCTAACGAACTGCTGACGCTGCGCATTTCCCTGATGCCAGGTTGAACCGCCAAAGTCATTCAGGTTGTCGCCCACATACAGCACCACGTTGTAACCGGCATTCTTCACCGCGTCGAAGCGCTCTTGCTTATTAGAATTGCCGGTGCTCAAGCGCACCGTTTTCTCGCTCACGCCGCTGAAGCCCAGCTTATTCAGGTTCTCCACCGTTGCGGCAAAATCTTTTTGGTCGCGGTTGGAGATATAGAACATAGTGCCGCCGTGGCTGTTGACGTAGTTGGCAAACTCCACTGCGCCCGGAACGGCCGTTGCCTGACGCGCCTGCGTCCACGCTGACCAGGTTTTACCCGAGAAGGGCTGGCCGTTTTTCGCCTGCCACGCGCTGTAGGCGCTGTTATCAATCATCGTTTCATCTAAATCGACGATAACCGCTTTCGGTTTACCCGCCAGCGATGGCGCCTGATCGAAGGCCATGCGCGCGCTGTTAAATGCCTGCCAACTCAATGCCTGATATTCGCCGGATTGCTGGAACCAGTTTACTGCCAGCACCGATTGCTGGCCGAGCTGCTGCTGAGCCTGCTGTTTAGAAGGCTGCGCACAACCGGTTAATGCCAGCGCCATTAAGCCGGATGCCGCCAGCAAGGTGGTTTTCTTCATCATTTCATCCTTAAGTGATTAGGGTCAGTTTTTGTAAAGCTTTAAAAATGTAGCAGTTAACGTAAGCTGTGGGCAGCAGAAAGCAGCGGTTTGGTGAGAGGAGACACTTATGGTACAGCACCCCCACAGCGGTCCACGATCAAGACTATTGGATGACTTTTCCTGGCTGGAATACGCCTTTCAGCCGGCTGGCCAGCCCGTTCCGGCAGAGGCGGCTTATGGTCAACAGCGTCACAGCGCCAATGTGTTGCTGGCAAGCCAAAACATCCCGCCTAAGCGTTGCGAATCGGATGGCTTGATTGGCGAAGATCATCTGCCGGTCGCGGTGTATACCGCCGATTGTCTGCCGGTGTTATTTGCCGACCCGCAACAACAGCAGGTTGCGGCGGTGCACGCCGGATTAAAAGGCACGCTCGGTGGTGTATTGAACAACGCGATTGATCGTCTGCTAGAGCGCGGCGCCAGCCGTGAAACGCTGCGTGTGGTAATCGGTCCAGCGATCGGGCCGTGCTGCTATGAACTGGGTAACGATCTGGTGACACATATGCAGGATCGTCACGATCTTCCGCCGTTACCCTACTCCACCCAGCAGCCGCACAACGCACAAGCGATCCGTCCGCAGGCGCGGGCCCAGCAGGATGGAATCTGGTTTGATCTGCCTAACCTGGCGCGAGGCTTGTTGTTACAGCGGGGAGTGGTGGCGGAACATATTGAAGTGCTGAACGTCTGTACCTACTGCATGGCGGAATCGGGTGCCAGCTATCGCTACAACACCCATTTTGACAGCGGCTATCAGTCACGTTTCTCGTGGATCCGCACGCGCGGTTAAGGGCTTCACATCCTTGTGAAGCTTTATCGATCAGTGAATTATGGCATTGAGCGCCAACACGCCGGCTAAACCGAGAATCGAGATTAACGTTTCCATCACCGTCCAGGTTTTCAGGGTTTCCACCACGCTCAGGTTGAAGTAGCCCTTGAACAGCCAGAAGCCGGGATCGTTCACGTGTGAAGCGATCACGCTACCGGAACCCACCGCCAGTACCATCAAGGCCGGATCGGCATGCGTGGCAGCGATAATTGGCGTCACAATACCGGCGGTGGTGATCGCCGCCACCGTGGCTGAACCCAGCGCCACGCGCAGCATTGCCGCAACCGTCCAGCACATCAGCAGCGGTGACAGTGACGATCCCTTCATCATATCGGCGATATAGTTACCCACGCCGCTATCCACCAGCACCTGTTTAAATGCACCGCCGCCCGCGATGATAAAGATGATCATGGCGATGGCGGCAATCGACTCGCCGCACATATCCATCACTTCTTCCATCTTACGGCCATTGCGCAGCCCCAACGTCAGCACCGCTATCACCACCGCGATAAACAGCGCCACTGCCGGATTACCGATGAATTCGAAGAACTGACGCAGCGCGTTCTCTTTCGGCGTGGTCAACTCGAAGACGGCGGCAATCGCCATCAGCACCACCGGAATCACTGCGGCAAAAATACTGATGCCGAAGCCTGGCATCTCCTCTTCCGTGAAGATTTTTGGGTTGTAGAGCCCTTCCGGCGGTGACTTCTCAAAGCTTTTAAGGAACTTCGAGAAAACCGGTCCGGCAATAATCACCGTTGGAATGGTGATGATCATGCCGTAGAGCAACGTGGTACCGAGATTGGCGCCAAAGATGGTGGCAATCGCCGTTGGGCCAGGATGCGGCGGCAGGAAGCAGTGAGTTACCGAGAGCGCGGCGACCATCGGCACGCCGACGTACAGCAGCGGCAAACCGGCAGCCGCCACGATAGTGAACACCAGCGGCAGCAACAGTACGAAGCCAACTTCATAGAACATCGCCAGGCCGACGATCAGTCCGGTCACCACCAGCGCCCATTGCAGCCGCTCTTTACCAAAAGCGGCGATCAGCGTGGTAGCCACGCGTTGTGCGGCACCGGTATCGGAAACCAGCCGCCCGAGCATGGCGCCGAAGCCGAGGATCATGGCTAATCCGCCCAGCGTCGAGCCGATACCTTTCTGGATCGAGGCCATTACATTCAGTGGCGTCATGCCTTCGGCAATACCGACCACCGCCGAGACAAATACCAAAGCAATGAAGCCATTGACCTTAAATACAATCATCAACACCAGCAGCAGTATCACACCCAGCACAATGATGGTTATTGGCATTTTTATTATCCTTAGGAATACAGAGGGGTGATTAAGGTTTAGGCGCGGCCCGATGATAATGCCAGCCGCGCCCGGTCATCACACGGCGACGCGCATGCCACCGTCAACGAACAGCAGATGCCCGTTAACGAAGTTCGATGCATTGGAAGCAAGGAACACTGCCGCGCCAATCAGCTCTTCCGGTTTGCCCCAGCGAGCGGCTGGCGTGCGCTTGGTTAGCCAGCCGGTAAAGGCAGGATCGTCAGCCAGCGCCTGAGTCATCTCCGTGACGAAATAGCCCGGCGCAATGGCGTTCACCTGAATATTGTGACGCGCCAACTCCACGCACATGCCGCGCGTCAGCATAGTCACCGCGCCTTTGGAGGCCGCGTAAGGCGTGATGGTGTCGCGCCCTAATTCGCTCTGCATCGAACCGATATTGATGATTTTACCCTGCTGACGCTCGACCATTTTTTTCGCCACAGTTTGCGAAACCAGGAATACGGCGGTCTGGTTGACCGCGATAACGTCATTCCAGTCCTGCTCCGGGAATTCAAGGAACGGCCGACGACGCTGGATGCCAGCATTATTCACCAGCACATCAATCGCGCCCCACTCCGCTTCGATCTCATCTACCGCCTGTTTTACCTGCGCCGATTGCGTGACATCAAACGCTTTGGCGTGCGCGCGTAAGCCCAACTCACGCAGCTGCGCCGCGCCCTTCTCTGCGCCTTCGTGCGTGGTGGCGTTGACGATCACTTCAGCACCGGCTTCCGCCAGGCCGCGCGCCAGCAGATATCCAATGCCGCGCGCCGAACCGGTCAGCAGCACACGCTTGCCTTCGAGGGAAAATAACTGGCTCATCACTGCTCCTTAAAAGGTTAACTGGACTTTAGCGGCACGGGTTTTATCGCCGGCAAACTGCAGCGCGGCATCGATATCCTGCAAGGCATACTCACCGCTGAACAGCGGCAACGGGTTTACCACGCCGGTGGCCAGCCATTCGACGGCGGTGTTGAATTCATGAGTAAAGCGGAAGGAACCAACCAGATTAATCTCTTTGGCAATCAGCGCCATGATCGGGAAATTGGGAATGGTGCCGCCCATGCCAACCTGCACCAGCGTACCTTTGGCGCACACCACATCGAGGCAGCGCTGCAGCGAAGAAGGATGGCCGGAGGCTTCAAACGCCACATCGAAATAGCCTTTGTCGGCAAGATAGGGCGCGAAATCGCCGTCGGCGGCATGAATCACCTCGCTTGCGCCCATCTGCTGCGCCATCTCCAGTGAACGCTCGCTGATATCGCTGCACACAATGGAGGCCGCGCCGCGCGCTTTGGCCGCCGCCGCAATCAGGCAGCCAATCGGACCCACGCCTGAGATAAACACGTGCTTGCCGGTGAGATCACCTGCCTGCTGCGTGGCGTGAATACACACCGCCAGCGGCTCAGCGAACACCATGACCGTTTCATCAGCATCCTGCGGGAACGGCACGCATTGCGCGCTATCCACCACTTTGTATTGGGTAAAACCGCCGTCAACGTGCGGCACATACATGGCGCTGCCGAAGAAGCGCATGGTGGTGCACTGGTTTTCCTGATCGCGCTGGCAATATTTGCACGCGCCGCAAGGCTTAGAGGGATTTACCGCGACTTTTTGTTGGGGTTTAAGTGCTGGATTGTCGCTCTCCACCACATAACCAATCACTTCGTGGCCCAGGATCATCGGCATTTTGATCTCAAAACTACCGACCTTGCCTTCCTGATAGTAATGCAGATCGGATCCACAAATGCCGCCACGCGTGATACGCACCAGCGTACCTTTGCCGTCCCATTTCACCTGCTGCTGCGCAACGCTGACTTGTTTTTTTCCAGTGATTACGCCGGATTGCGTTTCGATATTCATAACGTCCCCATAAGAGCTGTAGCAAAGGGGGCCATCAGACCGGGTTATGCGGCTTAAAACTGTGATGAACATCACCTAAAAACATGTTACGAAAAGCTGTTACCTGGAACGTGAAGTCTGCGATGCCGAAGAGGAAACAGGCGGCCGTAAGTGGCCGCCCGTGGAGAGAATTAATAGCCTGACATCAGGTCGTGGCTGTATTTGAACAGCTCAGAATCCGAACGTAAACCGAGCTTTTTCAGCGCCGATTGTTTCTGCCCGCTCACGGTTTTACGACTGCGCTTAAACTTCACGGCAATTTGTGACACGCTCAAACCATCGAGAAAACAACGCACCACTTCAACTTCACGCGGGCTGAGGGTTTTCACCTTCTCATACATATTGCCTTTGCTGCTAAAATCGAGGCTGTCATCCAGCGACTCTTCGCTCATGACATAGAGATTTTCAACCTCGTAGGCGACTTCTTTAGACAAGAACAAACGGCCCTGCGCCACCTGACGAATTGCATGGGTAATTTCCTGCATATTGTGGCTTTTGCCAATAAAGCCCTTCACGCCTGCGCTTAGCACCATTTTGACGATGGCCGGACTCTCCATTGAAGAAGAGATCAGAATTTTTTGCTGTGGATAGTGATTACGCAGTTGCTTCACCAGCGCCAAACCATCCAGTTCACGTTCACCCAGCAGGAAATCCAGTACCAGCACATCGACTACGGTACTTCTCAGCTGATTAAATAATTCATTACTTGAAGCCCAG
>Ga0213825_1002668_pt1 | contig 11250 bp, 8 predicted proteins | sample MC6MC0900MG_FD_179896 | JGI IMG/M metagenome (GOLD analysis project Ga0213825, IMG submission 179896) | Enriched soil aggregate microbial communities from Iowa State University, Ames, United States - MC6-MC0900-MG | ecosystem: Environmental > Terrestrial > Soil > Unclassified | place: USA: Iowa... | reverse complement strand
GCCCCATCACCTCGAATAGGCTGAGGCACCTGAAAATAACCCGGTGGCAAATTTTCCAATCGTTCACCTCTTTATGTTTGTAATCAAAATAAAATACTTCTATTCTTCTAAAATGTATGGATACACGGCTTGGATTATTCACTTTCTTTTCTGGCAGTGGGTTGGCTGACTAAGCATAGATACTTTATTGAGAGAGGAGCTTGCTATATTGATCACTTTTCCCTAATTTTGGAGCGGGTTCTTCATTTTTTGATCACTTCTCATCCATTTTGGAGCGGGTTCCTCAGTTTTATGATCACTTCTCATCCATTTTGGAGCGGGTTCCTCAGTTTTATGATCACTTCTCATCTACTTTGGAGCGGGTTCTTCAGATGTTTGATCACTTCTCATCTACTTTGGAGCGGATTCCTTACTTCTTTGATCACTTCTCATCCATTTTGGAGCGGGTTCTTCAGTTGTTTGATCACTTCTCATCCATTTTGGAGCGGGTTCTTCAGTTGTTTGATCACTTCTCAACCACTTTGGAGCGGTTTTCTCGCTTTTATGATCACTTCTCAACCTATTTAGAGCAACCTTCTCTCGTTTCCCTAACTTCAGGGCAAGTCCTTACTTACTCTTTCGTCCAATAGCCTCCACCGCACATTCATGTAGGATTTGTAAGCCTTCCTGTAATTCTTCATAGGTTGCATAGGCGTAGGATAGACGAATATGATGATGATCTTGTGGATCGTAGATATAGCCTGGATTGATTAATACTTGTTGCTGCAACAGCTTCATAAAGAAGTCTTTATCTACAAGCGGCTCATGAAACTTGAGCCAAATATAAAAGCCTCCCCTTGGTTTGCTCCAATTCGCCACATCTGTAAACTTCTCCTTTAAAAGCTTTTCCGTAAAATCGGCTCGCTCCTGTAATTGTTGACGTAATCCCGCGAGATGCTTTTCATATTTTCCTGATTGCAGCCAATGTAGGACAATTTCCTGAGAAATGGCACTTGAGCCATAGTCTGTTTGCATTTTTATATCGGCTAATCGCTCAATGACAGTGGTTGGACCGATGAGCCAGCCAATGCGTAGCCCTGGGCTTAAGGTTTTAGAGACGCTGCCAATATAAAGAACTTGTCCGCTATTATCCATGGCCTTAAGCGGCGGTGATGCCTCTTCAAAAAGCAATTCATGATAAACATCATCTTCTACAATCGGAATCCGTGATGCCTGACAAGCTTCATATAGCTGTTCTTTTTCTCGTGTTGTCCATACATGACCTGTTGGATTATGTAAAGTAGGAATGGCATAAAACACGGCTTGTTTCTTTCGTTTCCTTTGCGCTAATGTTTGAGCAAGCTGTACATCACGTTCAATGCTAATCATTTGCATGCCAACTGACTGAAAAGGGTGAACAGAATTTAAGTAGGAGGTTGGCTCCTGAAACACAATAGACCCTTGCTCTAATAAGCCAACAGCAATTAATTGTAGTGCCTGAAGTGCACCTGAAACAATACAGACGTTTTGAGGTTTAGCAGGAATGCCTCTTTTTTGAACATATTTACAAATAGCTTTACGAAGCTGATCATTACCTTGTGGCGAAGAGTAGCCTAATGCTTTGGGTTGGAAGGATAGCTCTCGCAGTGAAGCTTCTATTTCCTCGGTAGGCAACAAACTGGGTGCTAGCTCTCCCGTTCCTAAACGAATTACATCCTCGCGCTGTTCGTATTCGTTAATTAATTGGATGGTGTGGTAGTTTGGCTTGTGGATGCTTGTTTCGATATAAGTTTGCCAGTTCGGCTGTGTTTGTTGGATTAATGCATGCCAGGAATTGTGCGTAACATAAACACCAGAGCCTACCTTTGCTTCAAGAATGCCCATTGCTTTTAATTCCTCCAAAGCCTGCTGAACTGTGCTACGATTCACATCGAACTGCATGGCCAGCTGTCTTTGGGTAGGTAGTTTTGTCCCTGCTGCCCAGTCTCCTCGCTCCACATTGGCTGTTATCCACTGTACAATCTGCTGCTGTAATGTATTATCACTTCGTCTATTAGGCTGCCAGCTCATGTTCCTTCTCCTTCCATGCAATGAAATTGGGTGGATAAAAAACCATCCAATTGGTCGTTTTCTTTTAGTTATACCATATCTAAAATAAGTAAAGAAAGGAGGAATGGTCATTGGAAGCTTTTCTTCATGGGATCATTTTAGCATTTGGACTCATTTTGCCATTAGGTGTACAAAATGTTTTTGTTTTTTCACAAGGTGCTACACAACCAAGTTTATTACGCGCTTTGCCAGCAGGTGTGACTGCTGCGATCTGTGATACACTGCTTATTCTACTTGCGGTATTCGGTCTGTCATTAATTGTTCTACAGTTTGAATGGTTGCGTATCACTTTAATGACTATTGGTATCATCTTTTTACTTTACATGGGCTATAGCATTTGGCGTTCAAATCCAGCAAACACTGAAAATAGCGAAGCATTGCCTATAAAAAAACAAATTCTCTTCGCACTCTCTGTGTCACTTCTAAATCCACATGCTATTTTAGATACAATCGGTGTTATTGGTACAAGCGCATTAAAATATAGTGGAACCGAGCAAATAATGTTCACTGTTGCTTGTGTGTTCATTTCCTGGCTATGGTTTTTCGGTCTCACATTGACTGGCGCCTCGTTCAAAAAACTAGACGGCTCTGGAAAATTGATGCGACTATTTAATAAATGCTCCGCCGTCTTTATTTGGGCAACAGCATGTTATCTGGCAAGTGGCTTATTTTAACGTACATAGAAAAAGCTCAGGAGGTAACCCTGAGCTTTTCTTTTATAGAGAAACAAATAAAGTGAGCTTTTCATTAAACAATGCCGTCTCAATGGATTTTGCATGAGGCCATTGCTCACCATAATGAATAGCTTTGACTAATACATTTTCTTGTAATAAAGCTTCGTGCTGCTGAATCATGAAAAGTACCCCTGCACTACCATTAAAGGCAATCGATACATATTGCGCCACTGGTAGCTGCCATTTTTTTCGTGCATCTTGTATTGTACGAATTAATTCTCGTATTTGCCCTTCTTGTAGTAAGCTCTCTGTGAGTTGAACATTCATCAAGACACGGCAAGTGCTATCCTCCGCTAAAATATAGTGGTCCTTGACGATTGATTCAGCTATTACATGTTCTCTTAATAGTGTTAGCTGTTGACCGTCCATCATGAGATCCACTGTTCCATGGTGTTGTAGCCTTTGTTTCTCTTCATCTTTTAATGCCAACACATACTCTTTTACTTGATGAACCTTTGGACCAAATGCCGCTCCCGCTGTTTTAAAATTCAATTTATAATGCACGCTTTCATAGGCTGAAAAATCATGTGTCCATGTACAAGCTTTGATGTTTAACTCATCTTGAATGAGTTCGCTATAGGCTTGGTAATCCGACAGTTCACCTTTTAGGGCAACAATAAGTTCACTTAAAGGCTGCTTGACCTTTATTCCTTGACTATTGCGAATGCTACGTCCAAGTTCCACAACTGTTAAGACTGTTGCCATTTCTTGTTCAAGCCTCACATCCACTAATTGATCGTCGAATAGTGGATATTCCTCAAGATGAACACTTTTTCCACATAGTTGACGGTAGATATCCTCTGCTATAAATGGTGTAAACGGTGCTATTAATTGACAAATGGATGTCAGTGCCTCGTAAAGTGTGCTAAATGCACCTCGTTTATCTGCTGTCAATCCATTTGCCCAAAATCTAGCACGTGAACGACGAATATACCAGTTGCTTAACTCTTCCACCAATTGACCAATTTCCCGTGTAGCCTGTGTAAATTGATAATCATCCATGGAGGCTGTGACAAGCTGGATAGTGTGATGTAAACGAGACAATATCCAATGATCTAGCTGTGAACGTGTACCTGTATTTGTAGCATCATACGTAAAGTCATCGATCTGGGCATACATGTCATAAAATTTAAACGTATTGTCGAGTGTATCCACCAGCTTAGATTTCGCATCTAAGACAATTTTCTTCGAAAAACGCTTTGGATTCCATGGTGAGCTATCAACTAAAAATGCCCAACGTAAAGCATCAGCTCCATACTCCTCGATTAACTCAACAGGCTCTAATGCATTGCCTTTACTTTTGGACATCTTCTGTCCATGCTCATCGAGTACATGCCCTAACGATAGCACATTTTTATAAGGTGGTTTTCCTGTAAACAAGGTCGATACTGCTAATAAGCTATAGAAAAATCCTCGCGTTTGGTCGATTCCCTCAATGACCACATCTGCTGGAAACTGATGATGAAAGCTCGCTACATCTTTAAAAGGATAATGCTGTTGGGCAAATGGCATCGAGCCACTGTCAAACCAAACATCGATAACTTCAGGCGTACGTTTCATGTCGCCTTGGCAGACAGGACAGGTACAGACAATGTCATCTATAAATGGCTTATGGAGCTCTAATTGTTCATTGACAGCTCCTTTAGCTAATTGTTGTAGTGCTGCAACACTGTTAGGTGCCTCCTCATAATTGCAATCCTGACAGATCCACACATTGAGTGGTGTCCCCCAATAACGATTACGACTAATATTCCAATCCACTAAGTTTTCTAGGAAGTTGCCAAATCGTCCATCCTTAATATGGCTAGGGTACCATGTCACCTGCTGATTATTTTGTAAAAGCTGCTCTTTTAATGCCGACATTTTGATAAACCAGCTATCTGTTGCATAGTACAATAATGGTGAATCACAGCGCCAGCAATGTGGATAGCTATGCTCATATTTTTCTTTAGCAAATAAAAGCTCTTTTGCTGCAAGCATTTTAATGATGTCGACATCACAGTCCTTCACAAATCGTCCAACAAGCTCAGGTACCGCTTCTGTATAACAGCCTTTAAGATCAACTACATTGACAAAGGACAAACCATGTTGCTGCACCGTTTTATAATCGTCCTCTCCATAAGCAGGTGCTATGTGTACAATTCCTGTTCCACTATGCTCTGTCACATAATCTGCCATGACAATGATATGCCCTTTATCGACGGTTACATAGGAAAATGGCGATAGATAGGAAACACCTGCAAACTCCTGTCCGTCATGCTCACTTAATATTTCTACAGGCTCTGAAAAAACCTTTGATACCAACGATTTAGCTAGTATATAGATGTTGTTTGCATGCCTTACACGGACATATCGAAGAGCAGGATTCATAGCCAAGGCTACATTGGCTGGTAATGTCCAAGGCGTCGTTGTCCAGCCTAAGATATATTCGTCTCGATCCTCTAGCTTAAACATTGCAGTAACGGATAAATCCTTAACATCCTTATAGCCCTGTGCCACCTCATGAGAGCTTAAGGAAGTTTGACAGCTAGGGCAATAAGGTGAAACGCGATGTCCTTTGTATAACAGTTTTTCCTTGTGAACATGGCTTAAAATATGCCACACAGATTCAATATAGTCATTACTTAATGTTAGGTAAGGATCATCCATGTCAAGCCAGTAGCCAAGCTGCTCTGTAAAGGTACGCCATTTTTGCTCATAGGTAAAAACGCTCTTTTTACATGCTTGGATAAATTGCTCCACCCCATAGTTCTCAATCTCCTGCTTTCCTGAGATCCCTAATGCCTTTTCTACCCCTAATTCCACAGGCAACCCATGTGTATCCCAACCTGCTTTTCGTTCAACTAAATAGCCTTGCATTGTTTTGTAACGTGCCACCACATCTTTTATGGTTCTACCAAATGCATGGCCGACATGTGGTAAACCATTCGCTGTTGGGGGTCCCTCATAAAATACAAAGGGCTGCTGTCCAGCGCGATTACTTACTGATTTGGCAAAGGTCCCTTCTTGCGCCCATAATGTGCGAATCCTTATTTCTCGTTCAACCGTTGTTTCCTTCTTTTGTTCTTTCTGCATATTAGTTCCTCCTATACAAGCGAATTTGTATAAAAGGCATACAAAAAACCCCGTCCCAAGGAAAAGGGACGGGGTTAACCGCGAATACCACCCTAATTCTATTGACTCGATGGCCAATAGCACTCAGCAACGTACAATCATACGTGTTCTTTTTAACGGTAGACACCCGGATTAGCTTACTCATTTCAGCTAATCTTCTCAGAGAGGATTTTCATGTAACACCTGCACACCGACTTCCACCAAATGTCGGCTCTCTGTAGAACAAAGTGAAACACTACTCTTTCTCATCAACGAATTTGTATGCTTTTATTGTCCTTCATCTTAGCAAATTACCAATTGTCTGTCAACGGTGGACAATCTTAAAAAATTTCGTTGAGACAAGTGGCAAAACTTTGATGGAGATCAGCATATTGTGGCTGTTAAATGGTTTAAATCAAAAAGCTCTTCAGCAATGTTTTACTATTGAATAGCACGTGAATGTCTAGCTTCTTGTTAGTGAGATTCCTTTATTATTTTCATCTCTACGATATCCTTATAATCAATGAATGGCTGAGCGTCATCGTTCCCAATCGACTGTCTATACTGTACTTCTACTCGATCACCAACTGATAGTGTTTGCGGGACATCCACTAGAGGGAACCATGTACCATTACTATGTTTTTGCACTAATTCATCGACAGATTTTTGCCCAACCTCGCTAGCCAAGACGCCTGAGACAACTAAAAATTCATGTTCCTTGATCGCTAAGACCGTTCCACTTCTGATGAGCTTCATTTGGCTGTCCTTTTCAGGGATTTTATATTTTTCTCGTAAGGAAGCAATGTCTTTATGATAATGCTGTTCTAAATAATTCATGGCTTCTTGCTCGACAAGCCATGTACGAATGGGATTACTTACATCCTTATAATCGGCTTGGCTTGCCTCCCATAACAAGTCAAATGTAGCCATTTTATAGGCAATTGGCTTGCCATAGTTCTCTATAAACCCTTCGTTTGTGACTTGTAACATTTGCAGAAGCTTATCATAAGTTGGCCGAGTATCATCCTCATAGCTCCACTCTTGCATGAACTGTTCGAGTGCCTTATCTACTTGCTCTTGTGTAGGTACTAGTTTTTTCGATTGCGCATAAGCAAAGGTCGATTCAAAATATAAAAAGTTATCAAAGCTTGCCTTATATAAACGATTCTTTCCGTTCATAAAAGAATCAAGTTGTAAATATAGCTCTAAAATCCGCTCATCTAATACGGGTGGAATAGTAGAAGCTTGCTGTTGTTGTTCATTATATTGCTGATATATAAACAGCCCTATGCAGACACTTAAAATCATAGCCAAAACACCATATGGCCAGCGTTTTGCAGATTTTTTTTCTGGGCGTTGCTGTAAATGCTGAACCACATTTGTCATCACACGCTTTTTACTTTCTGATAAATCCTTTACTACGCGTGCATCCATTTTACTCATGCAGGAGCACCTCCCATTCAACATGCTGTAATTGTAGCTTCAATAACTCTCGCCCACTACGTAGCCTTGTTTTGACGGTGCTTTCAGGAATCGTTAACAGCTCTGCAATGTCTACTACAGGCATTTCTTCAAAATAAAAATGTAAAATGACCTCTCGCTGTTTGAAAGGGAGAGCTAGAATCGCATTTTCAATCAAAGTACGTTCATCTTGCTGTACAAGCATATCTCTTCTCATAACGGTTTGCTGCGGAAAAATCTTCTGTTGCACTTGAATTTTCCGATAGGTCCAGCTACGTAAATAATCTTTACTTCGATTACTAACTAATTTCGATAAATACGCCTTTAGCTCCCCACGTTCCTCATAGTTTTGCTGATTATCATAGAACTTAATAAAGACATCCTGTACGATATCTTCAGCACTTTGTAAATCTCTCACATAGTAAAAGGCAAGACGAATAAGCCTCTCTGTATGCTGTTCCATTATTCTTTCCAGTTCATGAATTAGCAACATTCTTCCTCCTCTCTACCCTATAAACGGTGCTCCCGGCTTCGAGGTTTGCTTTTTTTGTCATTTACTCCAAATCATTGTCAGTAAATGGTGTAATCACTTGTTTTTCCGTTGAAGATAACACGATATTAGTAGAAGGTGTGCCATAGGGCATAGCCGCATCAATAAATTGTTCTAATGTTTCTACTGAATAGGTCGCTAATTTAACAATATAGCTAATTTCCCCAGCCACTCGATAACATGCCAAAACATCAGGATGAGCATTACAAAATGAAGAAAGACTTTTACAATCAATGGACTTAAATAAAATAATGGCTTCAATCGTACGCTCCATCTTTTTCAGATTTACCTTTGCATGATAGCCCTCAATCACCCCCTGCTCCTCTAGCTTTCTGATTCTTTCAATAACGGCAGGAGAGGATAAATGAACGGTAGTGGCTAATTCCTTCATAGAGATTTTGGCATTTTGCTGTAACTGCTGTAATATTTGTGTATCAATATGATCCATGGTCCTTCACCTTTCTAAATAAATTATTTATGACATAATACCTTTTCAAATAAAGTTTTTTACCTAAAATCCATTATACAACGTATGTAATCTTTTCTCCCTTTTGTTTACAATAATATCAATAAAGGAGGCAAATCAAACATGAAAAAAATATTGTTACTATTAGCAAATGGCTTTGAAGCGGTGGAGGCAAGCGTCTTTACTGATGTGCTCGGCTGGAATAAGTGGGAAGGTGATGGTACAACAGATGTGGTTACGGTCGGCCTGCATGAACAGCTGCAATGCACCTGGAATTTTAAAGTCACTCCTGAAAAATTGCTCCATGAAATTGTATTAGAGGATTTTGATGCATTAGCGATTCCTGGAGGCTTTGAGGAAGCCGGTTTTTATGAGGATGCGTTTAGCGAGGAATTTCAGGCAGTCGTTCGTCACTTTGATGAACAGAAAAAACCGATTGCAACAATCTGTGTAGCTTCTCTTATTTTAGGCCACAGTGGAATTCTTCAGCATCGTCAAGCAACAACCTATAATCATCCAACAAGTAAACGTTTAGCACAGCTAAAGGGCTATGGTGCAGCAATTGTCAACGAGCGCATTGTGCAAACTGATCATATCATCACCTCCTCCAATCCAGGAACAGCCTTTGATGTTGCCTTTCGCTTACTAGAAACTCTAACATCTGCTCCAAACACAGCGAAAGTAAAAGAATTAATGGGCTTCCACTAAAGCATAAAAAAGTAGGCTTATACCAATATACTTGGCATAAACCTACTTTTTGTATTATTTACTTACTGGTGCTGTTTCTGATGCACTTAAATCCATTTCCTTTGCATTGTCTAGCACATCTTTTGGAATCGTAATTGTCGTTACCGCATTGAAATCATGATATTTGATCGTTGTTTGCTGTCTTGTTTTGATCGAATTGCCTTCTACTTGCATCTTTAATGTCATGTCCATAGCAATTTCTTCTACATCGAATGTTTCTTTATTAATCAATAATTTATATGTGAGACCATCAAAGGAAATATTGCCTAATTGTGCCTCTAGATCCGCTTCCATTCCTAAATCCATTGCGCCAAGCTGCTGCTTCACTAGCTCTGTGAATTTATCGCCAGAGCCTTTTAATGTTAATTCATAACGGTTTGCTGATTCTACTAATGTAAAATCTTCAGCAAATGCTTGTAGCATCTCCAATTGTTCAGTTGCATCTGGCTGCATCCCTGTTTGGCTCAGTACATCTTCAAACAATTGTTTCGGGAACTTTACCCAGGCCTTTTGTTCTGCCTCATACATATACATACCATCTTTAGCCGTCATATACATTTTAATTGGCAAATTAATCGCTTCACCACTTGTTGGATCTGTTAAAGCCATTGAACCATCAGCAAAGAATTGCATTGGCTCTGTAACAATTTCCATCTTCATGTTGCCTTTAGAATCCATTTTCATGGTTTCCTTACCATCGTTTGCCTCTACTGTCTGAGAGATCGTCATGGTAGCCTTCATGCTTTTTAGCTCTTTTTGCTTGGCTAATGTTTTCGTAAATACTTCCTCTAACAAAGCACTATCCTTTGTTGTAGTAGGTTGTTCTTCTGTTACTTGCTCCTCTTTAGGCTCTTCCTCTTTTACTTCTGTTGTAGGCTGCGTATCCTCAGCTAAGCCTAATGCGTTCACAATAAATGTTGCTAACTGACCACGAGTAACATTTTTATCTACACCAAATTCTGTGGCAGTAACACCCTTCGCAATGCCTGCCTCATACAAAGCTGTTACTGCATCTGCAAATGGACTATCTTGCTGTACATCTGTGAATGGACTTTTACCTTCTGCTGTTAAACCTGCAGCCTCTGCTACCATTACTGCCATTTGACCACGAGTAATTGTGTCATCTGGACGGAATGTATCATCCTCATAGCCTTGTACAACGCCAAGATTAACTAATGTAACAATCGCTTTATAGTATGGGCTAGATGAGTCGACATCCTTGAAATTCGGATTCTCGACAGCCGTATCCGTTGTAGTTAGATGAAAAGCACTTGCTATCATCTTTGCTGCTTGTCCACGTGTCACATCCTTTGAAGGCTTAAATGTACCATCTGGAAAACCATTAATGATGTCTGCTGCATGCAATGTAGAAATACTATTAAAATGCGCATAATCCTCACTCACATCTGAAAATGGACTAGCCGCCGATACAGGTACTACCGCAACAGCAGTAACCGCCATTGCAGCTGTTGCCGCTGTATAAAACTTATGTTTTTTCTTTGTCATAATCAATCGTCCCCCGTTTATGTAAATTTAATGCTTACCTATTAATTTTAGCGAAAGAATTGGAAAAATGCTAGGTTCATTGGAAATTAAATTATAATTATCCATTAAATCCGTCATTTGGTGCTATTTATACATATTTTGGTCACTTCTATCCAACACTCTCTTAATAAATAAAAAACCCGACCTCCTAAGAGATCGGTTTTTATGGTGATGATTACTCAGCAGCTTTTGCGCGTAGAACCATTTGTAGGATACCACCATGGCGGTAGTAGTCTACCTCTACTTCTGAGTCGAAACGAGCTAAAGCTTGGAAAGTTTTAACTGTGCCGTCTTCAGATTTAGCAGTTACTGTTAAGATTTCACGTGGTTTTACGTTGTCAGTAATGTTAACAGAGATTTCTTCTTTACCAGTTAAGCCTAATGTATCAGCAGATTCACCTGGCATAAATTGAAGTGGAAGAACACCCATCATTACTAGGTTAGAACGGTGGATACGCTCGTAAGATTGTGCGATAACAGTTTTCACGCCAAGTAGGAATGTACCTTTCGCAGCCCAGTCACGAGAAGAACCCATACCGTAGTCGTTACCAGCAAGTACGACTAAG
>Ga0213825_1002663_pt1 | contig 11263 bp, 9 predicted proteins | sample MC6MC0900MG_FD_179896 | JGI IMG/M metagenome (GOLD analysis project Ga0213825, IMG submission 179896) | Enriched soil aggregate microbial communities from Iowa State University, Ames, United States - MC6-MC0900-MG | ecosystem: Environmental > Terrestrial > Soil > Unclassified | place: USA: Iowa... | reverse complement strand
TAAACATCTTTCGCTTTGTGAACACGGCCAATTTTTTTTAGTAATTCCTCGTTAAAAGTTTGCACACCTAGACTCAGACGATTTACACCCGCATCTTTTAATATTTCTAATTTTTCCTTCGTTAAATCACCTGGATTGGCTTCAAAGGTAAATTCCATCGTCTCACTCTTCGGCAGGTTTCTGTTAATGCTATCGCAAAAACGATAGAGTTGCTGCTCATTTAACGATGTCGGGGTACCTCCTCCAACAAAAATTGTTTCCAGATTACCTGAGGGAAACTGGTTCACTGTCATTCGAATTTCTTGATCAAGCGCTTTTAAATACTCATCTACCGGCTGACCCTTTAGAAATACTTTATTAAAATCACAATAATGGCAAATATGCTCACAAAAAGGGATATGGAGATAGGCCGATTTAATCATTTCTTTCACTTCCTCGATAAATGTAACAAAAGGAGGTTAGAATTCGCCCGATAATGGCTTGTCCTAACCTCCCGCTAGTTTATTTTTTTGTATTGGAATCGTCCATTTTTAAGACAGCCATAAATGCTTCTTGTGGTACTTCAACGGATCCAACCTGTTTCATCCGCTTCTTACCTTCTTTTTGCTTTTCTAACAATTTGCGTTTACGGGAAATATCTCCACCATAACATTTGGCTAATACGTTTTTACGCATGGCTTTAATTGTGGAACGAGCGACAATTTTTTGACCAATTGCCGCCTGAATCGGAACCTCGAACTGTTGTCTTGGAATAAGTTCCTTCAGCTTTTCAACAATAATTTTTCCGCGCTCATAGGCAAAATCATTATGAACGATAAAGCTTAAAGCATCCACTTTTTCAGCATTTAGTAATATATCCATTTTGACCAATTTGGATGGTTTATAACCAATAAGCTCGTAATCAAAGGAAGCATAACCTCTTGTACTCGATTTCAATTGATCAAAGAAATCATAGACAATTTCCGCTAATGGCATCTCATAAATGATACTTACCCGATTTTCAGCCAGGTATTCCATCGTTACGAAAATCCCTCGTTTGAGTTGGCATAGTTCCATAATTGTACCAACATAATCATTTGGAGCCATCATGGTTGCTTTTACATACGGCTCTTCTACGCGTTCTATTTTTTGCGGGTCTGGTAAATCCGACGGATTATCCACCTTTATTTCAGAACCATCTGTCATGTGAACGTGATAGATAACACTTGGTGCAGTGGTAATTAGATCGATCTTGAATTCTCGTTCAATCCGCTCTTGAATGATTTCCATATGAAGCAGTCCTAGAAATCCACAGCGGAAACCGAAACCAAGTGCTTGCGATGTTTCAGGTTCAAATTGAAGGGAGGAATCGTTTAACTGCAGCTTTTCAAGCGCTTCACGTAAATCATTAAATTTCGCTGTATCAATTGGATAAAGCCCACAATATACCATTGGGTTGAGTTTGCGGTAACCTGGAAGGGCTTCTGTTGCTCCATTTTTCGCATTTGTAATCGTATCACCGACACGGGTGTCGCCGACATTTTTAATCGATGCAGATAAAAAGCCAACATCACCAACGGTTAACTCGTTTAACATCGTCGCTTTTGGTGTAAAAACACCTACTTCATTTACTTCAAATTCTTTCCCGGTAGCCATCATTCTAACTTTGTCGCCGACTTTAACAGTTCCCTCGACAACCCGAATATAGGCAACAACACCTCGATAGGCATCATAAAGTGAATCAAATATTAGCGCTTTTAACGGCGCCTCTGGATTTCCAGTGGGTGCAGGGACTTTTTCAACAATTTGTTCAAGGATTTCTTCGATCCCAATACCTGCTTTAGCTGAAGCTAACACAGCTTCTGAAGCATCCAAGCCGATGATTTCTTCGATTTCGCCGCGTACCCGCTCTGGGTCAGCACTGGGTAAGTCGATTTTATTGATGACTGGTAAAATTTCAAGATCGTTATCAAGGGCAAGGTAAACGTTCGCTAGTGTCTGTGCTTCAATTCCTTGAGCAGCGTCAACGACTAAAACAGCCCCTTCACAGGCTGCAAGGCTCCTTGAAACCTCATACGTAAAATCGACGTGTCCAGGTGTATCAATTAAATGGAAAATATATTCTTCTCCATCTTTAGCTTTGTATTTTAACTGAACGGCATTTAACTTAATGGTAATTCCGCGTTCTCTTTCAAGGTCCATTGAATCCAATAGCTGGTCCTTCATTTCCCGAGAGGTCAACGCATTGGTTTTCTCCAAGATACGGTCAGCCAAAGTTGATTTCCCATGATCGATATGGGCAATGATTGAGAAATTTCTAATTTTTGATTGTCGTTTTAGTCTTTCATTATTGTTCACGGTATTTCACTCCTACTATACTCGCACATATACACTATTTTGAATTATATCAATAGGATTACCAAGATTCAATGAAAACTCTAATAAGATTATTTCCTGAAATAAAATAGCGGCACCTAATGGGTGCCACTACACGTTTTAATCTGCGATAAGTTCAACTATTTTTTGGGAGACACCTGATATCCCATCGGACATCTTCTTTCCCATCGAAGAGAAGAAATTATATGCGCTTATTTCTTCAAGCTTTTTCTTCTTTGCTTCAAGATCATGGCTTGATATATCATTGCCCAAAAAGGTTGCACTTAAGTTACTATCCGTTTCATTTAAACTGACGGCATTTTGAAAATTCGGATCATCATAGCCTTTCATTTTATGAATACCGTCATTAGCTAATTGCATACCTACTAAAACAGAGATTAACATGAGCGCAGCTAGGCATAGGCTTTTTAACATGAACATTTTCATAAAAATGCTCCCTTACTTCTATTGTTTTTTCGTTGATTGCTCAACATCCCCATTTACTTTTTCAGCTTGCCAGTAGAATTCACTAAATACATCTGCAAGTGCGTCTGCCGATCGATTTAATTCCTCAAATGTATTATCGACTCCGCCAAATTCAATCAAAAGCGCATTTTCAGATAGGTTTTGATTGTAAATACTGTTAGAGCCAGCAGCATTTTTGACCATAACTCCCCGGCTTAACCCCTTATACTTCTTTTGAAGGAGATTGTGCAGTTCCTCTGCTAGTTTTGCATTTTTTTCATAATTTGGGTTTTTACCGCCGATAACAAATGCAAGCTTTGCAAAAGATTTTCCATTAATGTTAACTGTTGTTTGGTTCTTGCGTCGTGAATCCCTATGAATATCAATAAAATAAGCCAAATCATGGTTTTGTGCCATTGCTGCTTGTACAACTGGTCGAGATTCCTGGTACGATCTTGGATAACCTAAACCTTTTTTATTTAAGTTCGCCTGGATATCAGTTTTATCGATAGTAGTACCGATTCCTCGATCCTCTAAGCTCGTTTTTAATTGATCGCCAATTTTGGTGACGTTAATTTTTGAATGGTAGGCCAGATTCGGATTCGTGACGCCTTTAAGATATGGTAAATAAGATTCCCGAGTATGTGTAAAGTAAACATAGACTATCTTGTGATCGCCTGTTGTTTGTCCAGGTGTTGAAGGGGTCTTTTCTCCTGATGGCTTCTCGATACCTTCTAAATTTACCAAAGATGCTTCTCGCTCTGCTTTCATAATTTCAATAGGAGGCGCAGATTCAATTGGCATATTAGTGTAATTGGTACCCTCACCAGCCACAAGAATTTTCCCATCAAACTGAAAGAATCCTGGAAGTTCTCTGCCTAAAAGGCTTCGAGGATCATTTAAATTTATATTGCTTGAAAGCTTAAATACTAGATTGGTCAATTTTGGAGTAGCAGTCCAATCTCTTTCAACCGATAAAAAATGATGATTTTCCCAGCCCATTAATTGATAAAGCAATTCTCCATTCACATTTGTAGCAGCCTGATTAACCGAAGACGACATTGGCCGATATTGTGGCTTTAACGAGGTTAATAATCCACTAATAGAGAAAATCAATAGCATAAAGACTATCAGTAATCCAGCGACTTTAAGTAAACTTGATCCTTGTACCATAATAAAAGTTCCTGAGTTTCTAGCTTTCATGGTTCCACCTCGCAAAACGGATTCTAGTAAATATTATGAAGATACTAGAATCGATAGAACCACTAGTTAAATTTTAGAGGCACTTCCTATAAAAAGTAGAACTAAAAAGCACCTCGGGAAAAATCCGCTTATTTTGTATAAAACCCTGCATTCTCTTGGTCAACTGCACTATGGAGCGAGGAATTCAATCCGTTCGCAATTAAATTTGCCATATCCTCGATGAAAACATCTACTTCCTTAGGAGTGACCATTAAATTATGTCCGATTGGAGACAATACCTCATAAATTAATTTTCTTTTTTCATCATCTGCTAAAGTACCAATCATCCCAAGAAATGTCTTGCGGTGCTTTTCTTCAGGTAAATCCTCCTCTGTCAGCTTGCGCTTTTCTCCGAAACTCATCCCAGCTGGTGCAAGCGCCCTCGATGGCCGATTTCCTTCCCTAAGTTCTTTCCCGAAATGCTTAAGTATAAAATCAATCGTATCACTTGTAATTGACACGGCATCAACCACTGTCGGAACCCCAATCGCAATGACAGGAATCCCTAGGGTTTCCTTACTCAGTTCTTTTCTCTTATTACCAACACCTGAACCAGGATGAATGCCTGTATCGGAAATTTGAATCGTCGAATTGACTCGTTCAATCGACCGTGATGCTAGTGCATCAATGGCAATTACAAAATCAGGTTTTGTTTTTTCAACAACACCAAAAATAATATCGCTTGTCTCAATCCCGGTTAAACCCATAACTCCCGGCGATAGTGCACTAACCGACCTAAAGCCTTCTTCGACATTTTCGGGCTGAAGTTGAAACAAGTGTCGGGTAACCAACAAGTTTTCACAAACCATCGGTCCTAGTGCATCCGGGGTTACATTCCAATTTCCCAGTCCTACCACTAAACAGGAATCCGTTTTTTTAATCCCGGTTCCCTCTAAAAAGTAAGCAAACTCCCTTGCGAAAATTTCCTCAACCTTTTGCTGTACCTCCGTATTTTGCTGGCGAATCCCTTGTACTTCTAACGTTAAATATCGGCCAGCCTTTTTGCCGAGCTGTTGTTCGCCCTGTTTGGTAACCTCTACTAAAGAAATCTTTATGTCCTCCACATCTTTTTCTTTTATAATTACGCCTTCAATTTGCGAAAGATCTTTTTCTTGCCCGACTGTTCCATCCTGTCGCGTTAACACCATTTCCCGTGCTTCAATCGCCAAATCCGTTCGAACAGAGTACTGACTTAAGTCAATTGATTCGTTCATTACATACACTCCCATCAAAATCTTCCTAAAATATAGAAACTATTTCCTATTTTTACCCTTTTCAACTTAATTCATGCAAAAAACAAGTATTGCAATATTAGCTTCCATTTGATAAAATATTTCATGTTCTGAATTATTTTTTATGAATGTTAAGTCGAGTTCATATAGTCTCGATTCTTTGTAGGAGGTGAAAGTAATGCCTAATATTAAATCTGCTATTAAACGTGTAAAAACAAGCGAAGCTCGTAATGCTCAAAATACAACTGTTAAATCTGCAACTCGTACTGCTGTTAAGAAAGCGGAAGCTGCTATTACACTTAATGATGCTACAGCTGCTAAGGAAGCATTAGTAACTGCTGCTAGTAAATTAGACAAGGCTGCTGCTAAAGGTCTTATCCACAAAAATGCTGCTGCTCGTAAAAAATCTCGTCTAATGAAAAAGACAAACGCGCTTTAATTAAAGCAAAAAAAACGATTCCCTTTACAGGAATCGTTTTTTTATTTATTTAAATGAAATAGAAACATCTCAATTAATAAAGATTTATTCATACCTCCGGTTTTCATTTGATAGTCGGCTTCAGCAAGGAGTTCCATTAAATGAGCCAATTCTTCATCCGTGAATTTTGGTGCTTGTCCGAGGGCAAGTTTGACTCGGAATGGGTGTGTTTTCAAGAAACCGGCTATTTGCTGCTGTCCATACCCTCTTCTCGAGAGCTCCTTTACCTGGTAAATTAACCTAAACTGTCCCGCCAGCAAGGCCAAGATCTTAATCGGTTCTTCATTTTGTTTTAACAAATCATAATAAATTCTTAGGGCTTCATCGAGTTTTCGCTGAACAACTTTTTCAATCAGTGTAAAAATATTTTGCTCAAGCGAACGAGCTACTAATTTTTCCACTAAACTGATATCGATCCTTTTTTCGTCTGCTGCATATAAGGCCAATTTGTCCACTTCACTGGTAATCATAAACATATTTGTTCCAACCAATGCCAGCAAGTGTTCAATCGCCGCTGGTTCAAATTCAATCCCGCTGCGCTTTGCCCTGCTCACTACCCAGTTTTTTAGTTCATGTTCATTTAACTTTTTGGCTTCAACTATTTCAGCGCTTCTTTTTAATTCTTTCGTGATCTTTTTTCGTTCATCTAATTTTTCATACGGAGCTGAAATGACAACTACTGTATATGGTGCCGGCTCATTCAAATACATTTCGAATCTTGATATATTATGATTGATTTTTTCTTTTGATTTTTCAGCAGTTAAAAAAACAGGATTATGTAAAAAGATTACTTTCCTTTCACCCAAAAATGGAAAGGTTTCCGCATCTTCAATTGCAACTTCAATTGGAGTTTCCTCTAAATCATAGGTTGAGAAATTAAAATCCTTTTCTTCTTCTGTTAAAATATGGTTAAGTAATAATTGCTTTGTTTCATTTATTAAAAATGCCTCTGTGCCAAATAATAAATAAATAGGAGCAATTTCCTTTTGTTTAATTTTTCTCCAAATATCAACGACCATTTGTCAGCGCTCCCCTTCTCCCACTCATATATATGGTAAAGAAGCTTGGACAATTTGACAAGTACTTAAAGGGAATTAGCACTTATCCATAAGTGCTAATTCCCAATCTATAATGAACGCCTTCAATAGAAGCCCTAGGATATTCTATTGTTCGGCGGAATTCCTTGTGTAAGATTAGTGTAGCCTTTTATCAGTCTCACTATTTTGACAACTCTTGTCAGTTAAGGAAATGCATTTTGATGTAAGCTGGATTTTTTCATGAGAATGACTTATACTATATGTGAAATAGGAGGGGTAGACTGTGAATGAATTTGAAAAAGATGTGCAAAGTAAGCGAAACGACGCGATTGATTCTGGGGTAGGATTTGGGGTTTCCTTTGGTTTTTTTGCGATAATGTTTATCGTTGCGACAGTCATTAAAGTAATCGGTTCATAATGAATGGCTACATATGTGTAATTTAGGAGACTGCATTCGTGCAGTCTTTTTAATTTTTCTTGAGATGCTTTATCCTATGGTAAATAGGGAGAAATGGTTCCTGATCCATCATAAAATTTATAGGTAATTGCCCCCTGCTGGTCCGTTCGGAAAATTAATGAATTAGTTTTTTTTAATCGTTCGAGCACCTCTGAATGAGGGTGGCCATAACGATTTTTTTCACCTACAGAAATCAAGGCGGCTTTCGGGTTTATTTGATTGATAAAGGCTTCTGCACTTGATGTTTTACTGCCATGGTGACCTACTTTTAAAACGTCAATTTTTAAATGAGGATATTTTTTAATGATTTTTTCTTCCCCTTCTTGATCAAGATCTCCACCAAAAAACCAACGAACTCCCCCTAATTTAGCTAAAAAAGTAATGGACCCACTGTTTCTTTCCCCTGAAAAATTCTTTTCTGGTGAGAGGATATAAAATTCATTATCTCCACTAACCCAGCGGTCTCCTTCTGACACTTTTATGACAGCAATTTTTTTCTTTTGTGCCTCCCGGGTAATGCCCAGTTCAGTATCAGATGGGGCGATTACAGAAGGCATGAGGATCTGTTTTACTTCCAGCTCTTTTAAAATTGAGAATGTCCCTCCAATATGATCCATGTCCCCATGTGTCAAGATAAGTTTATCTATCTTGGTAATTCCTTTTCCTTTTAGAAATGGCACCACTACATCCCTTCCCACTTCAAACGGTTTTGTACGTTCTCGCCACTTTTCTTCCGCGTAATTCATGGTCCCACCTGTATCAATGAGATAAGTCCCTTTCCCCTGTGGAAATTCAATGAGAATACTATCCCCTTGACCAACATCAATCATTGTCACTTCCGAAAAAGGATATAGCCAATTCCAACCTTTCTGAAAAATTAATAGCCCAAGACACAATAAGATGAGGCGACCCTTCCTTTTCGGAAAAGTTTTGGTTTCCCAAAGATAAAAAATGAAAAGCAAGATAAAAATATAGATCAAAAGTAATAACCAATTGGGCCTTCCTGGATTAAAGCGGAAGAAACTAAAATCAGCTAGAATCTCAATTAGGTGATTAGAGAAGCTAATGATAATTAAAAAAAATTTTATAAGAATGAGTGGAGTTTTTCCAAAAACGAACTGGATGATATACAAAAGATACAATCCAGGGAGGTATAAAAATGAAAAAAGCGGAATGTACACCACATTAGCGAAGATCCCTATCAATGAAACCTCAAAGTAATGATACAGTAAGAACGGAAGTGCAGCTAATTGTGCAATCAGCGAGGTAGCTAGCATCTTCGTGAAGTTCCCTTCATAGCCTTGAAGTATATAGGTTGCTGATAAAATGATCACAAGACTTACTGCGAATGAGAGTTGGAAACCCGCATCAAAAATCACCATTGGGTTAAAAAACAAATAGAATAGAAAGGCCAAGCTAATAGCATCTATGGGGGTAAGCCTCAGGCGCACTTTTAACTTAACAGTTAGTAACACAAGGAAAATCATGACCGCTGAGCGGATTACAGATGGTGAACCACCGGTTAGAACGACATAAATGGGCAGGAGTATAAGAAGAAAATTAATCATGAACTGTCTTGTTAGTCCAAATCGAATCCCAATATAAAAAAACATCGCGATTAATAATGAAACATGGAGTCCTGAAATGGCGAGTAAATGAACAATCCCCGTCTTTTGGTATGCGGATAAAACGTCCGGGTCAAACAAATTTCTGTCCCCGAATATTAATGCAGCTGAAAGTGAAGCAATTTCAATAGGAAAATGAGATTCTAAATAATTAATTCCAGAATATCGAAGTTGTTTGATCATCTCTACTGGGGTAGCTTTCATGAAAGAGCAATTCTGAAGTGGACTTGCTTGGATCTCTACTATCCAATAAATGTTCTGCCTTAATAAATAATTTCGGTAATTAAATGCATTGGGGTTTTTAGCAATCGCTGGTTTTTCCAGAGTGCCTGTCACCCTGCATAAACAATGATAAAACGTTTTTGTTTTTAAATTTTCTTTTTCTTGTTCTGATTTAATTTTATAGCGGATGAGGAGTTTCTCCTTGAATTGGGCGTCTGTAGCCTGTACCTGTAATAGGTCACCATTAATTTTGGGGTCTTGTGTATAGTGAAGATAAAAGGTTGTAGTGGATGCGGGGATGACTGATTTATTTATGGATACAGCATGTAGACCGATTAAAAAAAATGTTAAAAAACAAATGGCTATGACTGCAAGGTGCAATTTCTTAAATCGTTTATATTTAAATAGAAGATATAGATATAGGGTTTGGATGAGGATAAAAGATATCCAATGATATTGAGCAGATAGTACGCCTAATAAAGCAGTGATTGCAAAATAAAGAAATTTTCCATTCATTTGTATTTTCCCCCTAAGGGATTTTTTTACAAAACACAGAAGTGCCGACAAAGAGCCGGCATTCATCTGCAGAATTAAGGCTTAACCGTCCGTAAATCAATAACCGATTCGTCCAGCGATACCTTTTGAATAGCTACGTTTCCCTGTTGGAAGAGTTCAATTGCATACGGGTGATTTTTATAATCCTCCGCGTAATAAACGGTTTTAATACCTGCTTGGATAATTGCTTTACAGCATTGTAGGCAAGGGAAATGAGTGACATAAATTTCAGCTTCAGCTGTCGGGACCCCAAATTTAGCACATTGAAGCAGTGCATTCATCTCAGCGTGAATCGTTCTGACACAATGATTATCAATTACATAGCATCCCTTATCAATACAATGGTCTCCACCTGCTATTGAGCCGTTATAGCCTCCAGCAATAATACGTTTATCCCTAACAATTGTTGCTCCCACAGTCAGCCGTGTACATGTGCTTCTTAGTGCGAGTAAATGGCTTTGTGCCATAAAATATTGATCCCATGAGATTCGTTCCACTTCTCCCACTCCCTTTATAAATTCTTTCACTTAATTTTAATAGGGATTGTCCATTTAGGTCAATTAAAGTTTCACTAAATAGCGAGCAAATCTTTGAGTTTATCGAATGTTTTATCCCCGATACCGCTAATATTCTTCAAATCTTCCACAGCATTAAATGGACCATTTGTATTCCTATATTCAATGATGGCAGCCGCTTTGGCTGGGCCGATGCCAGGAAGATTTTGCAATTCCGTTTCATCCGCCTTATTTATATTTATTTTTGCTTCTTTTTGATTACCGCCTGAACCTATGTGGCTTCCTCCCGAAGCCAAAATAGGAGCTCCCCCCTCGCCCTTGGAGGGGATGTAAATGACCATTTCATCCTGAACATGTTCTGCAAAATTCACCTGTCCCTGATCTGCCTTGTCCGTTAGACCACCCGCTCTGCTGATCACATCAATAACTCTCTCATTGGCATTTGCCTGATAAACACCCGGAAGTTTGATTTGACCTTTAACATCAACCATTATTTTCTCAGGAATTGCTTGTTGGGTTGCAGGTTTATTCGTTTCTGTTTCTGTTTCCTCTCTCTCTACTTGTGACTTTTCTTCCATACTAACGGAAGTAGTGGGGAGAGGCTCTGGATTCTCATTGACATAAAAGTAATAAAATCCTCCGAGTGCAATAATTGCCATAACTAAAACAGGTATCTTGTGTTCAACCAACCAGTCTTTCACATGAATCCTTCCTTTCTAAAGGTATATTTCACTTACAGATTTCATATGGTTATAAAAGAAACTTGCTTGCGAAGGAGGGTCGGAACAATGAATATAGGCATTATCGGTACTGGAAATATGGGAAGCATGCTGGTAGAGGCCCTAATTGAAGGAAAAGCTATTTCTCCTGCTTCTATGATGATTACAAACAGGACAAAATCAAAAGCAATGTTACTTAAAGATAAATATAGGGAACTAAGGGTTGGAGCGAATCCAAGAGAAGTTGCCGCTGCGTCCGACTTGGTATTTGTTTGTGTAAAACCATTAGATGTATGTAAAGTTCTACATGAAATGAACCTACATTTAAGCGCGGAAAAATGTCTCATTTCCATAACGAGCC
>Ga0213825_1002654_pt1 | contig 11289 bp, 10 predicted proteins | sample MC6MC0900MG_FD_179896 | JGI IMG/M metagenome (GOLD analysis project Ga0213825, IMG submission 179896) | Enriched soil aggregate microbial communities from Iowa State University, Ames, United States - MC6-MC0900-MG | ecosystem: Environmental > Terrestrial > Soil > Unclassified | place: USA: Iowa... | reverse complement strand
TCAATGAAGCGGGGGAGGTATCGTCCACTGTTCAACGTGTTTATTCCAATGCACTAAAAAAAGCATTTGACCGTACAATGGACTATCGTTATTTTGTTCGCTTTGATGTCAATGATTGCAACGGTCGACCGCTTTTTACGTGTAAAAAAGTATCTCGTCGTGGGCGCGTACATTTTCGAGGCAAGGATTTTGTGTCAGGCAAAGATTATATGATTGCCTATGATGGCTGGCAAATTATGATTCCTGATTTACTGATTACAAATGGTGAACATCAAATCAAGCTCAACAAAGAAATGGAAGACTGGTCTATCTTTACACTAAATGAGGAGCCAATCGCACGTTGGCAAGCCACTTTCTGCGAAACTCATTTTGACATTACCCTAGAAATTGAAGACAACAGTCCTATTCAGCACGAGTCCTTTTTCATTGCGATTGGTCAGGCTGTGTTGTTTGTGGGAGCTTAACAAAAGAATAAGGTAAAAATGATATCAGTTTTCTATTGCAACAGGAGTAGGTCTCCTACAATTAGTTCGTTTCGGCTGGCTTGTAAACAAAGGAAGACGAGTAAGTTTAGAAGGCTGGCGATTGGATTTGCAGTTTCTGGTTTTATTCTTACACTTTTAGGTGGCGCTATGACGCTCACATGGCCATTATCGAAAGTAGGATTTCCATTTGATGATATTATCTTTGGTGAACCTTCACCCGCATTTGGGGTCATGTTACTAGCAGGTGCAATTATCCTTTGACGCATGGCAAACCGATTATTGAAAAATGAACAAACAACAAAAGATATTACAGTGGATTCAAAAGTCATACTCGATCAAATTGTGGAAATGGCACGTCTAGTTTCTTATTTCGCTGCAGCGATGGGACTGGCATTAATTTCGATTGCGATTGCAGGTGTCTATTTCCAACTATTTGCAACGCCACCTGAAGAACCGATTTCAGGACGCTTTGCAGACTACCCAATGCTGGAAGCTTCATTTATCTCAGGGCTATACGCGCTATTTTATTACCATTCTCATTAGCGAATAGAGAATCATTTGTGGTGAAAGTAGTGGGTGCTTTTTGGACAATTACGGGTATACTTTTCACTCATATCGGTGTAATTGTCAATACGCTTTAATAAGGATTTAGTGGAGTCCGTTCTACGATTATGATATAAATAACAACAAGAAGGTAGCCATAAAAAAGAGGCTACCTTCTATTATTATCAACGTGAAGAAAGGTTCTGATTTTGTGCTTACTATTCTACCGGCTAAAGAAATATACTTCAAAGGAAATGAACACGCAATATTACTTTTACACTCCTTTACAAGTCATACAAGAGATATGAAGAAAGTTGCGACGAAGCTACACGAAAAGGGTTATACATGTTATGTACCACTATACAGAGGTCATGGTCATATTCCAGAACCGTTATTACAGTACAATGTTGAGGACTGGTGGCAAGATGTGGTGAAAGCCCACCAATTTTTGCGGAATGAGGGCTATCAAAAGATCTCCGTAATCGGCTTATCCATTGGTGGTATTTTCACATTGAGGCTTGCACAATTAGAAAAGCTAGAGCAAATCATTGTTTTGTCGGTACCAATTGATAAGGAACCAGCACAATTAAAACAAAGAATCATTGATTATGCCTATAATTATAAAAATATAGAGGGGAAATCAGCGTCTGAAATTTCAAATGAAATGCAGCCTTTTAACGATATGCCATTGGACTCTATGATTGCATTTCAGCATTTTATTAGAGAAACGATGCAACAGCTTGATAAAATCAAGATTCCCATTGCTATTTTCTACGGTGAAAGAGACGAGGACTTATACGCGCACAGTGCTGAAGTTATCTACCAGCATGTTCATTCTACTAAAAAGGTCAAAAGAGGCTTTGAAAACTCCAAACATTTAATGACATTAGGTAGGGAACAAAATGAAATCCTTCAGGAAATAATGAATTTTTTATAGTGAAAAACTTACCATTTTGAAGTATTGACTACTAATAATAAATCATGTTATTATTATCTCGAATTAAAGATAAATTAATTCGAGATATATTTTTATGTGAATGATCTCGCAGTATTGACAAACCCTAAATTCTAAAAGCGTAACAGATAGGAGAAATTTTAGATGTTAAAGATCACAGGACACCATCATATTTCAATGATTACCAAAAATGCTCATGAAAATCATCGGTTTTACAATCATATTTTAGGACTTCGTCGAGTGAAAAAAACAGTCAACCAAGATGATCCAAGTATGTATCATTTATTTTATGGTGATTTGATAGGTAGTCCTGGTACAGGCCTAACATTTTTTGAATTATCGCACGCGGGTCGTACACACCGCGGTACTGATGCGATAACAAGAATTGGTTTACTTATTTCTTCTTACGATAGTTTAGTGTACTGGAAAAATAGATTAGATGAATTTCATATCGAACACAGTGATATAACAACATATGGTGATACTGATGCTATACATTTTGAGGACCCAGATGGACTACGCTTAGTGTTTTTAAATAACCAAGATAAGCCTATTCCACAAGAATGGACAAAGTGGCAAGATTCATCTGTAGATATGGCCCATCAAATTTTAGGGATGGGACCTGTGGAGTTAACTGTTAGTTCTTTAGACGACGCTGAGAAAACATTGGTGCAATTGTTTGGCTACAAAGAACGTTCAAGATCTGCAGCTGAGGCTATTTTTCAAGCAGAAGAAGGACAGTTACAAGGGCAAATTGTCATAGTCGAACAGGATGGTCCTAAAGAAAAACCTGGAAGAGGTAGTGTCCATCATTTAGCAATCCGTGTGAAAGATAAGGAAGAGCTTGAGCAGTGGGAACAAAGAATTCAAGACTTTGGCTTTCCCATCATTAAAAAAGCGGATCGCTATTATTTTTCAAGTATTTACATGAAAGAATCACATGGCATAATATTTGAACTTGCTACAGATGGTCCGGGCTTTGTTGTGGATACCTCTGTGGAGGATTTAGGAACACAGTTAGATTTGCCACCATTTTTAGAGGAACGACGTCAGGAAATTGAAGAAAAATTAACACCTATTGAATAACAATACTACAGATTTCTACTTTAGCATTCTAAGTAGGAGGAAAAATATATGCCCTTAAAATATGATGTCCATGTGGATAGACAGTTGTTGGAATTAGTTTGGAATAATACGAATGATGCTATTTTTACGATTGGTTATGACGGCCAAATTATGAATGCGAATCCGGCCTTTACTTCGATTTTAGGCTGGGATAAAGAAGATTTAGAAAATCAACATATCTCGCCTATCTTTACAAAATGTTCGTATTTAGATGCTCAAAAAACGTTAGAAAAATTGAGGTTAGGTAAAAATATTACGTATTATGTTACGGAAAGAAAACGTAAAGATGGTCAAATCCTGAAAATTTTAGCTTCCTACAAAGCAGTCCATTCAAAGGATATATTGGCTGTAGGAATGTATAAGGATTTTACCGAGCAAATAATCATTCAACAAAAGCTACAAGCGAATAAAGAATGCTATCAAAATTTAGTGGAAATGATTCCTGATGCGCTAATTGTTGAACAAGATGGGCTTATTTTATATGTCAATAAACCAGGGATCAACATGCTCGGTGGAAATAATCCAAATATGTTCGTCAAAAACAACTTATGGGATTTGCTAAAAAGTACCGATCAACAATCTTTGCGGGAAAAGGTTTATCAGGCAAAAGAAGATAAAGTTACCATAGTCGAAAATGTACAACGAGTGGATGGTCATGTTTTTTGGGCAGAAATTTCTGTCATGCCTACGATCTTTAATGAAAAATTTGTGAATCAATGGTTAGTAAGAGATATTACCCTTAAGAAAAATTATCAAGATCAACTCGAATATATGGCTTATCACGATCCATTAACAGGATTAGTAAACAGAAGGTTCTTTTTAGAACATGTAGAACAAATAATAAAAAGGGTAGCCAATCATCACACCCAGTTTGCCATCCTCTATCTGGATATGGATAAATTTAAAAGTATAAATGATGAGTATGGACATGATGTTGGAGACGAGTTATTAAAGCAGTTTGCTGACAAACTATGTCATACTTTGCGAAAAGATGATATTATTTGTCGTATCGGCGGGGACGAGTTTCTAGTATTTCTAAGTGATGTCCAGAACGAAGAGGAAATTGAAAATATTATGCGGCGAGTTTTTCTTCATTTGAAAGAACCTTACATCATTCATCAGCATGTATTTTCTGTCACGACAAGTTTTGGTGTCTCTCTGTTCCCCAAAGACGGTGATAATGTAAAAGTATTAGTGCGAAAAGCAGATCAAGCTTTATATGTCGCTAAAGAGAAACGAGATTCTTATGCACTATTTGATGGTTTAAAGGACCATCATTTGGGGTAATGAAGAAGGAAAAATGAGGGGGCATTTGGTATGGGTTACCGTGCATACAAAGGAGAAAAAATAACAGTTTATTTTGACAAAGACATGTGTCAACATGCAGCTGAATGTGTGAAAGGTCTGCCAGAGGTGTTCGATGTCAAAGCAAAACCTTGGATCGCACCAGATCAAGCAGATGTGAAAAATGTAGAAGAAGTTATCAATCGATGTCCAAGTGGCGCATTAAAATATGAAATTTAAAGGAGCATCATGCCATGGAAATTAAACAAGGTAGCCAATCATTTTATATCGGAAACGAAGAAAATAGCGAGGCAGAGGTACACTTCGTGCGTGTAGGGGAAACTCGTATCATTCTCGACCATACACATGTAGGCGAGCATCTAAGAGGCCAAAATGTCGGACAGCAATTAGTCAAAGCTGCTGTCGAATATGCGAAAAAAGAAAAATTACAAGTCATCCCTTTATGTCCTTTCGCAAAGGCTGAGTTCGAAAAGCATCCTGAATATCAAGAATTGTTAGGCTAAAACAAGCAGTCGCACCCCAATCCTTTGGGGTGCGTTTTTATTTTTGCTTCTCTAATTTAATTTTTTCGAGATCTATTTCGAGCTCCTTCTTTTGATTGTTGTCGTAAAGCTAGCAAACCCCGTCGAATATGTGCTTTCACAGAGCCTTCAGTGCATTGCAAAATCACAGGCAGCAATATTTTTGACGGAGTAGTCCTGATGAAAACGCAGTAAGGGCACCGTTTTATACTTTTCCTCGAGCTGGCAAAGAATCTGCCATAAATCTTAGAAATTTGAACATTTTGGAAGGAATAAGGTTATTCAAAATAGAAGGTCCATATAGAGGCAAACATAAAGGAGTGATTGGTTGCGATTAACAAAAGGAATTACCGGCTTCGACGCCGACCATTTAATCGAGCAGGATATGCGGATGTTTCAGTCGATGGTGTATCATTTAGCAACAAGTGAACAGCGAGCGAAAGTACGGCAATTTATCGATCAACCGCATTTTGTCTACATGCAAGCAGTGGTGGAAATAGACGGGGAGATGGTGACAATTCTTCACCATCGATGGATGCCCTATATTGCTTTTGCAAAATTGGATGAAGAGCTTAGCTTTGCCTTTTTATCGAGGCCACAGCTACACAAATATTTTCCGATGCGCAAATGTTTGGAAGCGGCAACCCTGAATACGTTAGTGAAGAAGGATCAAGCATTACATAGTCTTTCTACGATGGAATGGAAATACATTACTTATTTCAAAAGTCAAACAATTGGAGATGTGATGTTTCATGCATGGGATTGATTAGTACAAATTGCTCATGGTGAAAGATGCTATAAAATACACAAAATTGACCAAGTTATTTCTGGAAATATAGCAAAAATTCCTAAAGCCACCAATCTTTCTTTTAAAATGGTAGATTACTTTTTATGGAATAGATTCGGAAAATAAGGAGTTTTTGCAGATGTCATTCAAAACAATTAGTAGAAGAATTGTTTTTTCCTTTAGCATTGTTATTACGATAATGGGGTTATACATCGTGTACAACTATTTTGCCATTAAGCAAAGTAACAATGCGACAGAACAAATTGTTCAGCAAGAATTACAACTATTAACCACAGATTACGAGCAAGCGCAAACCATTGATTTAAGAATAGCTGCAGCTAGAGGGTATGTATTGTCTGGCGATGAAAAGTACAAAGCTATTTTTCATGATAATGTAGCACGTGCAGCAAAGAACGAAGAACAACGATTAGCCTTAGCAAGCTCAGGGGAATTTGGCAAATTTGCAGATAAGGCGAAGGAATGGAATCGCTATATTGAACAACAAGTATTTGCCGTTTATGACAAGGGCAATAAGTATCTTGCTATCCAAAACTTAACGAAAATGGATGCAACGGCAACGACCATTCGTGAAGGCTATGAGGGTTTAGCAGAGCAACGCAAGCAAACCATCAATGAGGTAGGCGCTGACATGATCGTTGCAGGGGAAAATAAGCAGCTAATTGCCATTGTCGTAGGTGTATTCATTTTTGTTATTGCAATAATTGTTGAGCTATTAAGTGCTCGCGGTATTTCGAGACCCATTATTACATTGACTGAGCGAATGCAACGTATGACTAACGGTGATTTAAGCGATCCACCTTTACAGATTCAGTCAAAAGATGAGGTGGGCCAGCTGATGGAGGCGACCAATACAATGGCGGACATTTTGAATCGCCTATTGAAGCATATTCAAACGGTATCGAATGACGTGGCGGCCCATAGTGAGGAACTATTGCAATCCACATCAGAAGTAAAGACAGGCACAGAGCAAATTGTAACTACTATGACAGAAATTGCGAGTGGTACAGATGTGCAGGCCAGTCATACGGCAGATGTCGCTACCTCCATGAACGACTTTGCTGGAAAAGTAACTGCTGTTCATCAAAGCAATAAAGACATTCAGCACTATTCTCAGGATGTCAAAGCTTTAACCGAAGAAGGGCGAAACTTTATGACCGCCTCCACAAAGCAGATGGGAGCTATTCAACGTATTGTGAAAGATGCGGTTGATCAGGTTGATGGATTAAGCAAACAAACACAAGAAATTTCTAAACTTGTCGCTGTCATTCAAGACATTGCAGCGCAAACGAATTTACTTGCATTGAACGCAGCAATTGAAGCAGCCCGAGCCGGACAACAAGGGAAAGGATTTGCCGTGGTGGCCGATGAGGTCCGAAAATTAGCCGAGCAAGTGGCATTTTCTGTTGATGATATTACGAATATTGTAAGTAAAATTCAGGATGATTCTAATCGGGTAACAGCTTCTCTTGAACAGGGATATGGCGAAGTAGAAAAAGGGACTGTTCAAATTGCGACGACCAATTCAACATTTCATCATATTGCCGACGCAATCGATGCCATAGCTGCAAATATTGAAGGCGTGTCATCCGAGCTAAATGAGGTCGTTCACAATACTGTCACGATTAGTCAGTCAGTAGATGAAATGGCTGCAATCTCTGAACAGTCAGCGGCAGGCATACAGGAAACATCCGCAACTGTTGAACAGGCTGCAAGCTCTATGGAGGAAATTAAACATAGTGCCGAGCATTTAGCGAAAATGGCAGAACAATTAAATGATTTGATTCGACGATTTAAACTGTAGTATTTTGCCTCATTAATTTCAAACTTCCATCACATTTACCCTGTATACTTCTGTATTGGAAGGTGGAATCATTTTGAGAAAATATTTACTTTTATTACTAATGAGTACTTTATTCATGGCACCTGTTGCCTATGCCCATACGATGGATAAAAGTACACTGTTTACGGATGTCCCTGAAACAGCCTCAAATATTCAGGACATTATGGTGTTACATAGTATTGGGCTTCTTGGGTATAATGGCAAAGATATGGCCCTAAACCCAACTGACAACTTATCACGCAAAGATTTTGCAAGCTGGGTAGGTGGCTTCTTTGGACTTGAGGGAGCAACAGTAGATGAATTAGCTCAAGCAGCACAAAAAGAGGACTACGTTTCTTCCTTAGATGGAGACATTACGTACAAGGAAATTAATACAGCACTTTTTCATCAGAAACTCGAATTAGAAAACCCGGATGCAACAATGACGAAAGAAGAGTATATTACCTTCTTAACGGAACACTTGTCCTATGACATGGGCGGCCACATGCTTCCTCAAATGGGCGGCTTTTCTGAAGGTCCAACTGGTACGATTGAAGATGTTGTTACAGGTGACGAAACTGGAATCATCATTGACGGTGAAACGTATATGCTGTCAGGACACCCTCGCATCTTTGCCGATTCAACTGATGCAAAAAGCTGGGTAGGTCAACAACTAGAACGTTCTATTTTTACGACAGCAGGCAATCACCATCATGGTCATGATAGCGATCAAGAAGAAGGACATGGTGAGCATGAAGAAGGCCATGGAGACAGCCATGATGCGCCAGCATCTAATGCGGCCACACTCCAATATGTGCAAATCAGTTCTGCGCAAGTGGCTACAGATGACACCAAAGAAGTGCAGTCATCGAATGCAACACCAAGAGAAGAGCAGAAAACAGCTACAGATGATAAGACATCATCTAACTCAAGCACAGTGTGGATCATAGCCATCCTAGTTGTCCTCGCAGCTATTTTCGCCTTTGTTTTTGTAAAACGAAAAAAATAATAGAGATGATAAGAACCAGCAATGATCCTAGTTATACGATCATTGCTGGTTTTTTACGATCCGCACGCATTTTAAATAGTGGCTTTCCTTTACGGTTGCAAAGCGTCATTAAATCTTCAATCTTCATCCTCTAAACACAGCATAATCCAGTAATTTTACACAAAATTGAATAACCACAAGCCTGTTCGGTATATAAATAGGATATGATCATTTTTAGGCTGAGGAGTGTGTAAATGGCAACACTTGTAGTGAAGAGAAGTATTATGCATCGTTATCAGAGCATTGGGCAGGCAATTGAAGAGGCTGCGCCTGGGGATATGATTGAAATTCGAGATGGCATTTATGAGGAGAGCTTGGACATTTCAAAGCGACTGACATTGTATGGGGTTGGTCATGTAACGATTAAAGGTGGCGTTTTTATTCGCTACCAAACCCATGTGGATATGCGTAATTTACGTTTTCGCCAAGGGCAGGGACTCTATGTGAAAGGCGATTTACAGTTAGAAAATTGTATTATCGAGGAGCAATTGATTCGTACACAGATTATGGTGAGCTATGGTAGTTTGCTGATGCAAAATTGTGCTGTCCTTGCTACTCCACTGAATCATTTTGGTCTACGTGTTGCGAATGGTTCCAGTGTTATTCTCGTTGATACAACGCTGGAGCGCCATGCGAAGGCTCAAATTATTGCGCAAAACTGTGAAGTGACTTTAAGCAATTGTCTGCTGCTGGAAGGGAAGAAACATGGTATTTTCGCGATACGTCATGTGAAGATGGTGATGGAGGATTGTGAAATTCATGGTCATGATAAAGAACAAATTGTAGCGGTGAATAGTGAGCTAGCGATGACCAATTGCCTGATTCATCAAGGGCAAGGGGTTGGGGTTCAATTATTTGACGGTACTGTTTTACGAATGGATGGCTGTGAAATAAAGAATCATCATGACACCAACATGATCGTGCATCGTAGTGAGTGCATGTTATCTGATTCTATTTTTTCAGATGGGCAAGGACACGGGCTTTATCTTGGTGAAAAAACAGAAGCTAAGTTATATGATTGTCAGTTTAATCGTCATGTGAAAGCTCAAGTGTTAATAGAAAATAGTAAGGCAGAGTTTCGCAAATGTCACGTACGTAATGGAATGGCCGTTGGTATTTCCATAGTGGATGAAGCAGATGTTTCCATGACCCAATGTCAAATTCAAAACCACCAGCAATTTCATTTCATTGTGGATGCAAGTGGGCTGCAGCTCCGCCAATCTACGATTCAATTTGGGCAATCAGGTGGCATTTATGGCAATGATCATGCCAAGATCATGCTTCAACATACAAACATTCGAGAACTGGAAAGCCATCATGTTTACATCAACAATGCTCGTTTATTTACACAGCATTGTACGTTTGAACAAATGAGAGGGAATGGGATAACTTGTATTGATGCTATTTTTGAGGTAGCGAACAGCTATTTCAAAGATTGTCAGGATAGTCCATATGCTATTATGTGGTCAGATCGGTCGATGGGACGTATCGAGCATTGTAAAGTAGACGAAGCGGCGCGACCTTTTTTAGCATTGTCCAATAAATCTTTATTAGAGATACGTGATACAGATTTAAGTGCAGTTAAGGCTCCTGCAGTGATACAGGAAAACAGTCAATTGTTTGTTCAAAGACATGTTCAGACAACAACATGGTATAAGGACACGACTTCTAAAGTGTCACAAATAGAGGTCGTTCAAACAAATTATGAGAAGCCTATAGAAATGCAAAAAAATGATATTAAAAAAATAATTTAATAACCGATTATACAAATAAGATAAGTAGTTTCAATTTTGAAATTACTTTTTTTATGATTCGAATCCTGTAGGTTTCAACTATTCTTATACGGGTAAAGTAATATATTTGCGCAAAAAAATGCTTAGATGATAAGCCAAAAAAACACTATAATTCGACAAAATGACTGATTATTTTTATAATGGTATAGACATCTTCTCTTCAATTTCTGCAATATTCCGAAATATTTGAGTGAAAAAGCAGTTTAACCCTTGTAAATGTTATTAAGAAAATAATAAAGTTTCAAATTGTTGTAAAAAAAACATTAAGGAATAATGGATAATAGATTGATTAGTTTCCATGATTTAGCCTATAATTAGTAAAAATGATTCATAACACAAGATGATTATATGTTAATTGTGAAATGTGTGTAATTTTTTTACAATAACAAAAAGGAATGGAGGTGATAAAAGATGTTTGGGCTGACAAAAGAAGAAATTCTATTAATGTTAGAGGAAATAGAATTAGCAGAGAAGCAAAAAAATGTAATTGCTGATATCTTACATCTGAACAATATGCGAATAGAACAACAGCTGGCATTATTGATCCATTTAATTATCGATGAGCGCGAACGAACTATTTCTAACAATACATATTTAAATTAAATAAAATATAGATGCAAAAAATCACAAGTGAACGATTCGAAACACTTGTGATTTTTTTATTGGTGTTCTTATATTTTTTTTGTAAAACAAATGATACGATTTGCTTCTGTAAACCCGAGTTGTAGATGTACTTGTAGACTTTCGTTATTGTCCCATTCACAGTCACTTGCAAATTCTAAGCAGCCCATGGTCTTGGCCCACTGTTCACAATGTGCCACAAGCTCTCTAGCAAAGCCCTGCTGTCGATACCTTTCCATCACGAATAAGCCTTCTAAATAACCAAC
>Ga0213825_1002648_pt1 | contig 11303 bp, 7 predicted proteins | sample MC6MC0900MG_FD_179896 | JGI IMG/M metagenome (GOLD analysis project Ga0213825, IMG submission 179896) | Enriched soil aggregate microbial communities from Iowa State University, Ames, United States - MC6-MC0900-MG | ecosystem: Environmental > Terrestrial > Soil > Unclassified | place: USA: Iowa... | reverse complement strand
GAAACTTCATAAAAAAATCAAGAAGCCTCTTGGAATATTCGGCCTTCGTGTTTTAGATAACCAAAAAACATTTTGGTAAAAACTTTGGCAGCAATAATTATTTATTAACTTGCTTTTTCTAATAGTCAATAGTAATTGTATTTTTAGTATACCCTCACATTGCCAATCGTCAATGGTAGGAGCATTTGTTATTAGTCAGCCTATTTCATCATCTTTATTACAAAGGAAAAAGCCTAGGCTTAATGAAACAGCCCAGACTCCATAGATTTTTCTTTAAATTTTCTTATAAGTTTACTCGTTGGTCCTTTCAAGTAAGATCCAAACACAAAAGCGATAGCCCCAAACATTGTTAAATAGGAAAGGTCAATTGCTACTCGTTTCCAAACAATTCCGCCAAGTGCTTCTCGCATCATATCCACTGCATAGGTAAAAGGTAAAAATGGATTTACTTTTTGGAAAAACTCTGGCAATAACACAACCGGATAGGTTCCTCCTGAGCTTGATATTTGCAAGACAAGTAAAACAATAGATAAGGCTTTTCCTACATCACCAAATACTGCAACCAATGAATAAACAATCAGAATAAAAACAAAACTGCTGATACAACCAAATAATACAAAATAAAATGGCGAATGAACATCTACTCCCAATAATAAGATGTCCCCTATTGTAACAACAAGTGATTGCAACATCCCAATAGTCAAAAAGGTGAGCAATCGACCAAAATAAAGTTGTCTTCCTGTATAATTTCCATCAAAATGTGCATCTGTTGACAAAAGAGAGATTAACAATAATCCTCCGACCCATATAGCCAAAACAGTATAAAATGGTGTCATACCTGTTCCGTAATTGGCGATAGGGAAAATTTTATTTGCATCCAATACAACTGGTTCAGCAAAAAATCCCTTTTCTGCTTGCGGATCATTTTTCAACATATTAATGATGTCATTAATGTTGGCTTCATTCTCTAATTTTCTAATCTTATCGGCTAGTTGCCCTACTTTTTCATGGACATATGGATATTGTGCAAGCGAATAATCAAGAATTTTCTTTCCATCATCTAGTCGTTTATTTACGTCTATTAAAAGACTTTCTACTTTTGGAATCATGGTTTGAATACTGACTAAAACCCCTCTAGCTTGTGTCAATGTGGTTCTAGCTGCACTCATTTGTTTTAGTACAAACGGCTCTACTTGATTGTTATAATCATTTACAAAGCCATCCACTTGACTGGTTACCTCATTTGAAAAGTCCTTTGTCTCCTGAAGTGTAGGCATGTTTTCTACTAAATGATTAAAATTAGTTGTATCTTTTTGTATTTCTTGAAGGGTTTGCTTTACAACATCCAATTGTTTAATCGCTTTATCAATGGCCTCCATTTGACCTTGCGGAGTAAGCTGTTTAGATAGCAATTGATTCAAGTTGTCTAATTCTTTCTGCAACTCTTCTGTATTCTGGTCTCCATTATTTGTGGTTAAAAGACTCTGCAAATTTTTCATCGCTTGTTCAATTTGTTGCTGATTCAAACCATTTGTATCCACTTGTTCTTTCGCCGTTTGCAATGCTTTTTGAATAGAATCAATCAAGGTAATGGTTTGATTAATCTTTGCATTTAACTTCGTTGTAAAATCATTGATTTGAGTTGGGTCCAGAATAGGTTTTTGGATCCCATTAACGAATGAATTTAATTTATGAGCCTCTTGTTGGATAGTAGATAACTGACTTTTCACTTTTGGAGATATGTCATTAAACTTATTCCCTGCTTCATTTACAAAAGCGGTAGTATCGTCAATCGTTTTTAATCCATTCGTTATTGCATCTTTTGCATTTGGAATGATCCCCTGACTCGTAACGATGATACTTTTAGCTTCTACGACATCCCGTTCTGTTCCATCAAGCGTATTCTTTATATCTGGTAACTTTTCTTCCAATGTAAACACGTAATTTTGAAAACGCTCAAGATCTGGTAAGTTTTTTTCCATCTCAATGCCTAATTTGTTAAATAGGTCAAAAATGACACCATTTACTGAGGAAGTAAATTTACTACTTATTTGTTCCACCAGTACACTAGCTCCTTTTTCTGTCATTTTAGGAGCGATGGCATTGATTTTTTCGTTTACATAATATTTAACATGAGCCTTTGTCGGTTCTTTGCTAACAACTGTGCTTAATTTTTGCGAAAAATCTTTTGGGATTACAATGGCCGCAAAATAATCACCATATTTTACTTTTTCCATCGCTTTATCGTAGTCAACAAATTTCCAACCAAATGAATGATTCTTCTTTAATGTCTTAACTAAATCCTCTCCGGCATTAATTTTTTGACCTTGAATCATTCCACCTGAATCTTGATTGACAATGGCAATGGAAATCCGTTCCGTATTTTTATACGGATCCCAAGAAGCCTTAATATTCAGCCATGCATATAGGGATGGCAAGATAATCAATCCCAAGACAATAATAGACACAACCCAATTTGTTGTAATCTTTTTAATGTCAGTTGAATAAATTCTCCAGATGTTTTTCATTATTCAATTCCTCCTGAAATATAGTGTATTGGCTTTGCCAATGCTAATTTTTTTAATTCTATTTATTATAGAAATCAGAAAAGGATTTATAGCTTCCCTGTCTTGAATTTACGTTTTTCACTTTTTTGTTGAACTGTTTTGGTATAGATTGTTGCATTCTTAACCTTACTTCAGATATTGATGTACTGCGATCTGGAGGTGTTCAAGTATGTAGGGATGTTAATGCACATTTAAGAGATTATTCCTAGTAACCAATTTTTTGGCTCTGATGGCTTGAAAACGTAAAAAAAAAAGCATTTGTTGAGAGAGTCAATCAAATGCTTTTTTCCGTCTGCAAAAAATTGAATAAATTAACAATCAATCATCTAAGAGAAATTGTGTAAATCTCAATGATTACTTTTTTGCGTACCGATGAGTAAAATTAAACCCACCATACTCCATACATTCAAAACAGCACTTACTATTAATAGACCCCATTTTATAAATTGCGTTGAATGAGTATTAAAGCGATTGATAAGGATCAACATAGCCATCAATAAAGGAAAGGTTTTTTACCAAATAAGGTCTCCTATTTATCCTTATTATGCCATAATAGTATATTATTTTATTAAAAACAACAAAGTTTTTGAACAACCTAGATAAAAGTGTTCAGCTATATATATACTGGCCGTTTTTCCAAAGAATGATGGTGTTTTCTTTTATACTACGTTGTACATCAATTATTCGTTGATTAGATGATCCACGAAACAGTAGATTTAAATCTTTTTTGGAGATATCAAATCGGCCATCAATAATCACATCGACAAACGATAGGATGTCCTTTTTTTCTTCAAGTAGTTCTTCAAAACGATAGCCAGTATAAAGCCAAACATTTTTAATCGTTCGCTGCTTAATTGCTTTAACCAGATTCAATGTATCTTCATACTGATAGGTAAGGCTATCTCCCCCGCTTATTGTTACATCTGCAAGAGAATTCTCTTCTATGATTTCGATGAGTTTATCAATCTCATAATCCTGCCCGTTAAGAAGATTCCAAGAAGATGGGTTTTGACATCCTTCGCAATAATGAGTACAGCCCGATACATAAATAGTTGTTCTTATGCCTGCACCATTATCTGTACAATCGGTATCAATGTTCATGATCTTCATGATTGTTGCCCATGTTTTACACGATTTTGTTCTTCAGAGGTTTTCGAACTATTCCATTTTTCAAGGCTCCCAACTAAGTATCCAGTGATTCTTCGGATTCGCTCAATAGCATGCTCATCATCGTTCCCACACTTCGGGCATTCGTTATAAATTACTCCAGAGTATCCACAGTCAATACATCTGTCTACAGGAACATTAAAGCTCCCGTAACCGATACCACTCTCTTTCATTGCATTAACATAGATTTCTAATGCATCGATATTCTTAGATGCATCCTCCGTTAGCTCCACATAAGTAATGTGGCCGGCATTAGTTAAAGCATGATACGGAGCTTCTTTCTTTATCTTATTGATAGCATTAATTTTGAATTCAACTGGAATATGATTACTGTTCGTGAACCATTCCTTATCGGTTACACCTTTGATTATGCCATGTTTTTTTCGAGCTATACGAAGAGCTTTTCCTGCATAGGATTCAGCAGGAGTTGCCAACAAGGTATAATTCAAGCCTGTCTTATCTGTTAAAGCATCCATTTTATCTCTCATGAATGCTACAATTTTTAGACCAAGCTCTTGAGCTTCATCACTTTCACCATGATGCTTACCGATTAGAGCGACTAGTGCTTCAGCTAATCCAACATAACCTACAGATAATGTACCTTGTTTAAGGATCTCTCCTAACTTGGCATTCTTGTTAAGTTTTTCGCCATCCCACCAAGCACCTTGACCTATTAAAAATGTAAAATTCGAAGTTGTTTTTTTAGATTGGTAGACATATCTTTCATATAGTTGCTTGCTTGCTAGATCAACATATTCCTCTAACTTCTCAAAAAATTCTTCAAGATTTGCTGATTCAATCGCAAGCAAAGGAAGATTGATCGAAGTAAAGGAAAGATTTCCTCTTCCAACAGGCGTTTCTTTTCCATTCACATTACCAATAACTCTTGTACGGCAGCCCATCGTAGCGATATGTGTTTCAATATCATCTTCTCTATAGTATTCAAGATTAAAAGGAGCATCTACAAAAACATAATTTGGAAACAATCTCTTAGCGGTAGTCTCTAATGACAATCTAAACAAATCATAGTTTTTGTCCCCTTCTTTTACATTGATTCCATCTTTGACTTTGAAGATTTGAATTGGGAAAATCGGTGTTTCCCCATTCCCCAGCCCTTTTTGAGTGGCTAGCAGCATATTTTTTACTACCATTCTACCCTCTCTTGAAGTGTCTAGACCATAGTTCAATGAGATGAAAGGAACTTGACCTCCGCCTCTACTATGCATGGAGTTTGCGTTATGAATGAAAGCTTCGCAGGCTTGATAAACATCTCTTTCTGTCATTTCCCAAGCTTTGGCTTCAATGTTGCAGTCAGCTTTGACGTTTTCGAGTAATGCTGCATTTTTCTGAAAGGTTTTCTTTACATAAGGAGCTAAATCATAATCAAAATTAGCAAACGCTTGTCCACCATGTTGTTGATTTTGATTAGATTGCAGGATGATTGACGCTAGTGCAATTGCACTCATGATACTGTTTGGTTCTCTCATATGCCCATGACCTGTATCAAAACCATTTTTCAACAATTTTCCTAGTGGTATTTGGCAGCAAGTTGTTGTTCCGCTAGCATAAAAATCTAAATCATGGATATGAATATAGCCATCTAAATATGCCTGCTTCACATCATCTGATAGTAAGTTTTCTAAACTATAAAACTTTGCACTTGTTGAGGCGAATAAGCCCATCATTCCCATCGGGCTTTTTCCATCCACGTTCGCATTTTCTTGAATTAAATCCTGATTAGTGCTGCCTGCGATTTCTTCAAATTCATTTAGCAGTTTATTATAAGCAATTTCTTTGATCACATTAATTCTCCTCTGAAAATAATATATCTGCCATCAGCAATTAGCTGTAACACGCTGTGCATTCTGCGATTCTGCTTGAAACGTACTGCGAACATAACCATAATTCCTAGAAATACTTGCGGGTATTTAACCATACCGGTTACTCCATTTCTTTTCGTCACTTTAGCTACAAGTCTTCGAGAGTATGTAAAATTTTAATTTAAAACAACAAAAAACCCATCAATGAAGATGGGTTTAATAACGTGGAATAATCACTGTAATAGCAAGAATACCCTCGTTATATCTTCCCAACTCCCGAAGAAGATAATACGCTACAAAAATGGCAGGTCTCCTGACTTGTGCTTCTTCCTACTCTAATCCCTTCCCATCCTAAGACAGTGGATATACTTAGTTCGTCAGCACTTACAGTTGCGGGTACAGCTCTGGATTTTCACCAGATTCCCTATTAAGTCTTTTCAGACACCATTATTATCGGTCAATACCTGTATTTAGTTTATTCGATCAAACATCACCACTAAATATTGTATATTCAAATATAATATACAATATTTACTTTGACAACCCTTTAATAATTTCATTCGTAATATTTAATTACCATACTTAACTTGTGATATGGTTCTCCGTTACGAATAAAAATGAGGTTTCCTAAAGATAAGATTACTTCAAATGTTCATTTAAAACATTCTCTTCTAAAACGGTAAATTTATCGCCATATACTTTCGTAATATGTTTTTCTCCCCATACACATAATGAGTTTAAAATACCATTCAGGCTCCATCCATACTCACTTAGCTCATACTCCACTTTTGGGGGAATTTGATTATATGCAATTCTATTAATGATTCCATCTTCCTCTAATTCACGTAATGTTGAGTTAGCATCTTTTGAGTTATATTTGGCATAAGACGCTTCAATTCACTTGTACGTTTCTTGCCGTGTGTCAGATGGCATAGAATCACGCATTTCCACTTCCCTCCTATCACTTCCAGGGTAGCTTCAACTGATATATTGTATTTCTTTTTCTTCATCAACTAACTCCTCCTGAATTAATAGGTACTAAAAAGTACCTACATTACTTAAAGGTTCCTATATTACTTTAAAGTACGTACTTCCCAATGGTTACGATATATTCCATAATAACATTTGCCGACTGAAATGAATAATTAATTCATTTATATAATGACCTTTAAGCAAGTTCATTCATACAATTTCACAATATTTAGGAGGGATCATATGTCTATCGATAAAAAACGAAGCACATTTGCACTTCTGGCCTTGGCTACTAGTGCATTCGCCATAGGAACTACGGAATTTATCAGTGTAGGGTTATTACCATTAATAGCCGGGGATTTAAAAGTACCTATTACAACAGCCGGACTTACTGTTTCCCTATACGCTTTAGGAGTTACATTCGGGGCACCTGTCTTAACTTCGCTCACTTCCAGGATGTCACGCAAAACTTTATTACTTTGGATTATGGTCATTTTTATTGTCGGCAATAGTATAGCAGCAAGTGCTGCAAGTATTGGTGTCTTACTAATCGCTCGTGTAATTTCTGCTTTTTCACATGGTGTATTCATGTCTATTGGTTCAACAATTGCTGCCGATTTAGTACCTGAAAACCGCAGGGCCAGTGCCATATCCATCATGTTTTCCGGCCTTACGGTAGCGACTGTTACAGGTGTTCCATTAGGGACATTCATTGGACAGAATTTCGGCTGGAGAATGGCGTTTATTCTTATTGTAGCGGTCGGGATCATTGCTCTGATTGCAAACAGCCTCTTCGTTCCATCTGACTTAAAAAGAGGGACTCGTATAGCATTAAGCGATCAGTTTAAGTTAGTAAAAAATGGACGTTTATTACTTTTATTTATCATTACCGCCTTAGGATATGGAGGAACATTTGTAGTCTTCACTTATTTATCCCCAATCCTGCAGGATATAACTGGTTTTAAAGAAGGCACTGTGACTGTGATACTGCTTCTATATGGGCTAGCGATTGCCATTGGAAATATGATAGGCGGAAAGTTATCCAATCAAAATCCGATTGGAGCATTATTTTTTATGTTTATTGTTCAAGCAGTTGTTCTTTTTGTCTTCATGTTCACAGCACCATTTAAACTTGGTGGCCTGATTACCGTTTTCTTTATGGGTCTTCTTGCTTTTATGAATGTTCCGGGATTACAAGTATATGTCGTCATGTTAGCAGAGCGGTTTGTTCCGACTGCGGTTGATGTAGCTTCCGCAATCAATATTGCTGCTTTTAACATAGGCATTGCCTTTGGATCGTACCTGGGAGGAGTTATTACAGATTCAGTCGGACTGATTCATACCACTTGGATCGGCTCACTAATGGTTTTAGCAGCCGTTCTCTTGACTGGCTGGAGCCGGAACCTTGAAAAAAAAGATCAAAAAGCTGTTAGTTTGCTGGACCAAAAGTGTGCTTAATTTTCATTGGGACGGTTCTTGTACTTACAAAAAAACATTACGGAGGGTTATATTATGATAAAAAACTTAAAATCTACAACAACACTGAATAATGGAGTCAAAATGCCTTGGTTTGGGATTGGGGTATTTAAAGTGGAGGAAGGTCCTGAATTAGTTAAAGCCGTTAAATTTGCCATTAAACATGGTTACCGGAGTATTGATACAGCCGCCATTTATGAAAATGAAGAAAGTGTTGGCCAAGCCATCCTTGCTGGCATGAAAGAAACAGGAGTTTCCAGAGAAGATCTTTTTATCACTTCAAAAGTCTGGAATGCTGACTTAGGGTACGAATCTACCATCGCCGCATATGAAACAAGCTTAAAGAAACTTGGACTTGATTACTTGGATTTATATCTAATTCACTGGCCGGTAGAAGGCAAATACAAAGAGGCATGGCGCGCATTAGAAACACTTTATAAAGAAGGAAAAGTAAAAGCGATTGGAGTAAGCAACTTCCAAATCCACCATCTGGAAGAGTTAATGAAAGAAGCAGAAATCAAACCGATGGTGAACCAAGTAGAATATCATCCACGATTAACACAAAAAAACCTACAGTCTTTTTGTCAAAAACAAGGAATACAGCTGGAAGCTTGGTCGCCGTTAATGCAAGGTCATCTATTGAATAACCCGGATCTGCAGGAAATTGCTAATAAATATAACAAGTCGATTGCACAAATTATCTTACGATGGGATTTGCAAAACGGTGTGGTAACCATACCAAAGTCCACGAAGGAACACCGTATTGTTGAAAACTCAGAAGTATTTGATTTCGAACTTTCAAAGGAAGACATGGAACGAATTGACCGGCTTAATCAAGACCATCGAGTGGGACCTGACCCTGATAACTTTGACTTCTAATAAAGGTATAAATAATTTACCAAAAAGGCGCTTCCAAAAATCAGGTAGCGTCTATTTGGTCTATTAAAATAGATTACTCGAATTTGAAAACCTCATTTACTTATGGTACGGTTCCCCACACCGTAAGTAAAAACATGTTTTAAATCTGCTCTAACTTCACAACTGCTTCTACATGTCCAGAGTGTATTTGATAACAGGTGTTAGTGAGTTTATTCCTCCCCGCAAAGATTAACTGGTATTAATAAAAAAAGTACCTCTCAAAAATCTATGTGTTAAGGAAAGGTACCGTTCTCATTTTATTTTTTTGTTACATTTGATAGTTTATAACTGTAATGGGCTACTAAACAGTCATTTTCCAACTGGATAAAGTCAACCAGTTTTCCTTTTCCTTATAATCAGGCATTATTTTTCCAACAAGACGCCAGAAGGATCGGTCGTGGTTCAGATGAACCATATGGCACATTTCGTGAATGACTACATAGTCGATTACTTCCCGTGGTGCCATTGCCAGTCTCCAATTAAATGTTAACTGCAGTTTTGAATCACAGGTCCCCCAGGTAGTTTTGCTATCCGAGATACGAACAGAACGTGGTTTTGTTTTGAAATTGCTTTGATAGGAGGATATGCTCTTCTCCACCAAAGCCTTACATTGCTGGTAATAAAATCGTTTTAATGCTTGTTTTATTTTTTCAGTGTCATGCTGCTTTACATATATATGTAGCTTTTCTTCTTTAAACACTACATGGTCTTGCATGATATTTATATCTTGAAAGATTTCTATGGGATAGGTGTTTCCTAAATAAAGAAAACTCTCACCATACTCATGAACCTTTTTCTGCGGCCCCTGCATCCTAGCCTTCATTTCTTTTAATTTTTGCTGAATAAGCTCCCAATTTCCCTCTAATACCTGATGCGCTCTATCATCAGGTGTCCCTTTCGGAGCCTGGACTTCCACATTTCCATAACTATCTATCGTAATTCCTATAGATGTACGATTTTTATACTTGATCTCAAAACATATTGTCTCACCTAAGTAGGTATGTATCATGTAATCACCTAAATCATTCTTTAATGCATTATCCCCTGTATTTGACAGCCAACCCTTTTAAGAAATTCCTGGCATATTTATCTCCGCACTCTTTATAATTCTTATGCCCTTCTTTTCTTAATAAAGCACCTAGTTCTCCTTTTGTAACCGAGATTCCTGCATTTTCGAATATATCCAGCATATCCTCAGTAGTTAATGCTAATGCTATTTTTACTTTCTTTAACAGGAGATTATTAACGTTTGCACTTTTCTTAATAGACGGTTCTGGCGTATCGGGCTGTTTGGGTTTTGGATCTTGTTTTCCTCGTTTAAAAATAATAAAACCATTTAAAAATGAATCTAACATACTGTTATTACATTTTATTTGATCATCAATTTCAGCATCATATTCGTCCGATTTGGTGAGAATCTTTATTACTTCTGGTACCGTTACATCCACACCGCCAAGTTTAAATATCTCTGCCATATCTTTATTTTTTATCTCCATTGCATATCTCAATCGAATTAATATATCGTTATTATCCATAATGAACCTCCTATGTGTAAAATTAGTTACAGTCCTCTTAAACGGAAGACACTATTTTTCGATCTCTGCATCTTCCTCGACTGTGTTGTAGTAATTAAGCGATAGTAATTGTCAGATATAGTTAGAGTCTCCATGCTTATACATTTATAACCTATATACTCAAACCAGTCAAAATTTGCTTTATCATTGCTGTTTGCACTATAGATGCATATAATCCTAATTCAGACCCCACAAAGCCTGTGAGATACTTATTATCGCTCTTACTATACATACTAAATCCCTTAATCAATTACTTGCTTTTTATCCAGGTCTATCCCCTTGGTTTTCTATTGGATTTATTTATACAAGAGGCAACCCACGGACTATTACCTCAAAAGCCCTTAATACAGAATTCAAGATATTTTGTTTCACTTTTCTCCAAGTGACTGCCAAATTTATTTAAAGCCTGTTTAATGGAATCAATTTGTGATTTAGTTGGAGCTTCAAAACTTCTATTAAAATTATCTACCCATCTGGAAAAACGTGACTTCCCTAGTAAATGGATTTCAATTTCCTTTTTATTTGCATAAAATTCAATGATATATAGGATTGCATCCCATTTTGGAAGTGAACATAATAAAATGGCTGCATTGTATCTTGTGTGTAAATGATGTGAATACATATATAAGCGATAGATAGTATCTTTTTCCTCTTTGTAATAAGAGCTAAATAAAGATTTTTGCGCCTCTTTTGAAACGCATTTGTGTTCATGGTCCAGCATTTCCAAGAAGACATTTTTATAATGTTCCGCATCTAACATTGCAATAGCATGAATTGCTGCTTTAACAATGCCTACATTCCGATGTTTA
>Ga0213825_1002645_pt1 | contig 11312 bp, 14 predicted proteins | sample MC6MC0900MG_FD_179896 | JGI IMG/M metagenome (GOLD analysis project Ga0213825, IMG submission 179896) | Enriched soil aggregate microbial communities from Iowa State University, Ames, United States - MC6-MC0900-MG | ecosystem: Environmental > Terrestrial > Soil > Unclassified | place: USA: Iowa... | reverse complement strand
CCGAAAGGATTTCATCTACCGTGGCGGAGACGCCCAAGTCGAAGCCCGCTTCAGTCACCAGCTTGCGCAACACTGCTGGATCCTCAAAGCGCTGAAGCAGGCTCAACGCCCCCAGGCTATCGCCGGCTTTGAGGGAGTCGGTCAGCTTCTCCAGGTCACTGCGGTTGTCTCGTAGAGATGGATCGTCGCCAATCATGTCCGGCTGATCTGCCTGAGCAGCCGTCTTGATGAACTGAGCTGCCGCCTCAGGTGTAGCGCCAGCCGTAAACTGGCCGTCGACCACCGCCTCATGCGCCTCCATGACACCAGCTGCATCGCCATAGCTGGCGCGCATGATATCGGCCAGTGCCTGGGTGACAGCTTCCTCCCAAGTGTTGCGGTTCTGTGGCTCTGGTGCTGCCTGGATGGCTTCAGGGCCTCGATAGCCTGCTTCCCACAGTTGCCTTGCCATGCCGGCGATGTCTGTGGTCAGGTTGCCGTAGAACGCATCACCAGGGGCCATACCTGCCAGTTTTGCCCGTGCAGCGGCAAGCATTTCCAGCAAGCGCGCGATCTTCTGCGCTTCAGCGTCGTCAGCGCCGTTTCCGTGGTCCTGGTTTTCGGTGCCACTGGCCTGCTGGGCCTCCAGCTCACGCAGTTGCTTGGACAGGTGGTATTCGTAGTTGTTGGCATTCACCGGATAAGTGATGCCGCCGTTTTCGAGCGCTTCCTGTACCTCAGCGATGCCCTTTTCGAGCCAGGTAATAGCCGCTTTCTTCGTCCCGCCCTTTCCGACCACGCTGCGCGGCTTCACCGTGCCGGCGCGCACGCCCGCTAGTGTCTCCTGGTATTCCTTCAGGCGCTCGGTCAGGGTGGCCACACTGAAACCTAAGCTATCGCCGCCGTTCACCTGCGCCATGAACTCTTCACGGGTCATAGGGGTGACGCCTTGGGCCTTCAGGCGCTCGGCGGCGGCATCCGCCTTGGCCAGCGCCCGCTGGGTGTAGCTGACCTCCTTGACCGGGGGAGGGGAGCTACCATCTTCAGCCGGCGCAGCTGATGCCGCGGGCAGCGCGTTGACCTTGGCCTGCAACTCAGCAATCTCGGCGTCCAGTCGTTCGACCTCCGCCACTTTCTCTTGAGCCTGAGATTTCAGGCCTTCCAGCTGGGCAGTCTTCTCCGCACTGGCGCCTGCGGCCTGGAGGAACTTGGCGCTGTTCTTCTGCACCAGGGCCATGATCCGGCGCGCGACCTGGCGTGGGCTGATGTCCTGGCCACGCTCTGGGGCCACAACCACAGTGATGTCCTTTTTGTTCAGGACCCACTTCCAGCTAATCAGCTCGTCGGTCGGCGCCAGCTTATTCGGCGTGCTATCCGGGTTGTGGAAGAAGACCGAAACGCTCTGCCCGTCGCTCATGCTGAACAGCATGGCCACCTGGGTAGTGCCGCGGTTCTTGAAGGGCTTACTGACCTCGACCGACTCGGCCTTCACTTCGCCAGTAACTGCCTGCATGACGCGCAACAGCTGATTGGCTTTGCGGTCGAACTGGGCGAATTCGATCACCATGGCATCTAGCATGCTGCCGTCGCTCAGCAGCTCAGTGATGTCAGTCATGGTGGCGCTGTCGAGCATCAGCTTGTCCTGGTCAAGCCGTCGCAGGTCATAGATAACGTCCCCAACCGTCACGCCTACTGGCAGGTCGTTCTCGCCCCAAGTCACGAACGCTGCACTGGTGGCCTTCAACTGGTCCACCACGAGGTCGCCCGCAGCCAGTGGCTTGCTGAAATCGCCAGTCTTCAGCCAGGCCTTGAACTGGCGGACGGTGCACACGACATAGCTGCCCAGGCCTCGCCAATCCTTCTGGTAGCTGTTGCGGTAGGCAGTCAGCGCGGTATCGACGTCGTGGAAGCCCAGCACAGCCTTGTGCTCGTCAAAGCTGCCGTCCTTCTTCACCTGGTTGACCACGACCACCAGCATGCTTTCCGGTACCGGCCCCACGTAAACATCGAAGGCATCGCCGTCAGCGCCTTTGGTGCCGTTGATGTAGCCGTAGTTGGCCATACACACGATCGACCAGGGCTGGCCGTCTTCCTTGCCGGTGCGCGGGGTGAACATGGGGGTTTCGATGGTGATGGGCAGGCCATGCAGCCGTAGGCTGCCCTTGGCGTAGTTGCCGGCACGGACCTGGTCCGCTGTGGGGGTGCGCTTGGCACCGAGGCCGAAGGCGCCACTGTGGGCTGCACTGGCCAGCTGGGTGTAGGAATCGCTCATGCTTCAAGGGCTCCGCGGGAAAGTCCCACGATAGCCGTGCATTGAGGTATCCCCCGGGGAGGGTTTACACCCTGTCAGGCACGAGAAAGGGCGCCGAAGCGCCCCTTGTCCTGCGAAGCGTAGCGGTTAGCCCCGCTTGATATTCGGCTGTGGGGCCGCGTCGATCAGCTCACCGACGATAGTCGACTCAGGCACGTTGCGCTCGAACGCCAGCCCGCGAACCTTCTCGATCTGGGAAGCGGTCAGGTAGAAGGCTTTCCGGCCCTTCTCTTCCTTGGTTTCGGCCTTCGCGTCGGTCTTTGCCATGAGGGGTCCTAAGTCGTTGAGAAATTGTGCCTTTATGATATGTCACATTCTCAGCGCTGCGCCATGCCGACGGTGAAGAAAGCAGCCGCCCGCTTACAAGTATGTCCGGGGATACAATAAGAAAAGCCCTGCGCAGTGGCAGGGCCTTCTATTACAGCGAAACCAGCCGTTCCGAGGGGGACAGGTCTGGCGCGGGGCAGCTCATGCCTGGCTTCGGTGGCCATAGGCCGTCCTGCACCATCTGGCAATACCACTCCGCATTCGTGACTTCATTCTCGTAGTCGCTCTGGCCAACCCATCCGTATCCGGCCATCAGCATTCCGCCTAGCAAACCCCACAAAACCTGCTTGGGGACGATCCCTACAATCTTTCGCATGACGTTTTCCTTCTCTCGCCGGTAGTCGCACTCCGCGACGAGGAAAACATTATAATTTTCTTTGTTTTCTTACAAGGAAAACATTAGCTTTTTATTGGTATTTTACAGCAATGAAGATTATGTCATCCGCTACCGGCTACTCAGGCGACCCCATTACGCTCGTAGCAATGCTCGATCCAGTAACCGGCGTGCTGGCAATCGTGAAGCGTTCTGAAGAGTTTCGGGAGGAACCCGAACCAGGCTTTGCCTTCGTCACCAACGTGCGGTGCGAGGCCTATGACTGCCTGTTTCAGGAAGAGCATTGGGACGATGCGATCAGGGCCTATAAGCAGGCCGAGGGCAACGAAATGGTGGCCTTTGACGACGGTGTGGCGCGGTACACGCCGCGCATCGAGGTGGACGGCATTGACGAGAAGGGGCAGCAATATCGCTTGCACCCCGATCTACAGAACGGGGAAGTTGCAGTCCTGGGGTTGGTTCACTTTCAACAGCGCCAGCGGGGGATCCTGACGGCTGAAGAGGCTATGGACGAGTGGTTTGACCTGATCAGGATTTAGCAGAGGTTTCTTCCGCGGAATCCTCGCTTTCGCCAGGGCGCTTGTCTTCAGCCGGCGGCTCGCCTTCCTTCCACTGATCCGCGATCGCGCGATGAACCATGTGCAGTACTGGGCCGTCCTTACCGGGCTCTTCGACCAGAGCGTACTCCGGTAGATCGTTCACCTTCACCAGCTCCCGCACTGCCCGGGTGAACTCCTTGAATGTGCCGGTGCTGCCACTGCGGTCGAACAGGGTTTTGAAACCCCAAGCAGCAGTACCTCGGCCAGCTGCCTTGCGCGCCAGGCGGTAGATGAACCGGGCAATGCCGGACTCCCGCAGGAAGTAGTCGGGATGAACCGTCAGCACGTCTGGGCGGCTGCCCTGAGTAATCTCGTTGTACATCCAGTCTGCAATCTTGATTTCGATGTACTCGACCTTCTTCTTCGCGTTACTGACGGTCTTGAATGGGCCGATCAGGTTCTCGCCCTCGTTCACGGTCACCACTTTGCCGCGCACCTGGACAGTTCGCTCGATGCCGACAAAGGTAGTGCTCAACCGCTCCAGCGCGCCCACTACGGCGTCCTTCTGGTTGCCACCGTTGTCCTTGCGGCAGAACTTGAGGACGTCGCCAATATGGGGCTTGAAGATCTGCGACGGCTTATCGCCTTTGCCGTTCTGGTACCGGTTCATGGCCTCAGTGAGGTGCGACACGGCCATCAGCACAATGTCGTAGTCCCAGACTGACGCCATACCGTGCGGGCCGGAGGTGACCACCACATGCCCATCGGGCAGCTCGTAACGAATCATCGCGTTCTCGCGCTTGTCTTTCTTCGACAACCGGAAAACGGCCACGTCCATCACGCCGCGGCTGTCCTTGGCGCCGACGTCGTAGAGCACGGGGGTGAAGAAGTCGCCTTGGGTGCCGGGCATGTCGGCCTTACGGCGACCCGCCTTTTCGACCTTGGGCTTGGTTTTGCGCTTTGGCCTTGCTTCAGCTTCGCCAGAGGCCGGCGTTTCGACTCTTTCCGCAGCAGGGGAAGGTGCTGGGGCTTGTTCCGGCGACAACAGCTCTTGCTGCACTTCCGCCCGCTTACCGGAGGGTTTCCGCGCCTTTCTCACCGCACTCTTCTCCTGGAGCGCCTTGAGGCTGCGATTCAGCCTGTCGTCTGGGCCAGCAGTGGAGGTTTGAGAAGCCATCGGTAGTTCCGTCCTGATTCGATCCGTATGTACACCCGGCAAGGAAGCCGAGGCTGGATGATAAGGCTTTCACCAGGTGTGAGAAACCGCCATCGAAAATCGGAGGGTCGTGCGGTGGGTAAATTACGGAATTTTTCGGCCAAACCCGCATAAACCGGGCTCTGGAGGGGTGCCGCACACCGTAATTTACCCACCTTGGGCCGTTCTGGAGGCCAGGAACCACGCGGTTTCCGTAATTTACCCACCCAACATGGGAAAACGTAATTCACCCACCCAAACCAGTAATTCACCCACCAAAAAGCGTAATTTACCCACCCCAATCAGTAATTTACCCACCCGCCCACAGGGTTGTGCACATCCTGAAAACAGCGAGAATTATGGCTTTGAGCCACTTATACACATTGCCCAAAACTATATTTAAAACGTTTCTAAAACTAATAAAACGTCATTTACCCACCGTTTTCTGTGTGCGGCACTCTGTTGGGCCGTAGTCCAAGCAGCGGTAGCAGCGACAGACGAGGACTCGCAGGCCAGTGGTCCGGCAATAGATCGGGGCGCTCATAGGGTGTCAATTTCCAGTAATTCGGATTCAGTGAAGGGAGCTTCGTAGAAACCCAGTTGCCCCTTCAGCGGGGTGAAGGGCAACGGCACTGCATCGCGCAGCACCAGGGCTACATAGCCCATGTACCAGGGTGAGGGGCTGAACGGCAGGCAATCCACCAACTCCACAGCGCCCACGATGCCGCCCCGGGGCAACTCGGTGAAAGGCGGCAGGTCAACACCGCGTGAGCCCGCGAACGCCACGCAGTCGGTGTATTCGTCCCAAGTCATACCCTTGGATGCCACCACCAGGAAACGACCACGGAAGTTGGTGCGCCTGGTACGGTTTTCGATGTCTTTGACCAGGCCGGCTGCAACAGCCGCTGCACGGGCTTCAGCGCTCACAAGGTCCGGCCTAGTGATCAACCAGGCCCAAGGTTGACGAATGCTCAGGGCTTTCATGCAAGCTCCAATTGGGGATCATCATTCGCCGCAAGTTCAGCGACTGGCATGTGCCACCTCGGCTTCGATGGTCAGCGGTGTCTGATTCCACAACGTCACCAGTTTGCCCAGTGAAATCTGGCCGCTCAGGGGTAACGGCACTCTGTGCTCGCAGGATTTACAGGTCAGCCAGCTGGCCTGGGTCCGGGCTGCTGTCTGAATCTCAACGCTGCCAGGCACTACCTCAGTGCCACAGCCACGGCACTCGCGCATCAGCGAAAGCATGAGCCGCAATTGTTCGTCCGTGCCAAGTTGACTGGCCGCGGAATCAAATGCGCGCTCGAATTCGATATCAGTGTCATAGCTGGCGCGATCAAGGCCCCGCTTTCCGTGCATACAGTCCCCCAAAATGGCCTTGCAGGCCTTAAAAAACTATCCCCGGACATTATGCGCGAATTTTACAGGCATTTCGCTAATGTTTTTTGAAGGCGGTTTGTGGGGCTGTAGGAACAGAAACGGCGCCGATAGGCGCCGTGGGGGAGGGGATCAAGACTTGCCGCCTGGTTTGTGCGTTTCTGCCCAGCCTGGCCGGCCTCGCGGTGGTTCGGCGGGCGGTGGGCGGCGACCAGGTGCCGGTGGCTCAATGGCAGCTCTGTCACTGCAAATACGCCTGTAGAACCCATGTTCAGCGTGCGGGCCCTCCCATTCCTCGGGCATGCGAAATTGCAGTTTGTGCCCCAGCCCACAGGGGTTGTAGTCGGCTGGAGGCTCACCCCGGCGTGTCCAGGGCTTGAAGCGTGCGCAGTCGTGGCAGTACTCGACGTTATCCCAACCCTGTTCCTTTTCGAGCCGCCGATTCAACAGCTCGTCTATCAGGTTCTGGTCGGTGTACTGGTCAAGGCTCAACCGTGCTTCTCCAGCGCGCTCGCCACAGCCTGGTCCAACGCTTTGCCATGGAGTACTTCACCCAGGCCACACCGCACCACCGGTACGTCGCCGCAGCTGGCACGCGCGCTCACCGCCTGGTCACGCAGGAAGCGATATGCCTGAGCGTCAGGGCCTGCGGCCTTCCACATCTTCCAGGCGATGGATTCCAGGTAGTGCAGGTAGTCGCCGTCAGGTTTTCGCTCGTTCAGATGGTGCTGCACAGTCGAGCGGAACCCCTCACCGCAGCGCTTCAACTGCTCTGTCATATACGCGGCCTCGAACGCCTGTCGGTCGCAAGCGCTCATGCTCTTTCCCCGTCGAGCAGTCGCGTCATTTGTTCGACCTGATTTTCAAGCCTGTCCAGCTGGTCAAGCGCTACACGCAGCTCGCAGTCGGCTTCGTAGCGCTCGCGGTATGCCGCAAGCGCCTTCTTTTCAAGGTCCGAACAGCGCCTGTACCAGAGCGTGCCGGCGAGGGCTCCGCCGCTCAGGTAGCCGCACACCAGCCCCAGCAGCACGATCATTAGAAAACCATCCCAATCAAACACTGGAGCCCTCCAGGGCGGCTTTCGCTGCCTCCTTGGCCTGGCCAGCTGCGATGGTTTCCTGTTCCTTGTCGCGTAGGTTGTCGCAGAAGAAAACTTCGGTGTTGAACTCGTCGGTCTTGAATCGGAGCAGCTTGATAGCCCTGTCGCCCTTGCGCTTACTGTTCAACCGGCGTAATGCCCCGGGGCTCACCCAGCCGGCGGGCTTCATCGGTTTATCCGCCCGTTGCCGGTACAGGCCAGCCTCGGCATGCGGCAGTAACTCGCTCAGGTCTTTGACGCTCAGTTCAATGCGGCGGGCGCCTTCGTTCTGTGCTCTGTGCACCAGGGCACGGACGTAGGCCAGGATTTCTTGGCTCATGGCTTCAATTTCTCTTCTGGGTCCAGGCTGAATTCACGGCACAGGGCGTAAGCCTGGGTCGAGGCGATGTCGAAGTGGTCACGGACCAGAGCCCAGCGCATGGTGGGGAATCGGGTAGGTCGCATCTTGAGCATTGCAGCAGCGAGCATTGCGCGCTCGTCTACTTGAACGCCGGCCAGGATCATCGGGCACCCCCGATCAATCCCAGCTGGTTGAAGCAGTCACATTCCTTTTGACGCATAAAAGTATCCCCGGACATTCATGCGCCGATTAAACAACAATTTTATAATGTTTTCGATAGTCTTTTTTGCCTGTTAGACCGGTCACTCGGTGAAGGGCTCACCGTAGGCGTCCATTCCATTCGCATTTAGGTGCTGCCGTCCTTCCTCGGTGAGGAAATAGATACCCTCGGCAACGTCCACCATGGACAGCGCCAGCAGAGTCGCCAGCGCGTCCTGGTCCTGAATCTCGTCCTCGGTCGCAGCATCTGCCTTTGCGATGGCCACCAGCTGCTCCAGCGCCTGGTCATCCATCTGGCGGGTACCGGCGTTGTCCAGCATCGCAATCGCTGCTCGGAATGATTCAGCCATGTGCAACTGGTGCCGCATCTGGGCAATATCCCCGCTCTCGAGGCTGATCGGGGCGTTGTGCTCCACGATCTGAAGTCCGATTTGCAGGTAGGCCTTTGCGCCTCCAGTTGAGGCGGTGGCGCTGTCCAACATGGACCCGGTGGCCGCGGCCAACTCGGTAGCTGCAACATAGGCGCTGGCGAAAGGAAGCATCCCCATGGGCTCTTGCACGCTGGTGGCCGCGGCTGCCGGCGGTTCCTCACGGGCCACTGCATCCAACATGGCGGCGCAGGTGCGCCCCTTGTCGCTAAGCACGTTCTCGCCCCGATCGGTGTAGCGATCGACCATGCCAAGATCCACCAGGACATCACGACCAGCCTTGCTGGCCACCTGACCATCCTCGAGGACGTTCCCGTCTGCCTTGACCAGCTGCATCAGCACCTCCCGTGCTGCGCCGTTCTGGTCGTCCAGTTCGCGCGGAACAGAGTCGGTCATTGCGCCACCGTTCAGTTGGGCCTTCAGCTTGGCAATGGTGGCCTGCTTGGTGCCGATCTGGGCGTCCAGGTCTGCAATCTGCTGATTGAGCACATCGACCTGCTTGGGCTTGGGCGTGCTCATGCCCTTTGGCAGCGCCACAGCCTTGCGGGCCTGGGCTTTCTGGAAGGCTGCCTGGTTTTTCTCGGCCATGCCTGCAATCTCGGTAACGGCTTTGGCCGTGTCGGTGTGCTCCTTGAGCGGCTTAACCGAGCCGTTCAGCAGCACCTGGAAGATGTCACCGGTACCGTTCACGCGCAGAGTGATGGTCTGCCCACTGGCCAGCACCAGCAGAGCCTCGCGGTAGGTGGTATCGGCGGACCGGCGTGGCTTGGGGCTGAACTCGGTGGAAACTACGGCCTGTCCGGCACGGCCCAACAGCTGGCTGACCTGCTTGAGCGCGGTTTCGGCGCCAGCAGTGGTGGAGAAGTCGAGGGAGTTGGTTTGCGGCACGGTGGACCCCTGAAGATTGATTTGGGGTCCATTGTGCGGCGACGGGCGGGAGCTACCTGGTGGGCGTTTGCTAGTTGGCCATCACGTTTACAGCACCGTTGGCGGTGTGGCCACAGCTTGAGGCATCACCGGCTCGGCATACGGGAATTCCGCCCGCCATGACAGTCGCGCTCGATCCAACCATAACCTGGGCAACGTGTAACCCGTGCGGGTCCACCTTGGCGCCCTTCACAGCGATTGGCGCCCCGTTCACGAGTACATTGGGCACCAGCACACCGCTTATGGTACCGCCGGCCTGATCGGTACCTGATCTTGATACGCCTGGCATGGTCTTTTCTCCTTAGTTGAGGGTAATTAGCGCGGCCATATGCGCGATTTGGGCCGGGGTGATGGTGATAGCGCTGGCGCCTACTTTCAGCTGTATCTGGGTGCCAGCCGTAATGGTGACCGTCTGCCCGGCATCGATCGCAACTGTTTTGCCTGAATCGACCTTCACGCTCGAACCGGACTCCAGGTTGATACTGGTACCAGAGTTCAGCGTGTAATCCGTGTCTGCATTCAGCTCGAAATTGTCGTGGTTCCAGCGCCTGGTCCCGACCTCGTTTCCCACGTTGACCGGGCGGTGGCCCATGATGATCGGGTAGCGCTCATCACCACCACGGAACGCCACCCACACCGGCATATCCACTACCACGCGGATTTCGGTATTGGGGGAATCATCCCCAATCGGGTAGCACATTTCGGCAACGGGCCATTCGTTGGCGCCATCGGTGTAGGGCGGTATTTCTACGCGAATCTCCCGCCGTCCACGGTCTACGGCCCGCACAAAGGCCGGCACAAGGCTAGGTAGCATTGATCAAACTCCCCAGCCATAAGCGGCTGTAACTCTCCATGGCGCCAGTCTTCTGCATCCCCGCGTGGGCGGCGGTCATCACCACCAGGTTCTCCCCGCCCACACTCAGCACATGACCGGCCTGGATCTGCTGGCATTGCTGCGAGTCGACAATTTTGGTGCGCACCAGGACGCACGAAGAGTTACGCAACTGGTGCTTGTCCCCGCGCGGCAGAAACTGCACAACCCGCGAATCGCCCATCTGACCGGTGATGATCGCGCCCCTGTCGTCAACTGTGTACCAGCTGGGTACGTGCTGGCGCTCCAGAAACTCGCTGTCGACTTTCGCGCTGCTGTCGACCTGGCCAATGTTGTCTATCGCCGTTTGCCGCACCAGGTCGGTCAATCGCATCGCTTGCAACTGCCCGTTGACCATCACCAGAACCGCGCCTTCTTCCTGCAATACAGTGGCGAGGCTGTAGCTGGGCTGCTTACCACGGAAACAGGTAAAACGAGGCACGTTGAAGTCACCGTCGCCAATGCGCATGTAAGCGCCACAGCTGCGCAGCACGTTCGATAGCGCTGCATTACGCAGCACCACTGCTTTTGCCAGCGGCTCGGCCAGTGGGGCGCAGCTTTCCAAAAGCGCGGTGACGCTCATGGTCTGCTGCTGATCGCGCCCCTGGACCTCTCCCTTGGGGGGATCACGCAGCGTTTTGACGATCTTGTACGGCAGGTTCTCCCGGCCAGACCATACCGTGACGCCCTTTTTCAGGCGCTCTTCCACGCCATTGATCAGCTTGACGGTGAATTCCAGGTTGCGGGGGATCGGCGTCAAGTCGGAGCGGTTTACCCAGCGGATAACCACATCTGTTGGAATCTGGTCGCCCAGTTCGCCGCGCTCACTCAGAAATACGTTCAACGTGCTTCACCATGTGCTCGGGGTCAGGACCTGAACTTTGCTGCGCGTGGACTCTACGGACTACTGGGTAGCCTGGGGGGATGTTGTCCGAACCGTCGTTCTGCTCATCTTCGCCCGGCGCGCGGAATACAGGCACAACGCATTTGAGCGCCACGTCGCCGGCCAGAATCTTGATGTTCTTGAGGTCGTGCTCTACCCGCATCCAGTCAATGCGCTTGGTCTCCAGCTGCATCGTCGCTGGCACCTTGTACTGCCCGAACTGGTAGGTGGCATCGAAGTAGCGGTGCTGGGGCTCCTGCATGTAGGCGCTCAGCTGGGCGGCCATGGATTTGGCGGTGTCAGGGTCGCTGGCGAAGATGACGACCTGAATCCGGCGGTCGTGCATGTCCTGGCGATGGTCGTACCAGGAGCCGCCTTCCAGGATCTGGATACGCTTGAAGCCGGTGTGCTGGCCGCCCCAGTCTGGCCCTGTACCCAAGAAATCATCGTCCGTGGCAAGAATGACGATCGGCAGCTTGGTTG
>Ga0213825_1002644_pt1 | contig 11316 bp, 10 predicted proteins | sample MC6MC0900MG_FD_179896 | JGI IMG/M metagenome (GOLD analysis project Ga0213825, IMG submission 179896) | Enriched soil aggregate microbial communities from Iowa State University, Ames, United States - MC6-MC0900-MG | ecosystem: Environmental > Terrestrial > Soil > Unclassified | place: USA: Iowa... | reverse complement strand
TTTTAAAAATAAAGAAGATATATTAATTTCTGTCTTTAATGAAAAAATGGCTGTTTTTGTAGAGTCATTACAAGATATAATAGAAAATGGAAGTACGTCTAAAGACAAACTTTCACGAATGATAGAAAATCATTTTAATGTTCTAGCAACAGATCGATACCTAGCAACCGTCACACAATTGGAACTACGACAATCGAACAGAGATTTACGATTAAAGATCAATTCGGTGTTAAGAGAGTATTTACAATTACTTGATCAAATTTTAATCGACGGTATGCTTTCAGGTGAGTTCAATCCAACGATGGATGTACGATTGGCACGTCAAATGGTATTTGGAACAATTGACGAAACCATTACGTCATGGGTTATGAATGACTATCGATATGATTTGATAGAACAGGTTCCAAAGGTTCAGGCATTAATCCTGAACGGCATTAAAGCTTAAAAGGATGTGGAGAAATGGAATTTCTAAGTTGGAAAGTAGAAGATGGAGTAGCAATTATTACGATTGCACGTCCGCCAGCAAACGCATTATCCCGCGGAATCATTACCGAAGTAAATGCTGTGCTAGATGCCGTAGAAAATGATGACACTGTACGTGTCCTTGTACTTCATGGCGAAGGCCGATTCTTCTCAGCAGGGGCAGACATTAAGGAATTTACAGAGGTTGAATCTGGGGATGAATTTACGAAGCTAGCGAGCAATGGTCAGCAAGTTTTTGAGCGAGTGGAATCGTTCTCTAAACCTATTATTGCTGCAATTCATGGTGCCGCATTAGGCGGGGGACTTGAACTAGCGATGAGTTGTCATCTGCGCTTTGTGACAGAAACTGCGAAATTAGGGCTACCTGAATTACAATTAGGTCTAATTCCAGGTTTCGGGGGTACACAACGTCTACCACGATACGTAGGGGTTGCAAAAGCTGCAGAAATGATGTTTACAAGTGAGCCGATTTCTGGTGCAGAAGCTGTGCAATGGGGGTTAGCGAATCGTGCATTTGCAGATGAAGCATTACTTGATGAAACGCTAAAGGTAGCAAAAAAAATTGCGAAGAAGAGCCCGGTTGCTTTAAAAGCAGCTATTCAAACATTGCAATATGCTAAGCATGCTTCATTTTATGAGGGTATTGAGGCTGAAGCAAAATCCTTTGGCACGGTATTCGTATCGGAAGATGCTAAAGAGGGAATTCAAGCATTTATTGAAAAACGCGAGCCTGTGTTTACTGGCAAATAATATTCCATCAGTGTCGATAGCGACTTGAAAGAGTGTTATCGACGTTATCGACACTGAAAATATATAATATTTATAAGTTTACTTAGAAATAAAAAACGTTTCAGGAGGTATGGATATATGAATATTTTTGCATTAATTAAACGTACGTTTGATACAGAAGAAAAAATCGTTGTGTCGGGTGGTAAAATCCAAGAAGATGGTGCAGAATTCATCATCAACCCTTACGATGAATATGCAATTGAAGAGGCAATTCAAGTGCGTGACGCTGCTGGCGGTAAAGTAACAGTTGTTACGATTGGTGGCGAAGATGCAGAAAAGCAACTACGTACAGCGCTTGCAATGGGAGCAGACGAGGCGGTTCTGATTAATACAGAAGATGATTTAGATGAATTAGATCAAAACGCAGCTGCATATATTTTAGCTGAATATTTAAAAGATAAAGATCCTGATTTAATTTTAACAGGAAACGTTGCCATTGACGGAGGTTCTGGTCAAGTAGGTCCACGCGTTGCAGATTTACTAGGCATTAACTATGTAACGACAATTACTAAGCTTGAAATTGACGGAACATCTGCGAAAATTGTACGCGATATCGAAGGTGATTCGGAAGTTATCGAAACATCTTTACCACTTTTAGTAACAGCTCAACAAGGTTTAAACGAGCCACGTTACCCATCTTTACCAGGTATCATGAAAGCGAAAAAGAAGCCGCTTGCAGAGCTTGAATTAGATGATTTAGATATCGATGAAGATGATGTAGAAATTAAGGTAGAAACGGTTGATATTTTCTTACCAGCTCAAAAGGCAGCAGGTCGTGTTCTTGAAGGCGAACTTTCTGCTCAAGTAAAAGAGCTAGTAAACCTACTTCATTCAGAGGCTAAAGTAGTTTAAGTCATCTGAAAATGCAAATCGAATCTTAAAGGGTAACGGAGGGAATATACTATGTCAAAAAAAGTATTAGTATTAGGTGAAGTTCGTGAAGGAAGCTTACGTAATGTTTCTTTCGAAGCAATTGCAGCTGCAAAGCAAATCGCAGATGGTGGTGAGGTTGTTGGTGTACTTTTAGGCGATGCTGTGGCAGGTTTAACAGGTCCATTATTTGAATATGGTGCTGACCGTGTTGTAACTGTGGAACATCCACATTTAAAACAATATACATCTGATGGTTATGGTCAAGCTTTAGTAGCAGTAATTGAGCAAGAAAAGCCAACTGGTATCGTATTTGGTCATACTGCAAACGGTAAAGATTTATCGCCGAAAATTGCAAGTAAATTACAAGCAGGTCTTGTATCGGATGTAACGTCTATTGAAGGTGCTGGTGATGATGTTGTATTCATCCGTCCAATTTATTCTGGTAAAGCTTTTGAAAAAGTTAAAGTAAAAGACGGCTTGGTTTTAGCTTCAATTCGTCCAAATAATATTGCACCATTAGAAAAAGTAGTTGGTAAATCAGGAGATGTAACTTCTATTGCTGTGGATATTACAAACCTTCGTACAATCATTAAAGAGGTAGTACGTAAATCTTCAGAGGGTGTAGATCTTTCAGAGGCAAAAGTAGTTGTTGCAGGTGGTCGAGGTGTAAAATCAGAGGAAGGTTTTGAGCCATTAAAAGAGCTTGCAGATTTACTTGGTGGTGCAGTTGGTGCTTCACGTGGTGCATGTGACGCTGAATATTGTGACTACTCACTTCAAATTGGTCAAACAGGTAAGGTAGTAACACCAGACCTTTACATTGCAGCGGGTATTTCTGGAGCAATTCAGCACTTAGCTGGTATGTCAAACTCAAAAGTAATCGTTGCGATTAATAAAGATCCAGAGGCAAATATTTTCAAAGTTGCAGACTACGGTATCGTTGGTGATTTATTTGAGGTAGTGCCTCTTCTAATTGAAGAATTTAAAGCGTTAAAAGTAAATGCATAATTAAATTATCTTCATTCAGCAAATTTGCTGAATGAAGATAAAGCCTCCGGCGGATGTCACGGATTTTGAATTGTGCGGACACAATTCAAAACGGACGCAATTACGCCAAGGTGAAATTGATATTAGTGCGGGGAAGATGTATCTTCTCCGCTTTTTTTGTGTTCGAATTTTTCGAGTTTTTAAAGTTATTGCAAAATAAAGTGTTGACAGAGTTAATTTTAGACCGTATAGTGATTTGTAATATTTAAATTTTTCGAAAATAATGTTTTGAAACGCAAAGATTAGGAGTAGTAAAAGCTCATTATTTGGTGAAGAGAGCTGCGGGATGGTGCAACGCAGTCCAATAAGACTTTGAACTTGCCTAGGAGTGGTAAGATAAGTGGAATTAACAGATTATTCTATTTACTTGACGATTAACCTTCGTTACAAGGTTTTTAAGTAGGGTTTTTATAGAACCAATTAGAGTGGTACCGCGGTTTGCTTATGGCATATCGTCTCTTCTTTCATTTGATAATGAAGGAACAGACGATATGCCTTTTTTATTTTCGTTTAGGCTAAAATGCTACATCCTCGAGGTCACTTCAATCCCTCAGGCAAAAGTGGAGGAGCGCTTGCTTTTTGCTTCGGGCTCTCCAGCGCTTGTCGGATGTAAACAAGCGCTTTAGTATATTTGTTCATTTTAGGAGGTAAGGAAATGGAAAAGGATAATCAGAAATTACAGAGAACAATGACCTCACGACATATTACGATGATGGCTTTAGGTGGTGCCATTGGTGCAGGGTTATTTAAAGGGAGTAGTGCAGCCATTGATATGGCAGGGCCATCCGTACTTTTAGCGTACTTAATAGGTGGTATTATTCTGTTATTTGTTATGCAAGGTCTAGCAGAAATGGCAGTCCGTAATAGCGAAGCTAGAACATTTAGAGATTTAGTTCAAAACATTTTAGGGAAGTATCCAGCTTATTTCCTAGATTGGATTTATTGGAAAATGTGGGTTTTAAATATCGCCGCAGAATCTATAGTTGCGGCCATTTTTATTCAATATTGGTTGCCAGATTACCCAATTTGGATACTTGCATTAGCCGTTTCGGTGTTAGTTACAGCCATTAACTTGTTATCAGTGAAAGTTTTTGCTGAAACGGAATATTGGCTGGCGTTAATTAAAATTACCGTTATTGTGGTGTTCATCATAGCGGGACTAATTTTATTACTTGTTACTTTTGGTAATCATACGGCTGTTGGTTTTTCTAATTTAACGGAGCACGGTGGTTTCTTCCCGAATGGATCAACGGGGTTAATTGCTGCAATGCTTGTAGTTATTTATTCTTACGGTGGCACTGAAATTATTGGTATTACATTAGCCGAAACGAAAAATCCTGAAAAAGTAGTGCCAAAAGCTGTTCGCAGTACATTAGTACGCATTGTGACTTTCTATATACTGCCTTTCTTTATTATCGTTAGCTTGATTCCCTGGAATGAAGTAAATGGGGTACCAGAAAGTCCGTTTGTGATGGTGTTTAAAATGATTGGGATTCCTGGTGCTGACCATATTATGAACGCAGTTGTTTTACTTGCCATTATTTCATCAATGAACTCGGGACTTTATGGTTCATCACGCATTTTGTATACACAAGCTGTGGACGGGCGTGTTCCTAAAATCTTTGCACGTTTATCAAAAAGAAAAGTTCCAGTATATGCTATACTGATGTGTACTTTAGCTTTATATATGGGCGTAATCATTTCTTTATTTGTGGGAAGCAAAGCCTTTGATTACCTAATGGGTTCACTTGGATACACCGTGTTATTTATTTGGTTAATTATTGCGATTGCGCATTTGAAATCGCGTAAACAACAGCCGGAAAAAACAAGTGCTTATGCAGTGAAATGGTTCCCTTATACAACTTGGATCGCTATTATTGCGTTAAGTGCAATTTTGATTGGTATTATTTTTACAACATCTATTATCGTAACAGGCATTACATTAGCTATTTATCTCTTTATTACGTTAACTTATGTGTATAAAGGTCGTTTTCAATAAAAATAGCTAATTAGCAAATCAACCTAATACCTTTTTCGACCTAATTTTTCATAAATTATGCATACTAGGCAGATTGTTCGCTCTAGCGAATTTATCCATGCTATACTACAAGCATAGTAAGTTTAAGGAGGATTTCAAATGGCAATTGTACATGCAACAGATGCAACTTTCCAAGATGATATTAAAGAAGGGTTAGTGCTAGTAGACTTCTGGGCTGCTTGGTGCGGACCTTGTAAAATGATTGGGCCAGTTCTTGAAGAAATGGATGCTGCAGGTAGTGCGGCTAAAATCGTAAAAGTAGATGTAGATAACAACCAAGGTACTGCAGCGCAATACCAAATTATGTCTATCCCATCATTACTATTATTTAAAGATGGTGAATTAGTAGACAAAACTGTTGGTTTCCAACCAAAAGAAGCGTTAGAAGCATTTATCGCAAAACATGCTTAACTTCTTTCAGCACAAGTCTCCCACCTTTACAGATGGGAGATGAATGCAAATTTAAGCTACTTTTCAGGGGTGTCCAAACACCCGCTGAAATAGAGGAACTCAGTCTAAGAACGCCACGTCCTGTGGCGACGACTGAGTGACCAACATCACGTTGGCCCAAAGCCTCCGGCGGATGTCACGGAATCGGAAAGGAGTTCTTAGGGGATGTTAGCCTAAAACCATCGCATCCATGCGATAACGGCTAACTGACCTGCATCGTGCTGGACTAAGCACAAAGCCGATTCCGGACGCAATTATGCCGAGGCATAATTGATCCTGAAAGAAAAGAAAAGTCGAGCCATCTATAGATGTGCTCGGCTTTTTTTCGTTATATAATAAAGAGAAAAAGCGAACGCTAGTTTTAACAAAAAGGAGGGCTGGTAGGCGATGAATGATTTAATTAAACGAAAGCTTGAAATTTTACCAGATCAGCCTGGCTGCTATTTGATGAAGGATCGGCAAGGAATCATTATTTATGTTGGGAAAGCCAAAGTGCTGAAAAATCGAGTACGCTCGTATTTTACTGGTACGCATGAAGGGAAAACACAGAGACTTGTAAGCGAAATAGAAGATTTTGAGTACATTGTGACATCCTCCAATATAGAAGCTTTAATTTTAGAGCTTAATCTTATTAAACTACATGATCCGAAATACAATATTATGCTGACGGATGATAAAACGTATCCGTATCTAAAAATTACAAATGAAAAACATCCACGTCTTATTACGACGCGAAAAGTGAAAAAGGATAAGGCGAAATACTTTGGCCCATACCCAAATGCCTATGCAGCTAGTGAAACGAAAAAGCTGCTTGATCGTTTATATCCGCTCCGAAAATGTGTGCAACTACCTTCCAAGGTTTGTTTGTATTATCACATGGGACAATGCCTAGCACCTTGCGTAAAAGATATTGATGCCCAAATTTACCACGATATGATTGAGGATATGACGAAATTTTTAAATGGTGGTGTTGAGGAGGTCAAAAAGGAGCTCGAGGAAAAGATGCTTGCAGCTGCAGAAAATTTAGAGTTTGAGCGTGCAAAAGAGTTTCGTGATCAAATTGCTCATATAGACACTGTTATGCAAAAGCAAAAAATCGTCTCAAGTGATACTACAAACCGCGATGTATTTGGCTATGCAGTCGAGAAGGGCTGGATGTGTGTGCAAGTTTTCTTTGTTCGTCAAGGAAAGCTCATTGAACGAGATGTCTCGATTTTCCCCATTTATCAAGAGGCAGAAGAGGAATTTTTAACGTTCGTTGGCCGATTTTACGACAAGTTAGAACACATTAAGCCGAAGGAGATTTTTATCCCACAATCTATTGATGCGGATATTTTAACGGAATTACTTGATGTTCGAGTGCTAACACCAAAACGCGGGCAAAAAAAAGAACTTGTAGAATTAGCGATTAAAAATGCTGAAATTGCTGTAGCAGCAAAGTTCCAACTTATTGAACGTCAGGAAGAACGAACAATAGGCGCATGTGAGGCACTCGGTGAAGCTATGAGTATTTCAACGCCTTTAAGAATTGAAGCTTTTGATAATAGTCATATGCATGGAACAGATGCAGTATCTGCAATGGTTGTATTTATCGATGGAAAACCAGCAAAGAAGGAGTATCGAAAGTACAAAACACGCACAGCTGCCAAACATGATGATTACGGGGCAATGCAGGAAGTAATAAGGCGTCGTTACACACGAGTATTAAAAGAAGGTTTACCTTTGCCAGATTTAGTACTAATTGATGGTGGGAAGGGGCAAATGGAAGTCGCACGAGAAGTATTAGAAGATGAACTCGGACTAGTCATTCCAATTGCCGGATTAGCAAAAGATGAAAAGCATAATACGTCACAGCTTTTATTTGGTGACCCACCTGAAGTAATTGCGTTAAAGCGCACAAGTGATGGATTCTATCTACTGCAACGAATTCAGGACGAAGTACACCGCTTCGCCATTACCTTCTTACGACAGCAGCACGAGAAGCATGCCATTCAATCTGTTCTCGATCATATAGAGGGTGTTGGTCCAAAGCGAAAACAGCAATTACTTAAGCATTTTGGCTCTGTCAAAAAAATTCGTGAGGCAAGTGAGTTAGCGTTACAAGAAGCCGGTATGCCTGCTAATCTAGCTAGCAATATTCACGCTTATTTTCATTCAGCAGATAGTTCTTTGTAGCGAAAGCAAAGCGTCAGCTACAGAAGACTCCCATCTCTGAAGGTGGTGAAATGAATGCAGATGGAATTCCTTTTCAACAAGAGTCATTGTCAAAGGATTAGTCATATGCTAAGGTTGTATATAACATTGATCTAAAATAGCAATGTTATATACGGCTCCTTAGCTTATTGTAGATGTTTCAACTATATAAACTACAAATTTTTTCGCTAAGGCAAAATTAAATACATTCACTATTTAAGTGATGATAGAGGTGCGAGGTTCAAGAGTAGTACATTAGAGGGCGAACAAGTCCAGTGACAATGTATGAAAGGGGAGCTTGCCGAAGTGGAGCATCGTTGTTTCCGATGCTGTGCTGGTTTTGCATTTAATAAATGTAAAACTGTCGATTCTAAACGTTTCGGAGAGCTATCTCACATGCGCAAGTAACTATTATTGTACATGTTATAGGCAGCTTTCACGTTATGTGAGGGCTGCCTTTTTTAGTTTTCTAGAGACAGCGAAATGATTGAATACGAAGGAGAATGATCTGTATGGCGAGAATTGTGATGAAATTCGGTAGTGCTGCATTAGCATCGACAAAGCATATTCAAGATGTTGCGAAAAGGGCGATAGCTGAAAAGGAAAGAGGCTATGATGTTGTCGTTGTAACTGCGGGAATGAGGAGTATGGCGAAAGAATTAGCAGAGATGGCTTGTGATTTATCAGATAGTGCGCCTAAGCGTGAACTAGATGTACTACTTTCAACAAGCTCACAACTATCAAGTGCGTTAGTTGCGATTGCTTTGCAGGAAGAAGGATATCATGCAGTGTCATTAACAGGTTGGCAGGCAGGTATTCAAACTGATGATATGTATTTCAATGCGCGTATCGATGATATTGATGTTAGTCGAATAGCAGAGCATTTTGCACAAGGGCAAATCGTAATCGTTGCGGGGGAACAAGGTATTAATTATTCACAGAATATTACGACGCTCGGTAAAGGCGGAGCGGAAACGACGGCTGTAGCTATCGCGGCGGCATTGGAAGCGGAGCGCGTAGATATTTACACGAATGTGGAAGGAGTCTATACAGCTGATCCAAGTCATGTTGCTAGGGCACAAAAGCTAAAAGAAATTTCCTATGACGAGATGCTAGAGCTATCAAACTTAGGATCACAAATTTTACACCCGCGAGCTGTAGAGTTAGCGAAGAAATTTCAAATCCCAGTTATTATTCGGTCGAGCGTAGTAGATACAGTAGGTACTTTATTGAAGGAGGAAGTTGGAATGGAGAAAAATTTAATAGTTCGTGGTGTTGCCTATGAGTCAGATGTTATTCGTTTAACGGTTGGTTATGATGCTTATTCTGATGCTTCGCTAGCAGATATGTTCACAATACTTGCAAAAAATCGCATAAACGTCGATATCATTGTGCAAGCAATAATAGATGGCTTAAAGCCGACTGTATCGTTTACCATTTTAAAAGAAGAGTTTGCAGAAGCATTACGTGTCTTAGAAGATAGTAAATTATCACTAGGATTTAGTTTTGCTGATTTTGAAATCGGCTTAGCAAAAGTCTCAATAGTTGGCTCAGGTATGGCATCTAATCCAGGCGTTGCTGCCCGTATGTTTGATCGTTTGCGTCGTGAAGGTATCCCAGTAAAAATGGTAAGTACATCTGAAATAAAAGTATCTGTTGTTGTACCTCAGGATGAAATGATTCGTGCAGCAAATGCATTGCACGATGAATTCAATTTAGAACAGGCACTTTACGTATAATAATGAATGGGATGTGTCAATAAAAGGCACATCCTATTTTTTCTTTATATTAAAAAACGTCACAACATCCACAAATATTTCCTTAAGCATTTTGTTTTTCAACTAGAAAAGGATTGTCATCCATCAATTTGGGACGACAATCCTTTTCATTTTATTCGGTAGGAACGGTGTGCATGATTCGTTCTTTGACGTCCCATTTCACTGTAAACATAACGTTTTGTTGCTTTTCACGCTTTTCATCATAGCATTCTGTTAAATAACCTTTTGCTTGCTGGATTTGTTCAGCTATAAATCCTGCTTCAAGTCTAAAGCTACGTAAACCGATTTGTAAAATTGTTGGATCATTTGTCAGTTGGAATATACGTCCATCCTTCGATTCTTTCATAAGCTCTAAATTACCCCAGCAGGCATCTGCGAAAAATGCGATAAGTTCATCTTGACTTTTACATGGGAACTTTCGAGCAAGCTCTTTTCCTGCCCAATAAAGGACGTCATCTTCATGTTTGCCAAGAATGGTAGATAGAATATGATCGCGAATTATCTCATAGCCAAATGATGAGATTGTAGGAGATGAAGTGTTTAACATTGAAATCCTTCTTTCTTAGAATTTTCTTAAAATTTGACGTTAATAAAGTAAAGGTGGCTTTTCCGAGAAAAAACGATGCATCACGTACTAGATTATTTCTTTAATAAGGGCTGTGAAAAACGCCGAGTTGCCTTGACGCTCGTAGCACTTGAGAGTACAATAAACATGTCATAATATTGTACCATGATGAAATACACAGTCAATGAGGTATCATTTACAAAATGATGACTTCTTTGCTGTGCTATTTTAAGTACTAAGGGGGGTAACAGTCTTGTCGAAAGATCGAGAGTTTTTATGGCGTCGTTTACATTCTCTACTTGGTGTCATTCCAGTAGGTCTGTTTCTGATGTTCCACTTGTCAATGAACTTCACTGCTGTTGGTGGTGAACAAGCTTACAATGATGCAGTAGGTAAGATGGAATTAATTCCACATAGTCTTCTGTTAGTAATGGAATGGGTAATTATTTATATCCCATTATTGTTCCACGCATTCTATGGTGTCTTCATTGCATTCACTGCTTCACCAAACACAGGGCGTTTCAGTACATACCGTAACTGGATGTTCTCATTACAACGTTTCACTGGTGTATTCTTAGTGATTTTCATTGCATGGCATATTTTCCAAACGCGTATCCAAAAAGCGTTAGGTGCAGAAGTTGAATTCAATATGATCGCAGATATCGTTGCGAATCCATTTATGCTTGGATTCTATATTGTTGGTATTTTATCAGCAACTTTCCACTTATCAAACGGTTTATGGGCATTCCTAGTAAGCTGGGGTATTACACAATCTCCTCAGTCTCAAAAGATTGCTACTTACGTAACAAACATTATTTTCGTAATTCTAAGTGTAGTTGGTGTGGCTGCTATTTTATCTTTCGTTTAATTTAATAGAAGATACTATAGAGTCCATTCAATCATTGCAATTTTTAAAGAGGAGTGAGAAATAATCATGGCGAAAAGCAAAATAATTGTTGTCGGCGGTGGTCTAGCTGGTCTGATGGCAACGATTAAAGCAGCTGAAGTTGGTACTGAAGTTGATTTATTCTCATTAGTTCCTGTAAAACGCTCACACTCTGTATGTGCGCAAGGCGGAATTAATGGTGCGGTAAATACAA
>Ga0213825_1002640_pt1 | contig 11323 bp, 9 predicted proteins | sample MC6MC0900MG_FD_179896 | JGI IMG/M metagenome (GOLD analysis project Ga0213825, IMG submission 179896) | Enriched soil aggregate microbial communities from Iowa State University, Ames, United States - MC6-MC0900-MG | ecosystem: Environmental > Terrestrial > Soil > Unclassified | place: USA: Iowa... | reverse complement strand
AAATGCATCAAAGTGAAGCAAGTAAGGACGGACTTCCGGCCTCGCACTTTGTGCGGCTAAACGGTTCCATTGAGAAGATACCGTTGGAGAAAAGGAAAGAATTTTTTCATGAACCTGCTCATACTCTGAACCAGTAAATTTTTTCACTGCTTTTTGCAAAAAAGGTTCATCACGATACCAATCAAGATTTTCACGCTTTTCAACGAATTCACCGAAGCTATATGAATTCTTTCCTCTAGCTTCTGTGTCTTGGGAAGTAATGCTCATCAAATAATCACTCCTTATTTCCAATTGACAAATTGGATTATTCAGAATTATTATAATATTAAGTTTACGAAAACGTCAACTTGGAGGATAAATGAATGTCAGAAGAACGTCTTTTTTCGATAAGCGAACTAGCAACAATGTTTGATATCAGCTCTAGAACGATTCGTTACTATGAAGAAGTTGGAATGCTAACACCTGAAACGCGGGATCGTTTAACCAAGCAGCGAAGCTATACAAACCAAGAACGGAGAAGGTTAAAAATGATTCTTCGTGGTAAAAAGCTGGGTTTTAGCTTACAAGAAATAAAGGAAATGATTGAGCTGTACGAAGCTAACCCTGAAGGAGCGGAAGAGAAAAAGGCAATCATCCAGCATGCAGACCGTAAGATTCAAGAAATCACTGAACAAATCTTACAACTGCAAATATTAAGAGATGAAATAGTCGCTCACAAAGAACGGTATATTCAAAAAAGTGATTCAAATGAGTTTGACAAAGATAAAAATAAGAGTTGATAACTTAATTGTTGCTGATCTTATTCTTTCCTAAATAAATAAAACCGCTAAGGTTGTCCTAACAGATTCACTTGTGAGGTGCAAAAATGTAAATCGTAAGTAAAACCTCAGAACTAATCATCAAATATTCATCATTGGATTCACAGTTAAATTTCACATAAAAAATGGCTTGGAGACGAGAGTTCCAAGCCATTTTCCCTTTAATTTCCGTTATTCACTAAAAGGCAGATAGTAAAATAAGAACCTTTCATTTATATTGCATATCTAAGAAGGAGAAAACTGATTATCCATAGAAGAATTGCAGTTTGAGTTATTATATACATTGCAAATTCAAAGGTAGAAAGTTTTCTTTCTCGCTTCGTCTTTCTCATCTGTCTAACATAAAAAAGTGAACATAAGAGTAGTATTGCTATAGATGCTTCGTATGTGTTCTCCAAGAAACTAATCAAAAAAATTATCACCTCACATTGATGGCAGGATATATTCTCAAAAAAGAGCGATATATTTTATTAGCATCGTCACCTTCCACAAAACTCCTAATATTGGTGTTAAGCGGAATTTATTCTTGAAGTGTCCTGCTTCGTATAAGTACGTTTTTTTTACAATCATTCTATTTATTTCTACATAAATTTCCAATCACCTTTGTGAATATCTTCAATATGTTTAAATTTCAGTTTAATTCACACCTAATTTCACAAACCTTCCAATATTTATTTCAGCCTCGTGAATTGCCTTGTGATTTCAAATGTGAAAAGGCTAAAAAGTGTATTTGCAACCTTGCTATAGCAACAAAAAAACACACGTGATATCTGAAATGGCGTGTGTTTTTTCTTGTGATTTTAATGTTTGCACCTTTGAAGTGAACCCGCTACGGTTGTCCTAGCGGTTTTTGATTTACTAATGGGACATTACATTCACCATTAGCAAAAGATTATTATCAAAAAGCTCGTGACCAATGCCAATTAATTACGTTAGCGGCTCCTAAAATATCCTTTATCCCTGTGATACAAAATGAGGGCAATCACTAAAAGTCCCGATGCTATCCAGATAGATGTCTTCCCTATATATGTAGTAGTAAATGTCCCTGTCAGTGCACCAAACAGAAAAGAAATAATGATAACAAAGAATTTTTTAAACTGTTTTTTTGCTTCCTGATTATGTTCGATAAAAGCCGAATAGGCTGCTTGCGTGGCTGTTCGAAGGTTCCCTGTTGTCACCGTTGAATTGTAAGACCACTTGTCGAGTTTATTGAAAGTAGAGATTTGCAATGATGATACAAACGAAATACATACGGTTACCACTTTATTAGGAACACTGCTTGGCAAAATACCTACAACGATCAGAACCATGCACTCTAATATAAGAATCGAACGTCTATAGCTATGTAATACTTGCCTTATATGGGGAATCTTAACGACTTCGGATACCAAAACACCTAGTATAAAAGCGAATATTGGCAGAATATAGAGGATTGATCCTCCCCACTCTCCATTTGCTAATTTTACAGCTAATAAAACTATATTTCCTGTTTGTGCATTAGCAAATACCCCGTCTCTGCTAATGAAAGTATAAGCATCTAAAAAACCGCCAACTACAGCTAACAATGCACCCAAACGAACAGAATTTGACGATAACGAAGGAATCTTTGTTTGTTTGTCTATCATAGGATGATCTCCTTGTGTCTCTGATAATGTATTATTTTGCACCATGATATGCCTTTCTAAACTTCATCAAAAATTTCTAGATTTAAGAAAATCACCATGTAAATAAACCCTTAGAATGTACAAAAAATCAGCCTATTCTTTCACTAGTTGCCCGTTTGGTTGATTATTTGTTTCATTAAGTGACTTTAAGATCAGGGCTGTATTCCTTCTCTTTTTTTCCCCCTAACCATCAATCTAATGTTTTGTAAAAAAACGCCTACTGCTTCGAGTTTGCAGTATAAGTGACGCATTGAGCAATTGGTATGTACAAACGATTTAATCAAACGTTTAGTTAATTTTTGCATGTCAGTCATACCAACGGCTCTAGCGATTCAATCAAACGTTTGATTAGTTTTTTGCTCCGCATCTGCTAATACGGGATATTCTCTTCTACCAAGAATTCAACATTTTTCAATCAAACGTTTGATTAGTTTTTTCGCTGGATCTGCTAATATGGGAAATCCTCTTTTACCAAGACTTCAACCTCTTTCAATCAATCGTTTGATTAGTTTTTTATTTATAATTTAAAAGGTAGATATGAAATAAACTACGTCTTGGAATTAGTGGCTTCAAGCAACTTTTTTAGTGTCGAATTGATATTTTGTAAGCTTAATAGAATGAAGCCAAGCATAACAAATGTAACAATCTCCCCAGTAAAAACTGCGACAATACCCAAAATCAACGCATACACACCATATACCCAGCCATTCATAATTGTTTTCCTCTCAATCATCATTATTTCATTAGTACGCCTTCAAATAAGAATATTCATACTAATAATTTATTTTAGCACGATCTTCCACTTATCCTTGCGGAAAAATTCTGAAAGGTTTATGAACTCGAAGGAAGGGCATCCCCAACTGTCCACTGGAGGCGGACAAAACCACAAAATGTCCACGAACGGTGCCTGACACCATTACCATCACATCCATAGTCTTTTCATGTAGTCGTTTAGGAAGATGCCTTGTGGGTCTAGTTCGTTTCTTATTGTTAGGAAGTCTGGGAGTTTTGGGTAGAGGGATAGTAATTCTTCCTTGCTTTGGTTGTGCATTTTCCCCCAATGAGGTCTTCCTTCGTATTTCTTCATTATTGATTCCATATCCTGAAAATACTCTTCATAGGGCATACCTTTGTACATATGGAAGGCTATGTAGGCGGAATCCCTTTGGTAGGAAGGACTGAGCCAAATGTCATCTGCCTTGACGGTCCTGCATTCTATTGGAAAATGTACTTGGTGCTGCTTTGCTTCAATACATTGCCGAATTTCTTGAAGCGCAGACTTGAAATGATAAAGTGGAATGCAGTATTCTATTTCCCTGAATTTAACTAATCTTGGGGTAGCAAAGAGCTCATAACTATTTGCTGCAATAGCTGTGCTTCCTACAGCCTTAGCAGATAGCCTGCTGATAGAGCGGCTGCTCTTTGGAAACAATCGGCAGATCTCTGAGAGGATGAAAAACAAATAGTTTTCTAAGAAAAGATTATTAAAATGGTGGAACGACAAACTCTGAGGCTTTCGATCTGTGACGTTCATTGTTTTAATTTGGACGATATCTGAAAAAGGAAATAAATAAAATTCGAAATGGCGGTTTGCTGCGATGTAGTGATCGAGCTGTTGTTCGAACTGCGAATAATTAACCTTCTCGCTTCTATATTCGTACACAAGACTTTTTATCATTTTTAGTTTGACTTTGACGATAATTCCGAGACCCCCTAGCGAAACGAGACAAGCTTTGAAATAGTGAGGGTTTTGTTTCTCGGAGATTGTGAGAATTTCCCCAGATGCAGTTACAAGTGATAACTCCATTACCTGGGTTGAAAGGTTACCAAACTCCAGTCCCGTGCCATGGGTTCCCGTCGAAATGGCTCCAGCTATGCTTTGGACATTTATATCCCCTAGGTTTTCTTGGGCATATCCGGCACGACCAAGTGCTTCTCCTAATTGAGATAACCTGGTACCTCCTAAAACAGTTACCGTACTATTTTCTTTATCAATCTGTTCAATCCCGCTCAAAGAATCAAGCGAAACTAACCAATCTTCTGTTTTCACTAAACTAGTAAATGAATGCCCAGCTCCGACCACTCTGATCGTCTTCTTTTGCTTAGAAGCTTCTTTTACGATCGAAGAAACCTCCTCTATAGAGGATGGATACAGGATTTTTTCTGGAGTACTCTCACATGTATGCGCCCAATTTTTCCACGTCTTCCCTTTTACTGTCTTGATCATAGAAAACATTTACCTTCCCCCCGGTAAGTATGATAACGGTCTACAATTTGCTGGTCAGCCAAACAAACGATTTCATTAAAACGCTCACATATTTCTCCGGCTTTGGCAGCCCGGAAAATAATTGCATCTCCAATTTCAAGTACTTCCTGTTCATAATAAACAGGCGTTTGCACTTCTCCTGCTCCCTCTAACGGCAACAGCGTGCCCCCCGGTGGGTAGACGGGCTGAGGGATTTTATCCTTTCCATGCGGTCCGGATGAAACATAGCCACCTCCAAGACATGTATAAATATTTGGAGCTGGCTTTCTGACAACAGGCAAAGCGAAAAATAAGGCAGGCTTAAACCGAAAGTTCCGATAGTAATCAAACAGTAGCGGGGAATAGAATCCTGACCCGGCTGTAAGCTCCGTGACAAATTCTTCTTTAGATGTTGTATCAAGGCTACCGGTCCCGCCTCCATTCACAAATGCTACTGACAGACCTTCTCTCTCAAGGACTTGAACAATTGTCTTCCTTTTCAATTTAATTTCAGTTATTGATTTCCTTTTCATAAAAGCAATGACACGATTTTTTAGATGCTGTGCAGGCATCTTGTCTCCTACTCCGGCAATTTGCGCTTCATAGCCCATGATTCCCAGAAGCTTCAACCTTGGAGACTGTTTTATTTTTAAAGCAAGCTGGATGACCTCCTCTACATTTTTCAACGGAGAGCGTCTTACACCAAAATGGAGGCTGCCAAACTTTGTGCTCATATCGACATCAATGCAGAGATAGAACATTCCATTTACCTTTTCGGCTATCTCTTTTAGATGATCAATGTGTTCCGCTGAATCGACCATACACGTTATTTGTTTTCCATTACCATTAAGTTGGGCTATTTGAATGAGTGCTCCCTTATCCCAGCAAGGATAACCGAGCAAAATATCATCAAAGCCTTTTTCCGCAAGAAAAACGGCCTCATGCGGACTAAAGCACATTAAGCCTTTGAAAATGGAATTTGATTGCAAAATTCGTTTTAAAACAGGAACAGACCGGATTGATTTGGTTGCAATTCTAATCCTTTTTCCATTTGCCATTTCAGCAATTTTCTTGCAGTTATCATCAAAAGCACGTACATCCAAAAACAGGGCCGGAAGAGATAAATCTCTAGCTACATTTTTTAATATCAATGACATCACCTCACATTTGGATTGTAGAAAAAGAGCTTTTTACTAAATAATAAACCTAATGCAAAATAGATGAAAGTAATTATTTTAAAATTCAGAATTTTAACAAGGAACAAAAATGGGCCAATCACTGTTCGTAAAAATAATTATATTTAAAGTGTCAGTCCCCCATCACTTTAACCTAACGGGGGATCTCTTTGCATGTTATTGGTACTTGTTTCCTCATACTCCTTTTTTGTGTTATCTTAAAAAATATTAAGCCATTATGTGTTTTATAAAGGATGTGTAAATATAATGGATTTTTCTAATAAAACTGTGGTCATAACAGGGGCTGGAAATGGAATTGGAAAAGGAATTGCATTACTTTATGCAGAAAAAGGTGCCAATGTCGTATTAGCAGATATAGATGAAAAAGCAGGCACTCAAACAGCTAGTTCGATTAAAGAACAGGGTGGAAAAGCACTATTCGTACAAACAGATGTAAGACTAGAAACGGATATAGTCCGGTTAATGAAAGCAGCCAATCAAACATATGGTCAGATAGATATTTTAATCAACAATGCAGGAAAAGCATTATTCAAGTCTCCATACGAACTAACGGTAGATGAGTGGGATGACATGATTAACACAAACTTAAGAAGTGTTTTCTTGGGATCACGTGAAGCAGCAAAATATATGCGTCATAATGAAGAAGGTGGAGCGATTGTAAATATTGCCTCCACAAGAGCCATCATGTCTGAGCCCAATTCAGAATCGTATGCTGCCACAAAAGGTGGAATTGTTGCCATTACACATGCGCTTGCAGCTTCATTTAGCAATGATAAGATTACGGTTAATGCCATTTCCCCCGGTTGGATCGAAACACATGATTATACCAAATTAAGCAAAATGGATCATGAACAGCATCTATCAAAGCGAGTAGGCAAACCAGAGGATATTGCACGAGCCTGTCTATATTTAACAACCAAAGAAAATGACTTTGTTACAGGCATTAACCTTATCGTAGACGGTGGAATGACGCGGAAAATGATCTATGAGGAGTAGAAAATAATTCTAATTAAGCAATAAACGGAGTACGAACAGGTTGACTCCAGTACAATTCTAGAGTCAACAAGACATATCTTAAACGGGACAAGGATCCTGCCTAATCAATCAGACTACTTTTTGATCAAACGTTTGATTAGTTCATGTATGCCAGTCATACCAATTGGTCCGGCTAGTTAATCAAATGTTTGATTAGTTTTTGGAGATAGTTCAGCGGCCTTTAAATACCCCAGACAATTTTTTAAAGAAATTGCGAACCCCCACCCCGCTTCCTCACTAATCTATAAAGGGCACCATCGTTAAATAAGGTGCCCTTTTCGTCCTCGTATTCTTTAAAATCTCTATTTAATCCCTTACATCCGCTCTCACTTTTAGTGAGTTTTCAATAATCAAGTCAAGCAATTCACCATAAGGGATCCCGGCTGATTCAGCACTTTTCGGCAGCAGGCTATTCTTGGTCATCCCAGGTAATGAATTAACCTCCATGACATAGGGGATACCGTTTTTAATCATCATGTCGATCCGGGCATAAACACTGCATTTCAATGATTTAAAGCAGGTTAACGCAGCAAATGCGACTTTCTCATTTGTTTCAGGCGGAAGCTGGATCACCTCTTCAATCGTAGCTACATCATTATATTTGGACGTATAATCAAAAAACTCTCCTTTATGCCGAATGGAAACAACGGGTAAGAGCTTTCCATTTAATATAGAACAAGTGATTTCTTCACCTTTTACATACTTTTCAATGATCACTTCAGCATCCCATTTGAATACTTCAGCAATTGAAGACTTTATCGTATCTTGATCATAAACAATTTTTACTCCTACACTTGAACCTCCCGAATTAGGTTTCACCACTACTGGGTAACCCATCTTGTCAAGTTCATCCAAATTAAGTTCTTCTATATTCGTAAGGTGAATCCAATCTGGGGTTTCCACTCCTTCATAACGAATGATCTTTTTTGAGATATTCTTATCCATACATAAGCTGCTGGATAGTACCCCGCTCCCTGTATAAGGAATACCAAGGGTTTCAAGGGTACCTTGAATGGTGCCGTCTTCACCGTACTTCCCATGAAGTGCAAGTAGTGCAACATCGAGATTTTTCACCTTATCTACCAAATCTTCTTTGTTATCTATTTGGATTGGTACAATTTCATATTTATTTTTATTTAAATTCGCAATCATTTCTTCCCCTGTCATGAGCGAAACTTGTTTTTCGGAGGAAACGCCTCCCATAATTACGCCAACTTTCATTTTCTTAGCCTCCAAAATCAATTCTTAATGTGTCACCTATGATTTTAATTCCCTGAGTAATCTCTCTTTCCTTCAGCCTGGAAAATCCCAACCGTAATGTGTCCTTTCCACAACCGTCCGTGTAAAAAACATCACCTGGCAAAAAAACAACACCCTTTTGATAGCATTTTTCTAAAAGACTTCGTGAATCGATGTTATTTTCTAGTTCTAAAAATAGATGAAGTCCGCCGTCACCAGTCATTCGTTTAAAAGGAATAGCTTGTTGGCAAGTATGAACAGCTAATTCATATTTTTTCTTATAAACTGATTTAGCTTTTTTTAGATATTTCTCAAAGCAGCCGTCATTTAAATATTGGAATAACACTGCTTGATCTAAGGTAGACGTATGAATAGTACGAGCTCTTTTCATACTTTCCAAGTAATAAATCAAATCCTTGTCTGCTAAAATCCACCCAACTCGTAAGCCGGGAAAAAGAATTTTAGAGAAACTGCTAATATAAATTACATTGTTGCCAATTCCTGAAAAGGCAGCCAACGGTGCCAGATGTGATCCTGAATACCGTAATTCTTCATTAAATCCATCTTCAACGATAGGTAGTTGATAGGCAGAAAAAAGCTCCATAATCTCCTTCCTTTTCTTTGAGGACGTAACGATTCCTGTTGGATTATGATAAGAGGGGATTAAGTAGGCAAAATCATATTCCTTTTTCGATAAAAACGATTCAAGCTTAGAAACATCGATACCGTCATCATCCATCTCAATTCCCTCAATATCAAAACCATGTAATCGAAAGAGCTTTAACGCCGTATGATGGGTTGGATTTTCACAAATAATCCGTCCGTGCTTTTTATTTAGAGAGGATAAAAGGAGATCTAAACCTTCCGTGAATCCGTTGGTAATCAAAATATCTTTATTTCTAATGTCAACACCTTTAATTTCCATATAATGAAGCAAGTATTTGATCAGTGGTTTATAGCCTTTGGCATAACCATAGTTAAGAACGATGTTTCCTTCAATGGCCATCCGATTTAAGAAGGCTCTCTTAAAATTTTCTACATCAAAAAGCTTTTCATCGGGGGCGATACTATTAAAGGAAATCATATCATGATTCCAGCGTACTCCATGCTTCATTAGGTCCAATTCATCTGCCAAAAATGTCTGCTCATTGATTTTATCTTTCCAATTCAATTGGATAGATGGGGCATTGAAGGTCTCAACTTGACTAACAAAGTTTCCTTTTCCTTTTACCGCATAGATAAGACCTTCTTGTTCCAAATCGGCATAAGCTGTTAAAACGGTATTTCGGCTTATTGATAGTAAAGAGCTAAGTTCACGGGTGGATGGAAGCTTTTGGTTCTCAAGCAAGTGCCCGTTAGTAATCATTCTTTTCAAATATTCCTTCAGTTGAATATATACAGGACGGCCTTCTATAATCTTAAAATCGTTAAACACTGCTTTTATCCCCTTTCTTACATTTTTACAGGTTTGGAATGATTCCAAAAGGTCCACGCCATATGTAATTTTCCGGTCTTGTGGTAGGGTGCCGAAGGATTTAATCAAACATTTAATTAATTTTTGTTCTTCAGGCATATCAACAGGTTCAGCCATTTGATCAAACGTTTGGTTAGTTTTTGTATACCAATCATGCCATTGGCCATAAGAATTAAAACAAACGTTCAATTTGCATAAATAGAAAGACTCCAGTACAACACCGGAGTCAACTAGTAACAACTTAAAGCGGGACAAGGAGCCTGTCCCCCTGTCCCTAGAAAATGCTTAAATCCCAGCTATTGGCTATTTGTTTTAGTAACATTAAACCGGCTACACTGCTCCCATAGTCGTCAACGGCCGGCCCATAAATACCTATTCCGCATCCCTCCATAAACGGAGATTCTTCGGTTCTAACACGATTGGGAACGCTTGCCATAATTCCACCAGATACACCGCTCTTTGCTGGCAGGCCGATAAAAGCAGCAAATTTTCCTGAAGCATTATAAATTCCACAGGTTAACATTAAACTTTTGGCTATCCTAGCTAATTCTTTAGGAAGAACTTGCTCTTTTCGGATTGGATGGTAGCCATCATAAGCAAGGACTAAGCCGATTAATGCAATGTCTTCGGTATTTACTTCGATTGAACAATGCTTCAAATAAACCTCTAATGCTAGTTCAACATCCCCTTCTAAAAAACCCGTCTCTTTCAAATAATAAGCAATCGCTTTATTTCGATAAGCCGTTTGCCATTCTGACTGGAATACTTCCTCATTAAATGTTGGACGTTTTCCGATCATTTTCTCCATTAATAAACAGATCGGTTCTAATTTATCATGGGCAGTATCTCCCGGAAGAAGTGAAGAAACTGTAATGGCCCCAGTATTAACCATGGGATTAAAAGGCTTTCCAGGTTTGTGTATTTCTAAACGAACAATGGAATTAAAGGGATCACCAGTTGGTTCTAAGTCTACTCTTTCTAAAACATAAGGAATTCCATAGTGCAAGCACACTGCGATAAAGCTAATCACTTTGGAAATACTTTGTAAGGTAAACGTTACATCCCAATCACCAGATTTAATCATTGTCCCATCTGGTCCTATGATACATATACCTAAATGTGATGAGTTTGCTTTTTCTAACGCAGGAATGTACGCCGCATTTCTTCCATTCTTAGTAAATGAGCGATAATGCAATACCCATTCATCCACTAAATGTAAATATTGGTCCTCGTTTCGAGCTTTAGCAGTTTTTGTTATATTTTCCATCTTTCTCAACACCCCACCTTTTAGAAAACTAGATATATTTCCTCCTTCTAGCTTAAAACCCTTTCTGCATGAAAAGCAAATGGATTATGATGACTCACAGGAATTCGAAAAATATCGTACAAAAATTATAGATTCTTGTACAATATATTTAAAAAAACTCTCATTTGCAAACAGATGTTATTTCTTATGTATTTGGGATAAATTTCCCAATCCATTTACAAACAACCTGTTAACATGAACAAATACAAAATATAAGAAAAAGTGTTATTCCCCAACATTTTAGCTAACAAAGACTGCCCCTGAAAATTACATAATTTTTTTCAAAAACACTTTGACAACCATTTTTATGTCTGTTACAATAAATCCCAATAAAAGCATACAAATT
>Ga0213825_1002635_pt1 | contig 11333 bp, 7 predicted proteins | sample MC6MC0900MG_FD_179896 | JGI IMG/M metagenome (GOLD analysis project Ga0213825, IMG submission 179896) | Enriched soil aggregate microbial communities from Iowa State University, Ames, United States - MC6-MC0900-MG | ecosystem: Environmental > Terrestrial > Soil > Unclassified | place: USA: Iowa... | reverse complement strand
TCATTTGCCTCTAAATTAAAAGTAGGAATAGCAGTGAGTAGAACCCAATAGGACTGTCCTGTTTTCGTAACCTTTTCAATTTCGCCTTGCCACGTATGACCATTATTTAAATTGCGCCAAATTGTATTTGTTATCTTTTCGCTCGCTTCATTTTCAGGGAATAACTGCCAAAATGTTTTGCCGATCACTCGTTTTGGTGTCCATTGACTAATTTTTAAAAATTCTGTATTACATTCTAATATAAATCCATCACGATCGAGCGTTACGGTCATAAATGTAGAGTCTAAACCTTGTTTTAAGTCTGCGCAAGTACTGCTGTTTGAAACCGAATTAATCATTAACTCTGGTAACATAAACATAATGAGAATCAGGTGTTCACCTTGTTCGAAAAATGGTTTTGCCAGCAGTGCTGACGGTATTTCCTCATTTGCTTGTGTGTACACTCGAATATTGTCTATATATGTACTTTCTTCGTTTTGTAAAATCGATTGAAACGTCTCAATTGAAAGATTTCTTAGTAGATTTTCATGTATGGATGGAGTAGTATTTCCTGTAATGTCATTGACTGAAAAGCCAAAAAGTTCTTCAGTGTGTTTTCCCGAAATGATTGCTTGCCCATTTTGTTTAATGACAAGTGCAGGAAAAGGAAGTGAATTTATATAATGTTCATCTATCGTAAATGATTTATGCTTAAGACTCATGATTATTCGATCTCCTTGGGTAATCTATATATACTAATATTATAGAGAATTATCGGGAATTAGTCATTATCAATATAATTGTAAATATTTGATAATCGAAATAAATAGGACTTTTCTAACGAGATAAATGAAAAGTCTTGAAGAAAAATAACATTTTTTAGTACATATATAGGAAGCGGGAATTGAATGGAACGTTTAAAAGGTATACTTTTTATTATTACTGGAGCAATGTTGTGGGGAGCGACAGGACCTTTAATGGAATGGTTACTTAATCATACAGCATTGACGGTTTCTTTTATGCTGACAATTCGCTTGTCAGTTGCAGGTATTTTCTTACTTACATATTTGTTGTTAACGGGTAAAGATATCTTTCATATTTGGCAGCAAAAGTTTTGGAGTAGACAGCTCATAACCTTTGGTATTATAGGGATGCTCGGTGTGCAATATGCTTTTGTCGGAGCTATTAATGAAAGTAATGCAGTGTTAGCCACGTTACTGCAATTTTTAGCGCCAATATTTGTAGTTGCTTACGTTTCTCTTAGTTTAAAGAAATGGCCACCTAAATATCAAGTATTAGGTATTATGGGTACATTATTAGGATTGTTCTTGTTACTAACGAACGCTTCATTTGACTCTTTGTTAGTTAGTAATAAAGCCTTATTGTGGGGATTAGCTGTTGGATTGACATTTGCGTTTTATACCCTCTATCCGGCTCGACTTATGAAAGAATGGAATGTGCTGCTAGTTGTAGGTTGGGGGATGCTAATCGGTGGAATGACATTAGGTATAATAAGCCGTGTTTGGCAATCGAATCAGTGGGCGGTTTTTGCAGATTTGAAAATTACAGGATTAATGATGGCATTAATCATAACAGGTACAGTTGCCTTCATTTTATTTTTAAGTAGCATGAAGTATATTACAGCTGTTGAGACAAGTATCTTATCTAGTATTGAACCTCTAACAGCGATGGTGATTTCAGTTATTGTCTTTGGCACATCGTTAGGATTGTGGCAATTAGTGGGAGTTTTCGTTATGCTAGTATGTGTAACCTGGCTATCGATTGCTGGCGAAAAAGCATAAAAATATTATTTGTATAGGTTATTTTAACTAGATTCAATTTAGATGATAATTCTTCTCAAACAAGGGGGAGAGAATGTGAAAGCAATTTTTTCGTATGTAAAACCTTATAAGTGGACTGCCATTGTTGCATTATGTTTAATGTTTATTGAATTATTTGTAGAGCTTGTTCAACCACTTATAATGGCCAAAATTATTGACGAAGGTGTCCGTGCACAAAACTCTCAAATGATTATACAATGGGGAGCCATTTTACTTATTTTATCTTTCGTTGCCTTTGTTGCAGGTTTAGTCAATTCTTATTTTTCATCACATACTGCTCAAAGTTTTGCTTTTGATTTGCGCAATGCTTTATTTGAAAAGATTCAATCTTTTACATTGGCTACTTATCAAAAGTTTTCGACGGCTTCGCTTATTACACGACTGACGAATGACGTAACACAAGTACAAACAGTGCTCTTTATGAGTCTTCGTATTATGCTGCGTGCGCCACTCGCGGTGATTGGGAGCATTGTGATGGCTTTTGTAGTGAATGCAAAGCTAGCATTATTTTTAGTTCTTGGTGCACCAATTATTTTTGTTTTCCTTATTTTTATGGTTGCGAAAGGTGTGTCTTATTTTGGTAAGGTTCAAAAGCGTGTAGACCGATTAAATCGTGTACTACAAGAGAATTTGCAAGCGATGCGTTTAGTAAAGGCATATTTGCGTGGGACATATGAAGCTTCCCGTTTTGATCGAGTAGCGTCACGTTTAAAGGTAGATACAGTTAAAGCTTTGCGCACGATGGAATACATTATGCCAGTATTATTACTCGTCATGAATATAAGTTTATTAGCCGTTCTTTGGTTTGGCACAAAGCAAGTTGCTGCAGGTACAACACCGCTTGGTGATATTGTGGCGATTGTCAATTATGCAATGCGCATGACAGGTTCGTTTTCTATGTTTGCTTTTATAATTATTTTTTATGCGCGTGCCAAAGCGTCAGCAGAACGTATGACAGAGGTGCTTGCTGTTGACAATGAGGTTGAAATTACTTCACCAACTAAAGAAGCTACAGCGAGCAACTTGAAATTAGGGGAGCTAGCATTTAAAAATGTAAGTTTTCGCTATCCTGGTACAGAAATAAATGTCCTATCCAATGTAAGTTTTCAAGTGAAATCGGGTGAAAAATTGGCCATCATGGGGGCTACAGGAGCTGGTAAGTCGACATTACTACAGCTTATTCCTCGCTTCTATGATGTGACAGAAGGGCACATTTTTGTAGAGGGGAAAGATGTCCAGCAATGGGATTTACAAGAGCTACGCGACATTATTGGGTATGTACCACAGCAATCTTTACTATTTACAGGAAGTATTGCCGACAACGTGCGGTGGGGTGATACAGCAGCCGAAATGGACGATGTACTACATGCTACAATGCAAGCCCAGATTCATGCATCTGTTGAAGATTTCCCAAGTGGTTATGAAACGCGCGTAGGGCAAAAAGGTGTTAATTTATCGGGTGGTCAAAAACAAAGATTATCGATTGCAAGGGCATTATTAAGAAAAGGGCATATATTAATGCTCGATGATAGTACAAGTGCGCTCGATGTGAAAACAGAGCAAGCGTTATGGGATGCCCTTAGTGAGGAAAGTGCCACGATGCTCGTTGTCACTCAAAAAATTCGCACTGCTAGAGGTGCAGATCATATTTTGTTAATTGATGCAGGTGAAGTAGTCGGCTATGGATCACATGAAGAGCTACTGCAAACCTCTGAATTGTATAAAAAAATCGCAATCTCCCAACAGGAGGTGGAATAATGGGATTTTTCCAAAAACCTTTTGGTTATGAACCGATTTTATCGAAGGATGATGTAAAGCAGGTTGTAAAGAAAAAGAAAGGGCCTCGCGCAGCAGATTGGAAAAGCACCCTTTGGCGATTGTGGAAGATAGTCGATGAACAACGTATGCTTTTAATTGTCGTCCTTTTACTCGTTATGATTAGTTCCATTTTAGCACTGCTAGGTCCTTATTTAATCGGCAAAATCATCGATATATATGTGATGCATGGAGAGCTTGATGGATTAGGCAGTAAAATCATGTTGCTCATTGGGATTTATATGTTATTGGCAGCTGCATTATTTTTACAAAATTACTGGATGATTGGCGTTGCCCAGCAAACGATTTTTCGACTGCGTACAAGTGTCTTTGCTCATTTTCAAAAGCTTCCGATAGCGTATTTTGATAAACGTCAACATGGAGAATTAATGAGCCGCATGACCAATGATATTGAGGCGGTTAGCTCGACTTTGAATAGTTCTTTTATCCAAGTATTTTCAAGTGTTTTAACGCTTGGTGGCACAGTTATCATTATGCTGAGCTTAAGTCCGTTACTAACAATTTTAACGATGACCATTATTCCTCTGATGTTTTGGGCAATGCGCTGGATTACCCGCCGAACAGGGCCACTATTTAAGCAACAGCAAGCAGCTATTGGTGCGCTCAATGGCATGATTGAGGAGACGATATCAGGGCAGCGCATTGTTAAGGCGTTCTCACAGGAAGAGCGTGTAAAGGCAGAATTCCGTGAGAAAAGTTTGCGCTTAAAAAATACAGGTTTTTGGGCACAGACCTACTCGGGGTATATACCAAAGGTCATGAACTTTTTAAATAATATGAGCTTCACGATAGTTGCAGGTATTGGTGGAGTACTAGCATTATACGGTCATGTGTCCATTGGGGTCATTGTTATATTTACAGAATATGCTCGTCAATTTACACGACCATTAAATGACTTGGCAAATCAGTTTAATACGGTATTATCAGCTATTGCTGGTGCTGAACGGGTATTTGCACTACTTGATGAACAGCCTGAAGAGGAAGTTGCCACTGCGAAAAATCATACATTATTAGGACAGGTGACATTCCAAAATGTGTATTTTAAATATGATGCTGCACAAGAAACCTACACATTAAAGGATATTAATTTTTCGATAGAGCCAGGGCAAACTGTTGCATTAGTAGGGGCAACGGGTGCAGGGAAAACAACGATTTTACAGTTAATTGCGAGGTTTTATGAAGTAACAAAGGGCGATGTGCTGTTCGATGGTGTCAATGTAAAGCATATTGAACGGGAGGCGCTTCGTTCGCAAATGGCCTTTGTATTGCAGGACCCATTTTTGTTTGAAACAACGGTCATGGAAAATATACGATACGGTCGTTTAGATGCTAGTGATGAGGAAATTGTAGAAGCAGCAAAACTTGCCAATGCACATGATTTTATTATGAAACTAAAGGATGGTTATGACACAATACTTACGGCAGATGGTCGTGAAATTTCCCAAGGACAAAAGCAATTACTATCCATTGCGCGTGCACTAATTGCTAATCCGAAAATTTTACTGCTCGATGAAGCAACAAGTAGCATTGATACGGTAACAGAATTAGCAATTCAAGAGGCACTTGATCGCCTGATGCAAGGACGCACAAGCTTTGTTATTGCCCATCGATTAAATACCGTACACAATGCGGATGTCATACTCGTGATGCAAAAGGGTGAGCTAGTAGAAGCTGGATTACAACATGAGTTGATCGAGTCAGGAGGCATTTACGCCCAAATGCTAAACTCCTCATCCCATCATTTAGAAGAATAAGGTGTATTTATGTGATTTTGTCGGTAGGACGGAAGAAATCGCCGATAGAAGTCTGCGAATCGCCGGTAGGACGGAAGAAATCGCCGATAGAAGTCTGCGAATCGCCGGTAGGACGGAAGAAATCGCCGATAGAAGTCTACGAATCGCCGATAAAACTGGTGAAAGCGCGACGAAGCGTTCTTCAATAACCGTAGCAGAAAAGTGTTAGATGACATTAGTCAATCTAACACTTTTTTAGTCCCCGTATTTTAATAATGTAATTAATTTGTATAAATGTTATAATAATTACAATTAATGTATATTGTAGTTGTAGCAATAAGGGCTTAGAACTAATGAATTATAACTAATGAATACTAGTAAAATTCATTTACTTTAAAGAAGATAGTAGTATAAATCCGTCTATTTTTTCTGTATTGGCAGTGATATTGCTGATAATTAGAAACGAGTATGATAATTTGTTGCCAGTTTATTTTCTTTCTTGCTACAATAGGGCAATAGTCTGGTATAAGAACGGAGTAAACAATGAACATTTCAGTAATTACAGTGTCCTTCCCTTTAGATAGGGAAACATTGAATGAATTAAAAATATTATGCGAAGAAGCAACTTTACATGATTATCGTGTATATGAAACGATTATAAATATACCATCAGCAGGCTCATTTGAAACTAAAGGATTCATGGTGTTAGCCTATGAGGATGACACTGATGAATTAGTAGGAGCTGCGAGTGCAATTGATTTAATGGGGCTACATACGTATGAGTGGTCGTTAGTCGTAACACCCTTATTTCGTCATAAGGGAGTTGGAACAGCTTTAGTTAACGTATTACAAGCTGGACTAGTAGATAGAGGGGCAGAAGGACAATTAGCAGTAGTCATTGATGGTTCTCCTTATGGGCATACGTTTATTGAAAAATGTGGCTTCGCTTATAGTTTCTCGGAAGCGACACTAGAAACAAAAGCAGAGCGAGTTGAATTACGAAGCGATATCCAGATAGCGCCTTTTGCGGGTGAACAGGCAGACTTAATTGCTATTTATAGTGAAGCATTTGGTGATTTGCCATCCGAATCTGAAGAGCTCATTGCCTTTAACACGTCGACTAGTGGTAGGAAATTATGGGTAGCACATAAAGATGGTCAAGTTGTAGGAACAGTGACGACAGCTGAAGAAAATGAAATTCAATGGGTAACAGCACTTGCGGTTCACCCTCAATGCCAAGGGCAAGGTATTGGTACAGCTTTATTGTCCTTTTCAAAAGATTATGCAAGTAAACAAAATGCTAAATTTGTTATGCTCGATGTTGAAATTGAAAATAGAAAAGCACTTTCCGTTTATGAGAAAGCGGGCTTTATGAAAGCACAGCAACTAGACTATTATGTAAAAAATTAATGAAAGGTGAGGAGTGAGCACTGAGCTCGCTCCTCACTTTTTTATTGCTATATATTAAGTCGTTGTTAAAATTTTCTTTTTTATCATAAATGTGTACTATGTCCATATAGTATTAATAAGCCAGTAGAAAGGAGTCGTACTATGCGTATGCCTGCATTGCCGAAGAAAAAGTCTCCTCCGAGGGAAGCACCTCGCTCATGGTGGAAGGTTGTCAAAGCATATTTATCAAAAGGGAAGTTTTACCGATTGCCGCCAAGAAATAAATAATGGATATCAACATGATTGAGCAAGGCTATAACATAAAAATAGCATGCTAGGACAGTAATCCTACTATGCTATTTTTATTTTTATATTAATTTTCTAAAAGAAATGTCTTTTTTGTTGGACCAACTAAATATAGTTCATGCATGGCACGCGTTAAAGCAACATACAGTAGCTTTCTATCAATTTTTGTATCAAAGAAAGGTGTCTCAAAGGCAGCCACGATGACCGCATCAAACTCCAATCCTTTTGCTAAATGACTTGGTACAACAAGTAATACTTGCTGATTAATAGAGTCATCTTCTGTAAGAAGTTGACAAGGGATTGCGTCAGTCATTAAGGATTGTTGCATTGATTTGGCTTCTGCTGTGGTCTTACAAATTAAAGCAATAGACTGGTGCCCATTGGCTCTAATGCGTTCAAAAATTTCTCTAATTTGCTGTGCTTGAAAGGAAGCTGCTTGAATAAATGTTGGGGCATTTCCATGTCGAACTACCGGTTCTACTAATGGTAGTTGCTCATCCATTTGCATTAAAATTTTATTCGCTACTTCCATTATTTCAATAGTTGTACGGTAACTTTTTTGTAAAGTTCTAAAGCTAGCGCGAGGAAATAGATTTTGAACAGGTTGCCAAGCTGTTAGCGAACGATAGCTATGAATGCCTTGCGCTAAATCACCTACCATCGTAAACATGTCGGTTTCTAAACCTGCTTTTAGAGCGGCTAGTTGGAATAGACTGTAGTCCTGTACTTCATCAATAAAGACGACGCGCATTTTCCATTCATCTGCTATTCCTTTGAGCTTTGCTTGTAAATAATAGAGCGCAGCTAAATCTTCTAGCATCCATTGTTCTTTAGCATGTGCTTGTAAAAACTGCTGTTGCTCTAAATAGTGCCATTCTGGAGCGATTTCTGCCAAGAGTTCAGCATTTGTTAGTAGGGTGCGGTAGAGCGTTTTTACATTGTATTTAGAGAAGCGTCGCATATAAACGGTTACGGTTGATTTTGCCTCCTTTTCAATTGCAGGTATACGCTCATCGCGTTCATCAATATATTTAGTAACAATGTGTCGACGCTTTTCAGCATCGCGAATACCATTAAGCGCCTTGCCAAGTGCTTCATCATATTTTGCATGCAGCATATTTAAAACGGCTTGTTTCTTTTGGCGAACATGGCTGGATAGCACTTTTTTAATATGAGCGAGTCGTTTTTCAATTGGCATATAGGAAAATTCATATAAAAATAATTTTTTAAGATGAGAGGCACGCATGATGCGGTATTTTTCAATAAAAACATCTTCAAACTGATCAGCAATTTGTAGTTCGATTTTTTGAATATAACGTTCAATCATATCCCGATAATAGAGGGAACCTTTCACCTCTGAAATCCAAGCAGTTGGCTGGTCAGCGCCTCCTAGTACTAAAGATTCTAATTGTTCGTTTGGATTGCGTAATTTTAATTTTAGTTTTGTGGCGGCAAGGACGTAATCTGTAAACGTTGTTTGACAAATTTTATCGACGCCTAGCTCCGGTAGGACATCACCGATATAATCAATAAATAGCTTATTTGGTGCTAAAATCATGAGCTGCTCAGGATTAAAAGTTTCGCCCATCGTATATAAAAAGTACGAAATACGGTGTAATGCAATGGTCGTTTTGCCACTACCTGCGGCACCTTGAACGATAATTGGCTGACGAAGATGAGCGCGAATGATATCATTTTGTTCTTTTTGAATAGTAGAGACGATTTCTGTTAGCCGTACATCTGCTTTGCCTGCTAATGCCTCTTGCAGTAATTCATCGTTTGTTGTTAAATCAATATCTCGAATATCTAGCAGTTCTCCATGTTCAATTTTATATTGCCGCTTGGCAAATAAATGTCCTTTGTGGATTTCACCACGAACATCATACTCCATATCACCAAGACGCCCATCATAATAGACATTGGCTACAGGTGAACGCCAATCAACAATAATCGGTTCATGTGTCTCCCGGTGAAACAAAGAGGTTTTACCGATATACAAAAATTCTTCAGGATCCCCCGTCTTTTGAAAATGTATGCGAGCAAAATAGGGCTTTTTTTGGACTGCCTCTAAACCTTCCTTTTGATTGCGGGCCATTTCGAAAAAACGAGCATTTGCTAAAATATTCAAATAACTTAAGCTGGAATCTAAATAATCAAGATCCGCCATCGACTTGCGAATATTCTCTTGAGCTGATTGTAAATCTCGTTGCGATTCATTTAATATTTGTTGCATATAATTTTTAGTATAGGCCAGCCTTTGTTGTTCAGCTTGAAAATCCGGGTGTTGTGTAGTCATTTTTAGCACCTCCTAAGTCCTGTCAATTTTAAGTAGATTCTCATACTACTATACAAAATTTTTCCTATCAAGTGTAAACGTCATTTCTCGCTTATTGTTATACTATGAAGTAAAGGTAGTAAAAGGAGGTTTTGCATTTGCAACTATTTGCACATAGGGGCGTATCTGCTCATTACCCTGAAAATACAAAAGCTGCTTTTTATGCAGCGTCCAAGTTACCAATTGCGGGCGTAGAGCTGGATGTTCATGTAACTGCAGACGGAGAAGTAGTAGTTATTCATGATGAAACGATTGACCGTACATCAAATGGCTCAGGTTATGTGAAAGATTTGACGCTTCAACAGCTACGTTCATATGATTATGGTTCTTGGTTTGCAGCGCAATATACAGGTGAAAATATACCAACATTAGGTGAAGTTTTAGAGCTGTTTGTTGCTACACAGCACCGCATTAATATTGAGCTAAAAACCGATGTCTTTCCTTATGTCGGAATTGAAGCACTTGTTCTAAAAGAAATAGCGAAGCACCAAATGACGGAGCGAGTCATTATTTCATCATTCAACCATGAATCGCTTCAAACTGTCATTCAAATGGCTCCGTATATTGAGACAGCTGCTTTATTTGGTGAAGTGTTAGTTGATTTTACCGCGTACACAGCTACTATTCCTGCCGATGCCATTCATGTTAATTTACCGACTGCCTTTAGGAAATCAATAGCTATCGCTCTAGAAAAAGGTGCTCCCATACGTGTTTACACAGTAAATGACGTAGAAAATGCCCAGCAATTGCAACAGCTCGGTATACAAGCAGTTTTTACAGATGATCCACAAGCTCTTTTAGCTGGATTGACGGAGGAATGAGGAAATATTATTTATAAACAAAAAAATTCGCGAAAAGAAGGCGAATTTTTTTGCATTATATGATTTTTAATTAGGGAATGTATTACCATTTTGCTTGATGTTCTTCGATACATCCGAGCATTTGCTTAATGACGAGTGTTTCCCCATTGTCTAATAAAACTGTACCGTCATAATAGCCAAACATTTGATGTACTTCTGATTTAACGAGTTTTGCATTTGTTGCGGCAACACGTTCAAAAAATGGGGAAAACGTTAGTGATACTTGATTTGTGAATTTTGTCTTAATAGTCCAACGTTGCATATAGTCCTCGCGATCGTAATGGAACAGTAAATCCTCATGTATTTTGGTCATTTTACCATCTACAAAGACTGCATTTTCTGTCATGCCTGTGCCATCTGTCCATTTACCACCCAAGTTGAGACCAATACGTCTGCCACGAACTCGTTGCGATTCCATACCCCAATTCCACGTGGCTTCACGAGGCCACACACCCCGTCCGTAATCAAGGACTGCGAAGCTTTCCTCTGGTGTAAACGTGAATTGACGATTCCCGATAGTGACTACTCCTGATGTTGGGAGTATATGATGTTTTCCTGTAAATTGAAATGTTTTCCGATTCCAAGGAATAACGACATTTAATGTTTCGTCTGTTGGCGGATGCTGAATAATTAAATTTGCACGTAACGCATCTCCATCAAATGTAGGAATTGAAACGGATAAATGTGTTTCATTTTGAATATAAGTCATATCAATCGTCATTTCACTATTGTTGAAAGAGACAGATTCAAGCACGTGTGTTGGCATTTTAAGCTTGCCACCAAGCGGTATCGTTATTGTTTTTTCAAAATAGCGCTGAGTTTCATATTCTAGGAAATACACGAAGCAGACAGCTGCATAATCGAGATGGCTAATTGTTGCGGAGAATAAGATCTCATCCCCATAAATACACCAATAATTCCATTTCTTTTTCCGCATGATATGCCCGCTTAAATTGCTATTTATGAGAGGTTTTCGTGCAAATCCAATAGCAGCTGGATTTAAATTACCTTTTTTATCGCATAAAAGAGTAGGCTGTAAAATTTCTTTCTCAGC
>Ga0213825_1002634_pt1 | contig 11333 bp, 10 predicted proteins | sample MC6MC0900MG_FD_179896 | JGI IMG/M metagenome (GOLD analysis project Ga0213825, IMG submission 179896) | Enriched soil aggregate microbial communities from Iowa State University, Ames, United States - MC6-MC0900-MG | ecosystem: Environmental > Terrestrial > Soil > Unclassified | place: USA: Iowa... | reverse complement strand
TAAAGAAAACGATTAATTTTTATTCGCCAAGAAGTGGCAAACTTCCCGTAAGCGTACAGCAGGATAAATTTGTGCTCAATTTTCCTGCAGACCAGTTTTCGGAAACCGAATTGACCGATGCACTGCTGGCAGTAACGGATAAAAAACCGATTGCAGCTTATCGCGGAAAGACTGATTATATGCTGGTTTTCGAGAAGCAAAATGATATCGAGGCTTTAAAACCCAATCTACCTTTGATGACTGGTATGGCTGCAAGGGGATTTATCGTAACGGCGAGGGGAGAAAACCATGATTTTGTTTCCCGCTTTTTTGGACCTGTGGTCGGTGTTAATGAAGATCCTGTCTGTGGCTCGGCACATACGACGCTGACGCCTTATTGGGCAGGACAACTCAATAAAACTGAATTGAGGGCATTTCAGCTTTCAGAACGTACGGGTGAAGTCTACTGCCGTCTGCTGGGCGACAGGGTAGAGCTGGCAGGAAATGCGGTGCTTTATATGAAAGGCGAGATTTATATTTGATTAAACAGTATTGATGTAACCTGTGTAGCAAGATGCGTCTGATATATTTTTTTGGGGTTTCACTACAAATTGTGAAAAATCGTCCCTAATATTAAAATGTTTGTTTTACGGTAATTAAAACTAAAAACAGCTCTTTAGGATTAATAAAGAGCTGTTTTTGTTACGTTTAAAAGGGTTTAGTACCTCATCCATTTGATGATTTCTTTCCAGTTTGCCTTTTTTCCGTAGATGAGGATACCTACACGGTATATTTTGGCTGCTAACCAGGTGACCAGTAGAAAGGTGCTTACCAACAATGCCAGCGATACAGCAATCTGCCAGGTGGGTACACCGAACGGAATGCGGACCAGCATGGCAATAGGGGAGGTGAAAGGTATAAAGCTTAGCCATGTTGCAATGGGGCCGTTAGGATCGTTAATAATGACTCCAAACGACAAGACATAGGTCAATAGCAAAGGCATGGTAATGGGCATGGTAAATTGGTTGGCTTCTGTTTCACTATCCACTGCCGATCCTACTGCAGCAAAGATGGCGCTGTAAAGTAAATAACCGGATAGGAAGAACAGAAAGAAGCAAACGATAATTTCGGTGACATTGACTGATTCCAGATGTTGTAAAATGCCAAATCCAAGACCTGAAGCCGGTGTCTGACTGACCGTGTTCATGCCGGGACCAGCTTGTTGCATTGCAGCCTGTTCTACGGTTTCTTTATTGATCAGTTTGGTGGCTCCAAAAACCAGGCCTCCGGTCAAGATGATCCAGAGTAGGAACTGGGTGAGTCCGACCATTCCGATACCGATGATCTTGCCCATCATAAGCTGGAAAGGTTTGACCGATGAGATGATAACTTCGATAATGCGATTGCTCTTTTCTTCAATTACACCACGCATCACCTGTACACCATAAAGAAACAGCGATAAGTAAACCAATACGGCCAAACCTACACCGATACCCATAGCAATACCTGTGTTACTGTTTTTCTCCTCGCCATCTTCTGTTAGCTCTTTGGCATTGACCCTGATATGAGGCTGCACCGATTGTAACAGCTCTGGGTCGATACCTAGCTTCTTGTATTCGCCGATGCGGATGATGCCTTCAAGTTGTCTTGCTATTGCATTCTGGATCGTGATATTGGCTTTATCTGCTGAAATCAGCTCGATGGTAGTCTGCTGATAAATTTCTTTCGGAATGACCAGGATGGAGCTGTTTTGCTCATCGTCTTTAATCTGCTTTTTAAGATCCTGCAATGAGCGGTCGCTCACAGTAAAAGTAATGTTAGGGTCGCTTTTCAGCTGCTTTGCAAAACTGCCCTGCTGATCCAGAATATATACATGTGCATGGGCGTCTTTGAAACTTTTCTTGGTCAGATAAAATATCCCTCCGTAAAGCGCAATGAAAAATAATGGGACCAGAAAAGTCATCAATAAGAATGATTTCTTTTTGACACGGGAGAAGTATTCGCGCTGAATAATGAGTAGTATCTTATGCATGGTCGGTTTCTTTTTTAGCGTTGTTGGATAGGGTCACTTGCTCGATGAAAATATCATTGATAGAGGGTACTATTTCTAATACTTGATGGATTTCGGCCAGAGGTAAGAGCTTTGTGAGTACTTGATTGATGCTAATGTCTTGGTTTAACTTGATGGTGATAATTATTTTGTTTTCAGATTGTTCTATATTTTTTAATTGGTATAGATTTTCTATACGTATTGATTTTTCATCATTAACGGCCTGTAATTCGATTTTGTAGGTCTGATTTTTATAGTTGTTTTTGATGTCATGAATATTGCCGTCAAGGATCTTTTGGGAGCGGTTAATAAGTGCAATGTGGTCGCAAAGTTCTTCGACGGACTCCATTCTATGCGTCGAAAAGATGATTGTAGCCCCTTTTCGGTTCAATTCGAGGATTTCATCTTTGATTAAACTGGCGTTTACAGGGTCAAATCCGGAGAAGGGCTCATCCAAGATAATAAGATCAGGTTCGTGGAGTACGGTCGCAACAAACTGTACTTTCTGTTGCATACCTTTACTGAGGTCCTCAACCTTTTTATCCCACCATGACAAAATGTCAAGCTTCTCAAACCAATGATTGATTCGATCATTTGATTCTTTCTTACTCAGTCCTTTAAGTTGTGCTAAATAAAGCATTTGTTCTCCTATTTTCATCTTCTTGTAAAGGCCTCTTTCCTCTGGGAGGTAGCCAATTCGTTCGATATGTTTGGGTGCTAATGGCTCTCCGTCGAATAGTATTTCGCCCGAGTCCGGTCCTGTGATCTGGTTGATGATCCGGATCAGGGAAGTTTTACCGGCCCCATTGGGTCCTAAAAGTCCGAATATTTTTCCTTTGGGAATACTGAGGGAGACATGGTCCAGCGCTCTATGACTGGCATAGTCTTTTACAACATTTTTGATTTCTAAAAGCATGTATTATTTTGGTTAGTCATATGTGTTTAATCTATTTTTTTAAATCGGTTATCTGGCATGGTATTCCTGGTGCTTTAATGTGGTATAGCAAAATGCTCTCCTGCTGTATTTCGGTATTTATTTGTACCGATGCGCGTTATATGGCCATGTTTACCAGCATATTTTTATCATTAGTAAAGCTGATCTGTGAAACGTTACACTTTTGCCTCCATTTTTGTTTTTAAATAATGAAACGGATCGGAGTTCAATTTGTCAAAAGGATAGTTTTATGCTACCTTTGCAAGATGCAAATTAAAAAAGCCGAATTCATCTGTAGTAATACACGAGTTGATAAATTGCCAGAAGGCAAACTCCCTGAGTATGCTTTTATTGGTCGTTCCAATGTGGGTAAATCATCACTGATCAATGCTATGGTTGGTAAGAAAGGTTTAGCTAAAACTTCTCAAAAACCGGGTAAAACGCAGCTGATCAACCATTTTATCATCAATGACGATTGGTTTCTAGTGGATTTACCGGGTTATGGTTTTGCAAAAACATCGAAGTCCAACCGTGAAGCGTGGGAGAAATTTATTCGCCGTTATTTGACGCATCGCGATAATTTGCAGTGTATATTTGTTTTGATCGATAGCCGTCATGAGCCTCAAAAAATAGATCTTGAATTCTGTTACTGGTTAGGTGAGCGGGGTTTACCTTTTATGTTAGTATTCACGAAAGCTGATAAGCAGTCTAATGTGAAGTCTGATGTGAATATGTCTAAATTTAGAAAAGCATTAGCGGAGTGGTTTGAGGAAATTCCAAAGTGTTTCCTAACTTCTGCTGAAGTGAAGTCGGGCTGTGATGCTATTTTAGAGACGATCGGGGATATCAATACCCGTTTTGTTATGCCTGATTTAACGGCTCCTAGTGATGAAGTCGGATATGAAGAAGGGGATGAAGATAAATATGGTGATGTGGATCCAGATCGTTATCGTCACGCTGGTGAAGAGGAGTAGTCCATGAAGAAGTATCTGTCCCTCGTACTGTTTGCGCACAGTATTTTTGCATTGCCTTTTGCTTTTATTGGCTTTTTCCTGGCTTTAGATACCACCAATCATACTTTTGACTGGAAGTTACTCGTATTAATGCTGGTGTGTATGGTGACCGCACGTAATGCGGCTATGGCCTTTAACCGTTATCTGGACCGTGATATCGATATTTTGAATCCTCGAACGGCAATGCGCGATATACCTGCTGGGCGGATTTCTGCTAGAGGGGCATTGCTATTTACAATCATAAACTGTGTGTTTTTTGTCGTTGCGACTTACTTTATCAACAGTTTATGCTTTATGTTGTCACCTATTGCTTTATTTGTCGTGCTCTTTTATTCTTATACTAAGCGTATTACGGCTTTATGTCATCTGGTGCTCGGTCTAGGTTTGGGGCTTGCTCCGGTGGGTGCATATCTTGTGGTAACGGGTCAGTTTCATATTGTTCCTGTACTTTACGGCCTTGCCGTATTGTGCTGGGTGAGCGGTTTTGATATTATCTATGCTCTGCAGGATGAGGCGTTTGACCGTGAGCATAAGCTGAATTCCATTCCAGTATTGTTGGGTACTAAAGGAGCGCTACGTTTTTCCGAGATCCTGCATGTATGTTCGTTTATATTTGTGCTCTTGCCGGTTCTGTATATGGAGGTGGGATGGTTCTATTATTTGGGTGTTGTTTTTTATGGCAGTTTGCTAATCTATCAGCACCGGATTGTGAGTCCAACAGATCTTAGCCGCGTAGATCGCGCTTTTATGACGACTAATGGTATCGCATCTGTTATTTTTGCAGTTTTCTATCTGCTGGATATTATCGTGCATTAGCCGATAGCGTCCAGATTTATATTTTTTATGGTCAAAGCCAGATTAATCTTGATTAATCTGGCTTTTTGTATTTTCTGCTCTATTTTTTGTGCCATCCTGAATAAAAATTTATATTTTCAGGGCTTGTTATTAGGATGTGTACACCAATTATTTGTAAAAGCTTAGATTATGGTAGATAATAATTTTGAAAATTTTGTAAAAATCGCATCGGAGCTGGTGTGGAGTGATGTTTTTATTTATCTGTGTCTGTTGACGGGTCTGTATTTTTCTGTACGGACTGGATTTCTGCAGTTGACCTATATTAAAGATATGCTGCGATTGCTGTTTCAGAAAAAGCAGTCGGACGAGGGTATATCATCTTTTCAGGCCTTTGCATTGGCAATTTCGGGCCGCGTGGGTACAGGAAATATCATCGGAGTGGCCACGGCGATCTATATGGGAGGTCCGGGTGCAATTTTCTGGATGTGGGCGATTGCTTTCCTAGGTGCTGCATCTGCTTTCGTGGAGTCTACGCTGGCACAGGTGTTCAAACAGCAGGTCGGAGATGAGTTTAAAGGTGGTCCTGCCTATTATATTGAAAAATGTCTGGGTGTGAAGTGGTATGCGGTTCTGTTTGCCTTAATAACCATTGCAAGTACAGGCTTTTTACTTCCCGGCGTGCAAAGTAATGCTATTGCATCTTCGATGCACAATGCATTTGAAATACCTGTCGCTTATACGGGGATTGGAGTGGTGGTTTTGTTGGCTGTTATTATTTTCGGCGGTGTACAGCGTATTGGCCGAGTGGCTGAACTAGTGGTGCCGTTTATGGCGGGAGCGTATATTTTAATGGCTTTAGTGATCATCGCTTTAAATTATACACAGATTCTGGATGTGTTTGGTCTTATCTTCAGTTCTGCATTTAGCCTGAATGCCACTTTTGGCGGCGTTGTGGGCATGGCGATTGCCTGGGGTGTCAAGCGTGGCATCTATAGTAATGAGGCCGGACAGGGCACCGCACCGCATGCTGCGGCCGCAGCGGATGTTAGTCATCCTGCACAGCAGGGTTTGGTACAGGCTTTTTCGGTGTATGTGGATACAATATTCGTTTGTACAGCAACAGGACTTATGATTTTATTTACCAATCAGTATAATGTGGGGCAATTTGATGGAGCCGGTCAACTGGTCGGTTTTATATCGGAGCATATACCAGGGGTCAATTACACGGCCTTTACACAGGCGGCGGTGTCGCATCATTTTCCATTGATCGGAAATGGCTTTGTGGCCATCGCTTTGTTTTTCTTTGCATTTACGACGGTTATGGCTTATTACTACTATGCGGAAACCAACTTATCGTATATCTTTTCCAATAAGGTAAGTCCGGCGGTTACCTGGATATTGCGTATTGTATTTCTTGCGGCGGTATACTATGGTTCTGTGAAAACAGCGGAGATTGCCTGGGCAATCGGTGATATCGGTGTAGGGCTGATGGCTTATGTCAATCTGATCGCGATCTTACTGATGAGTAAAACAGCGCTCAAGGTATGGCAGGATTATAAAGTGAAGCGTAAAAGAGGGGATATGAATCCAACATTCAGTGCCAAGGAACTTGGAATTAAGAATGCGGAGTTCTGGGATAAAGAGAAATAAAAGGAATAAAAAAATCCCTCAACAAGTGTTGAGGGATTTTTTTATGTTTAATTCATTTTTCCGAATTTATCTCCGGCCATATCTTTCTCATAGTAGGCGGTAAGATCATCCCGGTGATTCAGCACTTTTGATTTGGCTATATACTCCTGGTTGTCGGCATAGATGAATAGTAATGATCCATCTTTAATGGTATTGATAATAGGCTTCGCTAACTCTCTAGGCAGCGCAGGACAGCCGTAGCTTCGTCCTAAGCGTCCCAATGAACTTACGATGCGTGGATTTGCATAATCTGCGCCATGAACCACTACAGCTCTTGATTTGGCTCTATCATTAAAGCCCTCTTCCAGTCCATTTAAAACCAAAGAGTAACCATTTGAACCTTGATAAGTATTCTCCGTTACATAAAAGCCCAATGAGCTCTGGAATGACTCCGGCGTGTTTGAAAAAGAAGTAGCGTAATTACTACCGCTATTTTTACCGTGTGAAACGAGCGAATGAAAAAGGACTTTTTCGTTTTTAAGGTCTAGGACGACAAGCCTTTTTTCGGTAGATGGTAAAGTGAAGTCAATGATTGATAATACATCTTTGTTTTTGGCGGGAAGTAATCTATAGCCTTCCATCGCTTCTTTAAATGCTTTATAATTGACTACATCTTTGAGATTCATGCTTTCGTAGAGTGCATCTACTTTTGATATTTTCTTTTTAACTGTAATTTCTTTTTTATGAATTTCTGTCGGTACTACATTTTTAGATTCTGAGAACAACGCTGCATACAAACCCATAAATAAAATGAACACTAATTTCTCCATACTTTATCCCTTATTTGTTTTTCGATAGCAAATTTAAGAACTAAAGATAGTTAAAAAGTGTAAAAAATTGTTAATCAGTATCTTAATTATCGTTAATCAATAACTATTACCAAAGTCTGGAAGTCTTTTGACCGTTTATAAACAAATTGTGCATGTGATGACGCATTTCTGACACACATATGTGACCTCGGGATGGTGCCTAAGCTCCAGCTGTATTCGATCACTTTACCGTTCGGATTATTGACAGGAACGCCGTGTACGTACGCTCCGGCCGTAAAACGGCTTGCAAATGGGGCGTAACCTTCGATAGATTTTGTGCCATCTTTGAAATAAAACATCTTGGATTTATGCTCCTGTAAAACAAAGATTCCAGTAGGAGTTTCCTGTGCATGAGGAGGCTTGTGACGGCCTGTAGTGGCTGGATTCATGCTTCTTACTGCCCATCCTTTTTCTGTTTTATCCAGTGTACAAATATTTTGGTTTGTAACATCCACGACGATTACTTTGTCAAATCTGACAGAATCGCCTATTGTTTTGAGGTATCTTTTCGGTACTTCCCAAGTTCCTTCGAAGGAAACACCTTCCACTTTGACACGTTGTAACGTGTCGCTACTCTGCAGTTTAACCAGCCAGCCATCTCTACCATAAATGGAAGGTAATTTGGTTTCGCCTTCACGATATAAGGGACTCGCTTGGTAGCGTTCTGTTCCTAGGGAGTCAGCAACACGTTTATAGGAATCTCTTTTGAAATGTGGAATAGTAGGTGCCTCACCATTTGAATTCTGATAGTTTTGCAGCACACCATAAATAGCGTTGCCGTTCTGGAAATTTTCAACAAAAGCCAGTTTTTCTTTTATTTTATCCCATTGAAATTGCCTTACTGTATCTTTATAGGGATAAGTGTCTTCTAATGTATACTTAGTGTACTGGAGTTCTTTGGTGATTTCAATATCTGCCGCTGTTTTTGGTTTGGCCTTCGCAATTTCTTCTTCTTTCTTTCTAATCGCATCGATTGAATCTTTTGTTTTCTCCTTTTTCTTTTCTTCTGGATCATTTTTTGATTGTCCTTGTTGGCAAGAAATAAACAAAAAGGAAACGAAAAAACTATATATTAAAATGTTTTTAATGTACAAATGCTTCATAAAACAGGACTCATTAAGATTTTTACTGTTGAGAAAAGGTACATTATTGTATCGATGCCCCTTTTCTGAATGATTTCATTACCAAACATAGTGCCGAGATTTACATGGATGGATTAAAGATACAAGGTGCTCGCGGCATAGTAAGAGTTAAATTTTTCATTTATCGACTATATATTGAATGGCAGTAAAACAATTTTATAATGATGAGGTTGTATCAATAATTTCTGCTATTTTTAATGTATATGATTTCAAACTTACGTTACTTAATAATACTTGTATTTATATCGTCCTGTGGGATTATGCACAATGTGCCTCTTTCACAGAAGCCGAATTCATTTGATAAACCCAATATTTCCAATTCTTTTGTGGATCAAAACGGGAATTTTTATCCTGATAACTGGCGTAAGACGTACGGCAGCCCACCTAGTAATGGAAAAAGAGATGCTTACTCTTTAATGAAAATCGCGGCAGACAAAGGTATCACGGATGAGCTGACTGGATTTGAAGTGAAAAAACTAAGGGAATTTAAAGAGCGTGTGAAAACGAAGAAGCGTGTTTTTGTGTTTGTTCACGGCTTTAATGCAAACAATGAAGAAGTAAATGAGAGTTACGGTTATATCCAGAAGCTTATTAAGGTCAATGCTAAGGATGATGAGATTGTGCGTTTTTATTGGGACGGGCTATGGACGAGCAATCCTTTTGCCGGGGCAAAAATCTGGTTTACCGCGACTTCGTTTAGTCAGATGGCCGGTGAGTTTGGTTTAAGGCGTGTGCTGAATACGATTTCAAATAAAGATGTCTATATCATTTCACACAGTCGAGGTGCTTCTGTGGTACTGAGTGCATTGGCGGAACCGCATTTCAATGAGAAGTTTGTAAAAGACATCAAGGAAATTCATAATGTTGATGTGGAAAACGCGAAAGAACTCTTGGAGAATAAAAACCGGATTACCTGTATTATGCTAGCTCCGGCAATCGGATTAGCTGATTTTAAATCGCAGGAGGCGGGCAATGACTCCTTCTGCACGATAAGTCCACAGGTGAAAAAAATGCACATTACAATCAATAATACAGATAAGATGCTGAAGAAGTTTTTCGGTTTTTTTGCCGATAAATTTAATCCGACCGACCTGGGCTATAAAGATAATGTGTACAATGAGCTGGTGAAGCAGTATACCTGCTTTGATAAAACAGACTTCTCGGGTATGGAAAGCCATGCATTCAATAGCTATATTCGCAGTCCGAAATTTAAAACGATGCTAAAAGCAAATGGTATTGCTTTAGCGAAATAGTGTTAGTGTTGCTTGTTGTTCTCCCGGTTATTGTAGGTTAAGTAGATTCTCTTGACTTCCAATTGCTCGGCTCTTCCTTTATTGATGAGAAGCTGACGTTGTTGGGTAAGTCTGGACTTGTTATTACGCATTTTGTTTTTTAAAACATTGAGATAGGCTATGGCACCAATTCTGGTGGTGTCGAGGCCTAAAAGTCTACAGGAATAGCTGCCTAGGAGAAAATGGTTATAATAGAGATGAATTTCGCGCATCATTTTACGTCCCAGCGCTGACTCCGGATAATACGCGACTATAGGCTCTTCCTGTAGGGCCTGGGCCAATAACCTGGAATCGGCATCGCCTTCTTTTTGTGTCATGGTCCAGTAGTAAAGCGCTTCAATAGCCTGTTGTTCCGTGTCAGGGAGTAGTTGCAAGGGGATACCTAACAAGTAACCGATATATTTCCAGAGGTGAAGCACTGCTGTTATTTCTTCTGGAAGGATCTGAAATTTCATGCGCTGTAACCCGACGATAAAGACCAGCGAAAATCCCAGGTTGGTGGCAAGCATGTCCCACTGATTGAGCGGTAGGCCCCATTCATTTTTGTCCCAATCCGTCTTCGCCAGAATATTGATCCGTGAGAAAGCATGGATCATGCGCGTTTCCATTACTTTTTGATAACCCATCTGCCCGCTTTTTAAAGCTCCATTTTCCATGATGTCTACCCAAAAGTCTACTGTATCTGCCAGGCGCTTCACGGCTCCTTTTTTTAGTGCACCGGTATAGATAAGTGGTTTATTGATTGCTGCAGATTCGTAACCACCCATGAGGCAGTAGTCGCGCAAGACGATCAGACCGCTTAATCCTGCGCGCTGACTTACTGCGATGCCACTTTCCAGCAGTTCCCAGTTTAACCAGGACGCTGAACTCTCAATCGAGGAGAAAAAAGTGTCAAGTGCTTCTCTATAGGGCTCATCGACATTTTCCGGAGCAACTAAATACGCACGTAGTAATTGCTGTCCCTTGCCAAAACCAACTTGCTGATGGAGCGTTCTGACCAATTCGTCTGCCGGTTCATCGCAGGTGAAGAGGTAGGGCACCAACTTGTTTGCTTCCCGAAGGTCGGGCTGCTTTGGCAGTTTTTTTAACAGTTCTACTCCGGCACCTGCGGTCCAATAATGATGAAAGGAGGATGTATTTGTTTTGAATCGGCTCGGTATTTCCATCTTAATTGTCTATATCCCAATTCATAAAATTGCCTGTAGCAACGATGTTCCCAGATGTATAGGAGAAATCGAAATCAACGTAATCGGACTGGCAGGAGGTCGTATCACTGCAGCAAAATTGGCGGTCGATGTTGAAGCTGATTCGAAATTTACCTTTCTTTTCGATATCGTTGAAAGTGAAACTCGAGACGCTAAGATCGCCGATCTGCGGTGCGCCATCTTTGTCGGATAGGCTGTCGAATACCGCTTCCTGCAGCTGTTTGCGGTCTTCGGCTGTGATCTGATCGAGCAATAAGGTGAAATTTTGCTTGATTTTCTGTAATGCTGTATCTGTAACTGGTATGTTTAATGTGATTGTTGACATGTTTTTAGTGTATAAGCTAGTTGATGTTCGAGCTGCTGTTCGTCTGGAAAATATGTTGTTCTGATCTTCGGATCCAATAAAATCTGTGAAGCAATGGCTT
>Ga0213825_1002633_pt1 | contig 11337 bp, 10 predicted proteins | sample MC6MC0900MG_FD_179896 | JGI IMG/M metagenome (GOLD analysis project Ga0213825, IMG submission 179896) | Enriched soil aggregate microbial communities from Iowa State University, Ames, United States - MC6-MC0900-MG | ecosystem: Environmental > Terrestrial > Soil > Unclassified | place: USA: Iowa... | reverse complement strand
CCTCCTTCTCCGCCATGGGCCCGTTGGTCAAGTGGTTAAGACACCGCCCTTTCACGGCGGTAACACGGGTTCGAATCCCGTACGGGTCATACTAAGTGCAGTAGATGAATTTACATCTACTGCACTTTTTAATTTACTTGATATTTAGATTTATAACATAGCTATAATAAATGAAAGCCTACACAGAATGATTAAACTGTGTAGGCTTGTTTGTTGTTTTTTAAATTAGTGATTAAATTTTTCGTCCTTTTCCATATGGGATGCAAAGAGGTGTACCAAAGATTGGATCTGTCGTCATTTGGCAATCAAGGTCAAACACATGATTAACTAAATCAGTGGTCATAATTTCTTCTGGTTTCCCTTGACGATAGACACCACGGTCACGCACTGTAATAATATGATCGGCATAGCGACAAGCAAGATTAATATCATGTAGTACCATAATAATAGTTCTCTTTTGCTGTTGGTTCAATTCGAATAGTAAATCTAAAACGTCTATTTGATGAGTTAAATCTAAGTATGTCGTAGGCTCGTCTAAAAGAATGATATCTGTATCTTGAGCAAGCGTCATAGCTATCCAAGCACGTTGACGTTGTCCTCCTGATAGCTCATCTACTGGTCTATCTTGTAAATGCTCTGTACCTGTAGCTTTTAAAGCGCTTAAAACGATTTCTTCATCCTTTTCAGTCCACTGTTGTCGCCAACTTTGGTAAGGATAGCGACCTTGTTTCACAAGTTGTAGGACAGTTAAGCCTTCTGGTGCAACAGGAGATTGAGGAAGAATAGAGAGGTTTTTAGCCACTTGTTTTGTTGATAATTTAAAAATATCCTCACCGTCTAATAAAACGGAGCCTTTTTTAGGTTTTAATAATCGAGCAATGGAGCGTAAGAGTGTGGATTTACCACAGCCATTCGCTCCGATTAATACAGTAATTTCATTCAAAGGAATAGATAAATTGAGATCTTCGATAATATTGAAATCACCATAACTTAATGTTAGAGATTTGGTTAATAAAGATTCAGTCATGTAGTATAGACTCCTTTATTTTTTAGGGTTTCTAAATAATAAATAAATAAAGTAAGGAGCACCGATAGCAGCAGTAAAGACGCCTGCGGGTACTTCTAATGGGCTAAATGCTGTACGGCCTATAATATCTGCAACCATTACAAGCAATGCACCAATTGCAGCGGATGCTGGAATAAGTACACCGAACGATGAACCAACAATGCGTCGTGCAATATGAGGAGCCATTAATCCTACAAACCCAATAGCACCAGCAAATGCTATGGCACTCGCTACTAAACTGGAACATAATAGAATTAAGTAAAGGCGTGTTTTTTGAACAGGTTGCCCTAGGCTTGATGCTGTATCATCACCTAATTCTTGAACATTTAACTGCCGAGTAATAAAAAAGGTGATAAGTAGAAGTACAATAATCAATGGAACAACGATTTGTACTTGATCCCAATCCGAACTTTTGACACTACCCGTAATCCATTTATTCGCTTCACTTGCTTGATAAATTGGGCCGATAATCATTAACATTGTAGTAATTGCTTGCATGAATGCCGACACGCTAATACCGATTAAGACAAGACGATTTGGTGTGACACCATCTTTCCAAGCAAATAGGTAGACTATACATCCGACGATAGTAGCCCCTATGAATCCTGCTAATGGCAACCACTCTATACTAACTGTTAAAGAGTGATTAGAATCACTGAAAATGGCTAAGAAACCAACAACCGCTGCCCCACCACCAGCAGATATGCCGATTATATCAGGTGAGGCAAGTGGATTTTTAATGATTCCTTGTAAAACTGCACCTGCGACGGCTAATGCCATTCCAGCAAACAAGGCCATGAAAATTCGAGGCATTCGAAAATCAATAATAATCAGTTGATCAAAATCTGAGCCGTAACCAAAAAAAGCTTGTAAAACTTTAAATGGATTGATGAATGAATCACCAAATGATGCACTAAGAAAGAAAACGGCAAGAGTTAGTATGCAAATCACTGTTAATTTTTTTATAGCTTGTACATCTATTAAAAATGAAATTTTTTGTTGAAGTAAACGAATTGTTTTTACATGTTTCATTATTTTTTTCCACCTTTTCGCGCAAGGTAAATAAAGAATGGTGTGCCAATCATAGCAGTCATGACGCCTACTGGAACTTCTTGTGGCATGATAATATAACGAGCCGCAACATCAGCCAGCAATAAAAGTATCCCCCCAAGTAAAGCAGCCATAGGAATAAGCCATCGATGATCGGTGCCGACAAACTTGCGCGCAAAATGGGGAACGACAATCCCTATAAAACCAATGGGGCCAGCAATTGCAACTGCTCCACCTGCTAAAAAAATAACAATAAGACCGACCAATATCTTCATAAGTCCTAAACGTAAACCAAGACCTCTTGCTACATCATCGCCAAGAGCAAGAATATTCATTTTGGGGGAAATGATGAGGGCAGCAATCCACCCAATTACTAGATACGGTAGAACAGATAGTAGAATTTCAAGTTTTCTACCTTGTACAGAACCTGCTAACCAAAACAAAACTTGATCAAGCTCTGCTTCATTTGTAGCGAGTAAACCTTGTGTAAATGATGCAAATAGGGCACTGATGGCAGCACCAGCTAAAGTTATTTTCACTGGAGTAACAGCATCTCTACCTGAGAAACTAATCCCATAAACGGATAAAGCAGCGATTGCAGCACCAAGAAATGCAATCCACGCAAAAGATTGCAAGCTTGAAATGTGGAAAAAAATCATGGCAAAGACAACAGCAAAGCCTGCTCCTGCATTAATGCCCAAAATTCCAGGAGAGGCTAATGGATTTTTCGTTAAGGTCTGCATAAGCACGCCTGTAATAGCTAACGAAGCACCAACGCAACTGGCTATAAGAGCTCTTGGAATTCGAACATTTTGAATAATAAGATGCTCATTTGAATTGTTAAATTGTCTAAAAGATTCATACGTAGTTTGAATAGAAGTATTTGCATAACCATACACAATACTGATCCCCATAGAAAGAAGTAATAGTATGACTCCTACTAGTAAAGCAATCATTTTGGAATAATTATTTTTTAATATCATATTTAACGTGTACTCTTTTCTTGGAAAATTATTAAATTAGTTATTGACATTGATAGTTACATACAATACGATTAATATCGTTCTTAGACAGATGAAAGTGATTTTCATTCTCGTCAAATATGCTTAAACATTTTATCATATACATTGGAGGAAGAAAAGGTGCAAAAAGCTTTTCAAAAACTATTAGTTTTACTAGCTGTGGTTGCTATTTTTGTTCTGGCAGCATGCGGTACTTCTAAAGATAATGCCAAAGAAGAAAGTACAAAAGAAAGCAATGCTTACAGTGTTGACCATGCAATGGGGACAACTGAAGTAAAAGACACACCAAAACGTATCGTTGTTTTAACTAATGAAGGAACAGAAGCATTATTAGCTCTAGGTATTAAACCAGTAGGTGCTGTTCAATCTTGGACAGGCGATCCATGGTATGATCACATCAAGGATCAAATGGAAGGTGTAGAGGTTGTCGGTATTGAACATGAAATAAATATCGAAAAAATTGCTTCTTTAAAGCCAGATTTAATCATTGGCAATAAATTACGACAAGAAAAAGATTATGCTAAACTTAGCAAAATTGCTCCAACTGTGTTTTCTGATACATTACGTGGTGACTGGAAAGAGAATTTTAAATTATACGCTAAAGCAGTAAATCAAGAAACAAAAGGTGAAGAAGTTCTAAAAGCTTACGAAGATAAGTTACAAGCTCTGAAAGAAGAACTTGGAGAACAAACCAACCAAGAAGTTTCATTTGTACGCTTTATGGCCGATAAATCTCGTATCTATTACACAGATTCATTCTCAGGTGTGATTTTTGATGCTTTAGGATTTAAACGTGTTGCAGCGCAAGCAGATTTATTTAAAGATAATGCAAAACTAGGAAACTTAGCGATTGAAGTAGGGAAAGAAGCGATCCCTCAAATGGATGGGGATGTTATTTTCTACTTCACGTACATGCCAACAGGCGATGATTCAGCACTAGCAACTGAACAAGAGTGGACACAAGACCCGATTTGGAAAAACTTAACAGCTGTCCAAAAAGGCAATGCACATAAGGTGGATGATGTCATTTGGAATACAGCTGGAGGCATTTTAGCTGCGAATATTATGCTAGATCAAGTGAAAGAAATCTTTGTTAAATAATTTTCTTATAAACTATGCATTCATCGATGTTCGATAAATGTATAGTTTTTTTATTTCCTAATATATACTCTTCTGGTACTTTGAAGTTAGATAGACTATGATGTAGATATTGACCGTAAATTGAGGGGGATGGCGATGAAGGAAAAATTAAGGTGGGTTTATAATCAGCATTATTTAGAGCAAGACCATATAAAACAAACAACAGCAATACTTCCATTTTTTTCACTAGATCAAGTGAGGAAGGTTGGTCAATTTCAGCGTACATATGAGCAATTTGAGAAGACACCACTCCATCATCTTGAGGCACTATCTTCATATATAGATGTAGAAAAAATTATGATTAAAGATGAATCTTATCGATTTGGTTTAAATGCCTTTAAAGTTTTAGGAGGTATTTATGCAATTGCGCAATATGTTGCCAATAAGCTTGGAAGGAATATAGAGGAGCTATCGTTTGAACAGTTAAAAACTCCAGAAGTAAGAGCGCAAGTAGGCAATCTAACATTTATTTCAACGACAGATGGAAATCATGGTCGTGGTGTGGCATGGGCTGCAAGAGAACTGGGTTTTCAAGCAAGAATATATATGCCAGCTGGTAGCGCCGCTGAGCGGTTACTGCATATTAAAAGTGAAGGGGCTTTTGCTGAAATTACGACAATGAATTATGACGATACTGTTCGTTATACCTCACAGCTTGCACAAGAAAATGGCTGGGTCTTGATTCAGGATACGATGTGGGAAGGCTATGAAGAAATTCCATTATGGATTATGCAGGGGTATACAACCCTTGTACAGGAGATTGATGAACAGATTCAGCAAGCCCCAACACATGTATTTTTGCAAGCTGGTGTTGGGTCCTTTGCCGGAGCAGTAGTAGCATTTTTACAGCAATACTATGAGCAGGATATTACATTTGTCTTGGTTGAGCCACATGTCGCTAATTGCTATTATGAAAGCTTTAAGAAAAATACAGATCAATTTGTCACTGTTGGTGGGGAGATGCAAACTATAATGGCAGGTCTTGCTTGTGGTGAACCGAATCCACAGGCTTGGCAAATCTTAAAAGCCTACACAAAAATAAGTATCTCCTGTGAGGAAGAAATAGCAGCAACAGGTATGCGCGTTCTAGGAAATCCTTTAGCTACAGACACTCGCATTATAGCTGGTGAATCAGGAGCGGCGCCATTTGGTTGCTTTTATGAAATAATGACTAATGAACAATATAAGGAATTAAAACATGCCTTGCACCTAAATGAACAGGCAAGGGTGCTGTTTATTAATACAGAGGGTGATACAGATAAAGAGAGTTATCGAGAAATAGTATGGCATGGGAAATATGCGAATCAATAGCAAACTAGTGATTTACTAGTTTGCTATTTTCCTTTTGTAAAAGGATTTGAAAGTATAATTAAGTTTAATTAAATTTTTTTATTTTAACTCTTGACCTTAACGTTGCGTCAAAGCTTACAGTAGCATTAGTGGAGGTGATGAGATGGAGTATACCATTCAGGAGCTTGCTCAACTAACGGGTGTTAGTACAAGAACATTGCGTTATTATGATGAAATTGGATTGCTGAAACCAGCAAGAACCAATGAGGCAGGTTATCGATTTTATGGCCAATGGGAGGTCGATATGTTGCAGCAGATTTTATTTTACCGTGCTTTGGATATGAAATTAGCGACAATTCAGGCTATTATTCAAGCACCAAATTTTCAGCATGCTGAGGCGCTCAAAACACATAGAGCTGCTTTGCTTCAACGCAAAGAGCAGTTGGAAACGATCTTACAGACAGTAGAAAAAACAATACAATCCATTGAGGAGGAACAACCAATGTCTAATGAAGAAAAATTTAAAGGCTTTAAAGAAAAGTTAATTGAGAATAACGAAAAGCAGTACGGCAAAGAAATCCGTGAGAAATATGGGAATGAAACAGTGGATGCATCCAATGCTAAGCTTATGAACATGACGGAGCAACAATATCAAGCGATGCAACAGCTAGAACAGCAAATGTTTGAACGTTTAGCAGAGGCAATGAAACTTGGAGATACAACAAGTGACATTGCGATGGAAGTTGCAGAGTTGCATAAACGCTGGCTCAACTTTACGTGGAAAGAGTATTCCAAAGAGGCACATGCAGGGCTGGCACAAATGTATATTGCTGATGATCGTTTTACAGCTTATTATGATGAGCGTGGTGAAACAGGAGCAGCGCAATTTTTGCATGACGCCATTATAGCTTATACAAGTAAGTAAATAGGTCTTCCTTATGCTGACATGTTTTAGAAATCGTAAAACAGGAAAAAATGAAAGCATGAGGAGGAGATTATTGTGGATCAACAGGTAATGCAACAATTAAAAAGACAACTAGAGCAAGAATTACAAGAAATAGAACAACGAATAGAGCAATCAGAGCGACCACAAGCGACAGAACTATCAAATTATGATAATCATCCAGCTGACAATGCTAGTGATTTAACGGATCAGCTTACAGAAATGGCTATCGATGAGCATCGTGATGATAATGCTGAAGAAATAAAAGAAGCTCTTCAAGCAATGGCAGACGGTACATATGGCAAGTGTGCAGTCTGTGGTAAAGAAATTCCGATTGGTCGCTTAGAGGCAATGCCACAAGCTCTGACATGTGTGGAGCATGCAGAAAAGAAAGAAGACAATTTACGACCAGTGGAAGAAGATGTTCTTTCTTCAACACCAAAATCAGATGATTTTATTGAGCTGGAGGAATTCGGCTCTTCTGATACACCACAGGATAAAATTTAGTAAGTTTTTCCTCGCAGAAGCAGTATAATAACTGTAGAGGTGAGGATATGAAGATTATTGATTTACATTGTGATGCGCTTTTAAAGTTAACTACTCTTGAAGCGGCCAATTTTGCTGAGGATGTGCGAATACATGCTAATCAAAAAAGATTGCAGTTAGGGCAAGTAGAGGCTCAAGTATTCGCTATCTTTATTGACCCAACAATCCCACAAAGTCTACAATTTCTTGAGGTCATGCGCCAAATCGAAGCATTCCATACTCACGTATTACAAACAGAGGGCATGGTGCATATTACAGGTTGGGCACAGTTAGATCAATTAGCTCCCCACGAAATAGGAGCCATTTTAAGCTTAGAGGGCTGTAGTGCCATTGGCGAAGATTTAACAAAACTGACAGCTGTACTGGATGCAGGGGTGAAGTTGGTAGGTTTAACATGGAATGAAGAAAATGCTGTGGCCCATGGTGCTGAACAGGATGCAACTCTTGGTTTAAAGCCATTTGGTAAAGAAGTTATACAATTATTAAATGAACGCGATATTATTATTGATGTGTCCCATCTAAATGAGCAAAGCTTTTGGGATGTCTTGCCGCTTGCAAAGCATATTATTGCAAGCCATAGTAATGCACGTGCACTATGTGATCACCCGCGTAACTTAACTGATGCCCAGGCAAAGGCACTTGTTGAGGCGGGAGGACATATCCATGTAGTTTATTTCCCACTCTTTATAGGCAAAGGTGCAACACTAGACCATTTAGTGGGGCATGTGGAGCATTTAGCTAAACTGGTAGGTGTGGAGCATATTGGATTAGGCTCCGATTTTGATGGGATTGATAGGACTGTCAGTGGCTTAGCCCATGCAGGAGAGGCACAAAATTTACTAGAGGCATTACGTACACGCTTTTCAGATGAAGAAGTGTATGGTATTGCAAGCCAAAATTTCCGACGCTATGTAAAAAAAGCAGCAACCCGTTAAGGCTGCCGCATCTTAATAAAAGAAATAATGAATTAATAAACCGATTCCTAATAGGAAGCCGAAGAATGTATTTGTTTGCGCTGTATATTTCATCGCAGGCATTACCTCTTTGGCTTCTTTTTTGTCTCGGAAAATTTGAATGGCACGTAATGGTTTTGGAATACTTAGGAAGATGATTAATGCCCAAAAAGTAATACCATCAACTGCTACAAGAGCAATCACCCATAAATAAGAGACGATAAAAAAGCCTGATAACACGGAAATTGCATTATCACGTCCTACCAAAATAGCTAAGGTTTTTCGTCCGCCTTCTGTATCGCCAACAATATCACGTATATTGTTCGATAGCATAATGGCACCGACTAAAATCATGCTTGGTACAGAGAGCAAGACAGCATCTAGTGTTACTGTAAGCGCTTGAATATAGAAGGCAATTAATACAATGCCCATCCCCATTACTGCGCCAGAAACAATTTCACCAAATGGCGAATAGGCGATTGGGTATGGTCCACCTGTATATAAAAAGCCAATAAGCATACAAACAAGTCCGACAACAGCTAACCACCAAGATGTTGAGGCACATATGTAAATGCCAAGAAGCATGGCAATAGCATAAAAGCTTAATGCAATCATCATAATTGTTTTTGGCTGTACACCATGACGGACAATCGTTCCGCCAATCCCGACGGAATGCTCGTTATCTAATCCTAATTTGTAATCATAATATTCATTGAACATATTCGTTGCTGCTTGTATAAGCATACTTGCAATGAGCATAGCAAAAAATAGTCCAAAATCAATTGTTTCTTTTTCAATTGCTAAGGCAATTGCTGTTCCTAGGAATACAGGAACAAATGAAGCGGTTAAAGTATGTGGACGTGTTAAATGCCACCACACTTTAAAACCCCTATCAGCTTCAATGACTTTGGTCATAAGGTCTTTCTCTCCTTCAAATGTTGTCGACTCTTCTTATTTTAAACGAAGATTGAGAAAATGGGTAGGTTCACAGCTTATTACATACTGTTTAATGAAAAAAAGTGATACAATAGAACATGCATTTATGAACTGAAAATAAAAAAGAACAATTAGCAACAGTACGAATAACGTGTTGCCAACTAAAATATGATGTGTTATTTAACCATCATTCATTATGTACATTGCAACAACGGAGGTAATTTTCATGCAACAGAAGTGGTACCAAGCCACAGAAGTAGAAGTGGACTCTTTGGGCCAAAGCCTTCATTTTTATATGGAAACAATTGAAGTAAGTCGCCTATCTGCACTGGCGTTCTATGCAGCTGGCGAGGAATGTTATAAAGGTGAACGATTTTATTGGCAAAATAGAGAAAAAACAATGACATTAGTTGGGCTAGGACATGCTCATACTATTCAAAACAACGCTAAAGAAAACCGCTTTGATGCAGTTGAAGCGGAATGGAAAAACATAACGAAAAACTGTCCAAAAGGTCAACAAGCGTTACAACCAATTTTGTTTGGCGGTTTTACATTTGATCCTCAAAATAATGTAGACGGGGAATGGACGGATTTCCCAGAGGCTTATTTTGCATTAGCAACGTTTCAACTGGTGATACGCGATGATAAAGCATACGTAAGTATTCACCTTTTGACACAAGACCAACAGGCTGAGGATCAGTTCGAAGCGCTAAGAAAAGAGCGCGATCATTTAATCCATGCAGCTCAGGTTAAAGAAGTGAAAACGTATACAAAACCTGAAATCATAAGTTATTTTGAACCATATAAAGAGCCTTATTTAGCCTCAATCGATCAAGTGACAGCATTAATTAAACAGAAAAAGGCAGATAAAGTGGTCATTGCACGATCACTTGCTTTGCAATTTAAAGAGTATGTATCCGCACCACAAGTACTTTCTCAAATTATTCATGAACAACCAGAAAGCTATTTATTTGGTTTAGAGCATAGACATTTATTATTTTTCGGAGCATCACCTGAACGACTTGTGAAAGTAGAAGATGGTCGAGCATTTTCTTCTTGTGTTGCTGGCTCAATTAAACGAGGTAAGACTGCAGAGGAAGATGAGGCTTTTGGACAAAGTTTATTAAATGACCCTAAAAATGGCGGAGAACATCAGTATGTTGTGGATATGATTGCGGAAACATTCCGTAAAAATTGTGTGGACATGACGGTGCCAGATAGACCACGCTTGTTAAAAATACGAGATATTCAACATCTGTATACGCCTGTTGAAGGTCAGTTAAATCAGGATGCAACAATCTTACAATTGACTAAATCATTACATCCAACACCCGCTTTAGGTGGTGTACCACGCAAAGAAGCATTGGCAGCCATCCGTAAATATGAGCCGATGAATCGGGGACTGTATGCTGCGCCAATAGGCTGGCTAGATGCAGAGGGTAACGGTGAATTTGCAGTTGCCATACGTTCAGCAGCCTTACTAAATGATAAAGCTTATTTATATGCAGGCGGTGGAATCGTCGCAGATTCAGAACCGCAATCTGAATATGAAGAAACATTAGTAAAATTCCGTCCAATGCTTCGTGCGCTAGGGGGACAATTACATGAGTGAACGAAAAATACTAACAGATTATGTTTATAAAATGGTCGCATCGCTAGTGCAAGCTGGTGTAGAAAATGTTGTCGTTAGTCCAGGCTCACGTTCAACACCGCTTGCTTATGCGGTTGCTTCTACTAAACAAGTAAAAATGTATCGGCAGGTAGACGAGCGCTCAGCAGCATTCTTTGCGCTAGGGCTTGCTAAGGCAACTACTAAGCCTGTGGTTCTTTTATGTACATCTGGTACAGCAGCAGCTAACTATTTTCCTGCGATTGTGGAGGCAAGCTATGCACGTGTACCATTAATCATTATAACAGCTGATCGCCCACATGAATTACGTGAGGTAGGCGCTCCACAGGCTATCAACCAACCCAATTTATATGGTTCACATGTGAAGTGGAGTGTTGATTTTCCGTTAGCAGATGGTGCTGAACCAACATTGCCTTTTATTGAGCGTCATCTTGCTCGTGCGGTAGCCATTGCCACGAGCGCACCTTTTGGACCAGTCCATATTAATGTACCTTTCCGTGAACCACTATTAATTGATTTACAGCAGGAGCTACCAGCAGTGACGTTTAAGCACAGCAGTATGGGACAATTAACCCCAACACGCGTGGATCAACAGGTACTATCCTCTATTATACAATCAACTAAAAGAGGTTTTATGATCATTGGTGAGTTAGCTCTTGGTACAGAATTATCCATAGTTTGGGAATTTGTACGTCAGCTGAAGTGGCCTGTCATTGTTGAAAGTTTATCGAATATGCGTACATCCGTACCAGAGGATTGTT
>Ga0213825_1002627_pt1 | contig 11364 bp, 7 predicted proteins | sample MC6MC0900MG_FD_179896 | JGI IMG/M metagenome (GOLD analysis project Ga0213825, IMG submission 179896) | Enriched soil aggregate microbial communities from Iowa State University, Ames, United States - MC6-MC0900-MG | ecosystem: Environmental > Terrestrial > Soil > Unclassified | place: USA: Iowa... | reverse complement strand
TAAGCTTTACTCTAATTATCATATTATAACTGCATTAAATATCTTGGTAAACTTGTACAATCTTATCCCAAGTTAATGGCCCCACTATACCATCAGGAGACAATCCAAAATGCTTTTGAAAATCTATAACTGCTTGTTTTGTTGCTTTTCCAAAAATTCCATCTACATTTATTTTTTTAATAGATGCATCTTTGTCTGCTATAGCACTTAAATATGTCTGTAATTTAGTTACATTATTTCCTCTTGCCCCTTCTTCTAATAAATATCCTGGATATTGAGAACCTTCACTTTCTGATTTATTGCTTCCATTAATTATATCTTTATATACAGAGTATATCTTATCCCAAGTTTGTCTTCCAACAATTCCATCCACATCTAGTCCAAACTTCTTTTGAAACTGTATTACTGCATCTAAAGTATCTACTCCCAAAATACAATCTCCACTAATAGGATGTATTTCTTTATAATATTGAGATATAACATTTAAGTAATGTTGCATTTCAGAGACAGCATCTCCTGTGGCACCTTGCTTTAATAAATATCCTGGATATGCTCCTGTTCCTACTAGCTTTTCACCTTCTAATTTTAAATCTGCTAGTTTTTTAACTCCTACATAAATCCCTGATACTTTATACCAAGTTGATTTTCCAACTATTCCATCAGTATATAAGTTAAATATTCTTTGAAATACCTTTACTGCTTCTTCTATCTGCGCACAAAATTCTCCATTCACAGGCTCTATTTTAGGAATTGCAGGATAATTGTCAGAAATTCTATTGAGCTGCCCTTTAATTTTTTCTACATCTTCTCCAGTACTGCCTAGTTTTAGAGGGATTCCACCATAAGATTCCTCTATTCCTCTTATATCATTAGTTTTTGCTAATTCAATATTCTCACCATAATAATTCTTAAGAATCTCCATAGCTTCATAACCCTTATTAGCAAGTTCTACAGTGCCCCATTGTGATAAACCCTTACCAGTCAATGTTGTATCATTACAATATTGAGATAACACCGGTTCCATATGACCTACTTTAGTGATATATTCATTAAATATATCATCCACTATTCTACTTATATTCTGAAAAATATTTCTTCCTTTAACAAAGCATTGATCATAAGCTATAGAGTTAGTGATCTGAAAATTGTATCCCTTATTTCTATACCATTCTGTACATACTCTATTAAGAGCAAAAGAAATTTGACAATATATATTAGCTCTTATAGCAGATTCTGGCCAAGTGGGATATATTTCACTAGATGCTACATTCTTTATATATTCTGGAAATCTTACAGTAATATTTTCTGCATAGGAAGATGGTGCACCTAAATGTACTATTATATATTCTGGAATATACGGCCTTATTGTTACTTTGCTTTGAAAAGTCGGCTCCTCCACTTTAGCCCTAGATATTTTCTCTACTAATTGATGTGGTGGAATATAATTATGCTCTAGCTCTTCTAAAAATTCTCTTTCCTTAGATGTTGGTATCATCTCTATTTGTTGTATTGATACTTCCTTAGGGAAAACTTGAACTCCTTCTACTACTGCATCCTTATATCCTGGAGCTCTAACATATAAATCATAGACTGCATAAGGTATTTGCTCAGAATTCACATTCTCTGATAATTGAACATCTGGAGTATCTACCTCTAATATTTTTGTTATCCCACTAGAATCGGTAGTTAATATTTGACCCTTATCAAAATCTACTGAAGTACTTTTTAAAACAAATATATTCCCTCCTGAGACAGGTACTGACTCTCTAGCAGTAAAAAGTTCTACCTTTATAAAACCTTTACTCATAATTTTCTCCTCAAAAATATTATCCATAATTATTATATGAGTAAAAATTATTTATGCTAGTAAAATTTAAAGATTATAATATCTTAGCTTATTTATCTGTAATTACCATGTCTATCTTTATATCATAGTCATCATGAGGAATATAATCGCAAAGGATTTTTTCTCTACATATAACTACTGTAGAAAAGTTAGCATTTGCAAGATAACGGTCATAAAAACCACCACCATATCCTAGACGATATCCTTCTCTATCACAGGAAACACAGGGTATTATAGCAAAGTCAATCTCCTCCAGTTTAATTAATGGACATTCTTTCTTAGGCTCTAGAATGCCATACTTTCCATCCTTCAAAGACGTATATCCTTTAATTTCATATACCTCCATAATACCCTTTCCTATACACTTTGGAACTCCAACTCTTTTACCACTTTCTAATGCATTCTCTATAATATTTCTTGTATTAATTTCATCTTCTGTACTTACAAAGCAAAATATAGTGTTTGCTTCTTTATATTCTTTAATATTTATAACTTTTTTATAAATTTTCTTATCCGCTTCTAAAGTATATTCTTCTGATAATTCAGCAATACGCTTCATAACCTCATTACGAAGCTTCTTTTTTTCTTCTTTTATATTCATTAGTAATCTACTCCTATTCTCAAATTAATATCTTTATATATTTTAATAATACATTAAATAAAGGAATACTCAAAACTATAATGCTAAATTATTGTTTGGTAGTATTCCTTTAGATTTATTATAATACAATTTTAAATTTTTATAATGTTATTCCAAACACCTTCAGTATAGCAGGTAATACTCCTATTGCATTTAGCCATATAATGAATATCAAAACTGGTGCAATATATTTTATCATTACTACAAAGAAAGTCTTGCTTTTAAATTTATATTTTCCTCCACAAGTAATTTCTTCTGAAATATTATCTATACCCCATACATAGCCTATGAATATACACATTAATAATCCACCTAATGGCATTAGTACACTTTCAGCTAAGAAACTCATAAAATCAAAGAAATTATATCCAAATATTAAGAAGTCCCCCATGACTGGTCCATTAGCTAAAGAACATGGTATTCCTATAATAAATAATATTATCGACATTATTATTGTAGCCTTCACTCTTCCTATTTTAAGATTATCAATTACATAGGATACTACAACTTCAAGTAAAGATATCGCTGATGTTAATGCTGCAAAGAATATTAATATGAAAAATAGTATTCCAAAGAATTGTCCAAAAGGCATTGAATCGAATACTGAAGGTAATGTTATGAACATCAGACTTGGTCCAGCTCCTGGCTCAAATCCAAAGGCAAACACTGCTGGTAAAACTGCAAATCCAGCAAGTAGAGCTACAGCTGTATCTATAGCTGGTATAATAACTGCATTTTTTTCTAAATTTTCTGTCTTTCCAAGATAACTACCATAAGTAATTATCGCCCCCATACCTAAGCTTAAGGAGAAAAATGCTTGACCTAAAGCTGCCATAATTGTTCCAATAGTAACCTTTGAAAAGTCCGGTTTTAAGAAAAATTCTATTCCTTCCATTGCTCCTTCTAAAGTTACCGATCTTATAACAACTACAATTAGCAATACAAATAGTGCTGGCATCATAAACTTACTTGCCTTTTCTATACCACCAGAAATACCTTTTAAAACTATAATACAGCAAATTACCATAAATACTAAATGCCATACTATAGGCTGAGTAGTACTTGATATGAATCCACTAAAATAATTAGCAGCTTCAGCTCCTGATATACCCCCAATTAAATATTTACCTATATAATTAAGTACCCATCCACCTATTACACTATAGAATGATAGTATACAAAATCCTACAATAACACCAATAAACCCTACAAAGCCCCATTTTTTATTTAACTTCTTGTAAGCTCCTACTGCACTCAGATGAGTGTTTCTACCTATAGACATTTCTCCTAACATAATAGTAAATCCTATTAATATGATCATTCCTAAATAAATAATTACAAATGCTGCTCCTCCATTTGCACCTGCCAAATAAGGAAATTTCCATATATTCCCTAAACCTACCGCTGAACCTGCTGCTGCTAATATAAAACCTATATTAGATGCCCATTGTCCTCTGTTACTCGTATTATTCTCCATAACTTTCCCCCTATCAAATTTGATAATTGTTTACTATATATTTAATTTTTAAATATATTTTATAATTATTATAATATAAATTTTCAGATAATTGAATATATATTTTTATTCATCGTCATAATATCTCCTTATAGTTATATTAATTTATATATACATATCAATATCGACCTATACATTTCAACATTCTTTAGATATTAATGTTATTTTATAAATTTCATAAGTTATGTTAGTAATTCTAATTTTAACACATTATTAACAATGCGTTGCAATTCCATTTCTATAATCCATAATAACACTTTAAAACCTCTCATTATACATGAATATTTTATGTATTATCAAACAATAAATATAAAAACTTCTATTTAAAATTTATTAACATTTAGTAGTATTTAGTTTATAATTATATATAAAATAATTATAAATTTCAATAAAATTTTGGTGTTTTATTTCATATTTTCAATTTAAAGCTTTTCAACTTTTCATATTAACAATTTTTTTATTTATGAAGTGCAAAATAACTTTTTATTCACTTTTTAAAAACCGTTTGAAACAATTATCATAGCATTACGTTATATTACATTTCACTAAATCTAATATATAAAAAAATAGTCATATAATAATGAGTTTAAACTCATTATTATATGACTATTTTCAGAACTGCTTGTTGTAAATATTCTACTATACCAAATTAGAATTAAAGTAATTCTCCATATTTTTTAACATGGACTTTCTTTAATATAGTTACCAAAACCATATAGCAAGCAATTATAGCAACTAACCATCCTACATTATATTTTTCCCTATCATAACCTATAATAAACTGTCGACAAAACTCTATTATTATTACTATTTCAGAGTTATAATGTAAAAGTATAAAATATAGATTATAAGGAGTAACTATATGGTAGAGTCGTTAGTAAATTGGTTTACAAGTAACTTGTCAGGTTTTATGCCAAAAGAGATTGTTGTACTTATTATATCTATGGTTCCTATATTAGAACTTAGAGGCGGATTAATTGCAGCTTCTGTATTAGGTATAGATATGTTTCGTGCTATAGGATATTGTTTTGTAGGAAATATAATTCCAATTCCATTTATACTGCTTTTTATTACACCAATTTTTAGTTGGATGAAAAAAACAAAACTATTCCGTCCAATTGTTGAAAAGCTTGAAAAGAAATCTATGAGTAAGAGTGATCAAATAAAAAAATATGAATTTTGGGGATTAATGCTCTTTGTTGGAATTCCATTACCAGGAACAGGCGCATGGACAGGTGCTCTTATAGCATCCCTTCTTGGTATTAAATTAAAAAAAGCGTTTTGGGCAATATTCTTTGGATTAATTATTGCCACAGTTATCATGTGCATTTTTTCCTATGGTATTCCATGGGTCATTACTCTCATGGCTTAAAAAAGGACAACTCTACAATGAATATCCTATTCATATAATATAGGATATTCTCTCATTATCTAGATATAAAAGTTTAAGAACTGTAAAGAAAGAAACTATGGAGTTATTAACTAATATCACCATAGTTTCTCTCTTATATTAATAAGTTTTATACTTATATTTTAAACTGCTGAACCACTTCATTTAATTGTTGTGCGAGTTCAGCTTGACTTTGTGCCGTTTGGGCCACTTGCTCTATAGCTTTTGTAGTTTCATCCATGTTTTCTTTTATTGTTTCTGCTTTTTCACTAGACTCTTGAGCAGACTGAGCCATGTTTTGAATCGCGTCACTTACTTCTCCCACTGTCGCTGTAATTTCTTGTGACATAGCAGCTATTTCTTCTGACATATTGCTTACAAAGTCAGAATCAACATGATATTGATTACCTGTTTCTTCGTATTCGTCATAAGTTTTCATTATATCTACGTCAATGAATTTTAATATATCATTGCCCGTTTCTATACTTTTATTAAATATTTCTTTTACTGATTCTATAGTTTTTTGTATCTCTACTACAGCACCTGAAGATTGTTCCGCAAGTTTTCTTACTTCTTCTGCAACTACTGCAAAACCACGACCTTGTTCTCCTGCCCTTGCAGCTTCAATAGCTGCATTTAAAGCTAGTAAGTTAGTTTGAGCAGATATAGATGATATGGTATCTGCCATCACTCTAATGCTATCTATTACAGAACTTTCTTCTATAACTTTCTTCATATTAGCTTCCTTTTGAATATATAACTCTTTTGCTATCATTTTAACTTCTTTACTATTATCCTTTACCTGCCTTGCTCTTTCTTTAGCATCATTTGCATTATTACTTCCTTCAATAGCTTTTGAAGATAGTATACTTACACTTGAATCTACCTCTTCAACAGATGCAGTTATCTCCTCTGTGGCAGCACCGGATTCTTGCATGCCCCCTGCAATAGTATTGATAGCTTCATTAACATTTACAGTTTTAGCTGCCAGTTCTTCAACTGTTGCTGAAAGTTCCTCAGCAGATGCACTTATATTCTCTGAATTCTCCATTATAACTTTTACAATAGAATGAATATTTTCTGTCATTTTATTTAAATGCGTACTCATATCACCAAGTTCATCATTACTCTTCAATTCTAGTTTTTCTGTTAAATCTCCATTTGCAATCTTCATTGCAAAAGTATTAACCTTTTTAATATTCTTTCCTATATAATTTGCAAAGAATAATATAAATAATATTACTATTGAAATTGAAACTATTATTATAATACCTATTTCATTTCTAAGTGAGTTAATTTGAAGATAAACTTCTTCCTGTGGAATACATACAGCAATAATCCACTCAGTGTCTTTTATAGTGCTATAATACACTTTCTGAATTCCTTCATTATCTGTAAATGTTCCTTGTCCATTCTTATCAGATAACATTTTTTCGCCCAATGCTGATAGGGTAGAATTCTTATCACCCTTTATGTTAGTTTTCATTATTTTGGACTCATCTTCATCTGCAATATATAATCCATTTTTATCTATTAAAAACGCTCTTCCTCCATTACCTACTTTCATATTTTTAACACTATTTTGTAAAGTAGATAAATCTATATCAGCTGTAGTAACTCCAATAAAATTATTATTTGAATCATAAATTGGACATGTAGTTGTTATCATAGAAACTTTTGCTACATCATCATAATAAGGTGATGACCATTCAACACTTTTATCTGTATCTCGCCCTATTTTATACCAATCACTTGATTTATAATCCACCTTGCTGTATTCATCTGAGTAAGTGGCTTTACCGTTCAACTTATAAGCATATGGCCCGAACAACTCCACGTCTTTGCTATATTTAAATGGCTCAAACCAAACCCCAGCTCCAAAGGTTTCATCATTTGTCTCAATTAAACTTTCTAACATACCTTTATAATTTTCCTTAGTTAGAGATGATACAGAATTCTGAACCACCTTAGCCAAACTTTCAGATATTTTTTGATGCCTTTCAAGACTTTTTTCAATTTCCTGTGATTTCTCGTTTAATTTACTATTCATATTTAATTCAAGCTGACTACTTATTATCTTTTCTGCACTTGAATAACTCATATAACCTAGTACAAGCATAGCTACTATGATTATAGGCATAAGCAATAATATCATCTTTGCTTTAATACTTTTAATTTTCACACCTTTAGTTTTTTTATCTTTTATTTTCACACTCTCAACCTCCTTATATATTTAGCTTATATTTAATATCTAGTGTTTTATTTATCGTATCAATCAATATATTAAAATAGTGTAAACTTATTATTTTATTATTATTTTTTAAATTTATTTTATTTTTAATAAAAAACTAGAAACAAATACATATATAGTATTTGTTTCTAGTTTATTCAATACCTCATTTGTAATATTAAATTAATATTTAAGCATAATTTAATATGAACTCTTTTAACTTTTCTGGTGGTAATGGATTATCAAAATAGTATCCTTTTCTTCTTTATATACTCCCAGATAAAATTTTATATTTTAAACTCTTTAATAACTTCATTAAGCTTCTCTGCAAGCTCTGCTTGACTTTGTGCAGTTACTGCTACTTCCTCTATAGCTCTTGTTGTTTCATACATACCCTCTTTTATTGTAACTGCTTCTTCACTAGATTTTTGTGAAGCCTCAGCCATATTTTGAATTGCTTCACTTACTTGTCCAACTGTTGCTGTAACTTCTTCTGACATAGCAGCTACTTCTTCTGACATTTTACTTACAAAGTCTGAATCATTATAATACTGATTACCTGTTTTTCCATAGGCATCTAATTGTTCCTGAACCTTTGTATTTATAAACTCTAATATGTCACTACCTGTATCAATGCTACTTTTAAATGCATTTTGAACTTTACCTATAGTGTCTTGAATATTTATTACTGCCTCTGAAGATTGTTCTGCAAGTTTTCTTACTTCCTCAGCTACCACTGCGAATCCTCGACCTTGTTCTCCAGCCCTTGCTGCTTCTATCGCTGCATTTAGTGCAAGTAGATTAGTTTGCTGTGCTATACTTCCAATAGTATCTGCCATAATCTTTATGCTGTCTACTACTTTCCCATCTTCTATTGCCCTTTCCATATTCTTTTGTTTTATATCATATAAGTTCCTTGTTTCTACTATAGCCTTTCCACTATTATTTTTAACTTCAGTAGCTCTTCCTTTAAACTCATTTGCATTATTACTTCCTTCCATAGCTTTTGAAGATAATACATTTATACTTGAATCTACTTCCTGAACTGATGCACTTATTTCCTCTGTGGTAGCACTTGACTCTTGCATTCCAGCAGCTATATTATTTACTGCTTCATCAATTATTTCTGCTTTTGAGGATACCTCTTCAACTATAGCTGAAAGTTCTTCTGAAGACGCACTCATATCTTGTGAATTTTCCATTATTAATTTAACTAAGTTACTTACATTTTCTTGTGAAGCATTTAAAGCTAACCCAGTCTGTCCAAATTCATCTTTTCTTGTAATAACAATTGGAACTGAAAAATCATAATTTGATAATCTCTCAGCTAACCCTTTTATCTTTATTAGTGGGGTCACTATATTTTTACCTAAGATATATCCCATAAATAATATAATTAAAAATGCTAGTATTGTATAAATTATTGTTTTGTATCTAACCTTATTAAACTCTACTTTATTATTTAGATTAGCTTGTTTAGCATATTCTAGATTTATTTCAATACATCTTTCTATTTTTTCAAATGTATCGATTCTTAATGGTTCTACTTCCGAATTGTAAAGCTTTACTGCTTCATCATAATTATTAGCTTTTACAAGCTCAATGACCTCATTTCTTTTCTCTCTATATTTTTCTAAGTCCTGTTGATACCCTTCATAAAATTCTTCCTCTTCTTGTGATATTTCCGGTAATTCATCATACTCATATTGTAATATTATATCTTCATTTGTTAAATCATCTATAGCTTTTATTTGTTCATCTAATTTTGACCTATTTCTTTCAAAAAGAATTTTAGTCATATTAGTTGTAATTTCATTTATATTTCCTCTTATTCCTTCTAAATCCTTAATTGACACTAAATTATTGCTATACATTTCATTTGCATTTTCGTTTATAGCTGCAGAACTCAATATTCCACTTACACCTATTAGGACTATAAAAATGCATATTATTGAAAATATTGATATAAGTTTTTTCTTAACACCTAAATTAATAAAAAGTTTCATACTAACACACGCTTTCTTTTCTATTATAATTTCTTGTAATCGTTTCCCATCAATTCTATATTTTACTATCAAATTACACTATTTTCAATATAAACATACATTTTTATACCTTTGTATTTTTTTCGACTTTCTACTTTAATTATAATAAATAATCTTTTTATAATATTAAACATTCAATATAATTATACAAATTAAATTCTACTATTTAAATATAACACCTATCAAACCCGCATGAACAGAACAACTATTTAAATAGTTATATATTTTTATAGTTTTATATTTGTATATTTAAATAGTTTCCTAGGTATATATTTGTATAGAAAAAAGATTGATTCAAATAATTATCTGAACCAATCTTTTTTATAATAATTTCAAGTTCTAATCTTACAGAGTCTTGCCTATTTTCTTTTTAGATAATAGAATATTGGAAGACCAGCAAGCGCTATACCGATTCCTATTATGGAGTTCAAAGGTGCGGATATAATAGTACTATATAGTATATAAATGCCTCCCAATATTCCTACCAAAGGAATGAATGGATAGAGAGGAACTTTATATGATCTTTTATCTGCAGGTATTTTTTTTCTAAGTCTAAATATACCAAAGACACCCATGACAAAGAATATCCATAAAACAAATATTAATAAGTCCGTAAGAGTATTAAAGGTTCCAGAGAAAATATAAATAGTAGCTAACGCCCCTTCAAGAATTAATGCATTAGTAGGAGTTCCAAATTTTTTGTGTATTTTACCTAGCTGAGTTGAGTACGGCAATTGCTTTCTCTGTCCCATTGCTAATGGTACTCTAGCACCTGTTAATAGATATCCATTCATAGCTCCAAATACAGATACTATAATTCCTGCTGTTATAAACGCAGCACCACCATTCCCAAATAGAGCAACCGCTACATCTGATGCCGGTGTTGTTGAAGCAACTATCTTTTCAATGGGAATTACATTAACCATAGCTATACTTATTAGTGCATATACAAATATAACCGATGTAACTCCAAAAATAATTGCCTTAGGCATTTCCTTTGCAGGATTTTCTAATTCACCTGCTATATTTGTAACACCTATCCATCCATCATAAGCCCATAAGGTACCTAATACTGCAGCTCCGAAACCAGCCCCTTCAGTCATAACGGTAACGGAGCGAAAATCATGAGTTTCACCACTAATTAAACCAAATATAATAATAGCAGCTATTGGAACAAGCTTACCCACTGTTGAAATAGTTTGAATTGCTCCCCCATATTTAGTACTAATTATATTCATGATTATTACAAACACCAAGATCCCCACCGCTAGTAGTTTTTGCTCCAAATCATTCATTGGAATAAAAAATGTAGCGTAAGTGGAAAAAGCTATTGCTAAAGCTGCTCCTGATGCAGGATACGATATCACTGTTTGCACCCATCCTAAGAGAAATCCCCAGACTTCTCCATACAGCTCCTCAAGATAAACGTATAATCCTCCAGTTTTAGGTATAGACGAAGCTATCTCTGCAATGGTAAGAGCAGATGCTAAAGTTATAATACCTCCTACTATCCAAGCCATTATACCCATTATAGGAGAGCCTGCATCATTAAATACAATGCCAGGTTTTAAGAATATTCCAGAGCCTATTATCATTCCAACTACTATTGCAATGGCTTCAATAAATGTCACTGATTTCTTTAGTGTTTTCTGTGTCATGGTTTCCTCCTTAATAGCTTTTTATAGCTTTATTATTTC
>Ga0213825_1002626_pt1 | contig 11364 bp, 9 predicted proteins | sample MC6MC0900MG_FD_179896 | JGI IMG/M metagenome (GOLD analysis project Ga0213825, IMG submission 179896) | Enriched soil aggregate microbial communities from Iowa State University, Ames, United States - MC6-MC0900-MG | ecosystem: Environmental > Terrestrial > Soil > Unclassified | place: USA: Iowa... | reverse complement strand
GGAGCTGAGATAACTGTGAAGTCAGCAACGTGAGAAGCTAATTCTTCTTTTGTTGGACGGATAAATAATTGATGGGCGAAAAGATTGTGCCAAGCATATTCATTAATTACTTGGATGCTTAATTGTGAATCTTTGTCAGCACCTGCAAAACCTTTGAATACGAATAATTCGTCACGTTCTTTTAAGTATTTAACTACTTTTACATATAAGTTATCGAACACTTCGGAAGAAATTGGTTGGTTTACTTTTCCCCAGTCAATTTGATCTTTTGTGCTTTCTTCTTCTACCGTATATTTATCTTTAGGTGAACGACCAGTGTATTTGCCAGTTTCTGCACGAACTGCGCCATCTACTGTTAACATAGCCTCACCACGAGATGTAGCTTTTTCCGCTAATTGTGGTACTGAAAGTTGAACGTTAATGTTCCCGCCGTTTAATAATTCCTTCAGTTCGTTTGCAATTTCTACTGAATTCATCGATTAAATACCATCCTTTTTTATAATATTCACTCGTTTGAGGGAGTTTTTCTTAATTTCAAAAATAGTATAACACAATTGCCTTAATAATCTATACTAATTCAAAAATTATTTTCGAGTTTTGAATACTTTTCTGCAAAATGTCATAAAATAATTGACAACGTTCGACCTTTTACGTAAGATGGGAAATTGAACGGATACTCTTATCCCGAGCTGGTGGAGGGTCAGGCCCTGTGAAACCCGGCAACCTGCATGAACTATTCACGACATGCGCTGGTGCCAACCTGATGCAAGGGGATAACCCTTGAACGATAAGAGTGAAAGGTTACGAAGTCATTATTCCTTTCCTCATGTACAGTACGTGAGAAAAGGATTTTTTTATTTTCATAATGAATGTAAAGGTAAGTATATACAATTCTTTCCTTATTATAATGACGGATCTTTCGAAATCCTCATGTTAAAAGCAACAACGGCTTGGAAGTTCAATCCTTTAGGAGCGAACTTGACATGGGTAATGAGTACCGTATTCATTTCGCAAATGCTATTTGTAAGAGTAATAGGAGGAAAACTAAATGACAAACCGTCGATTGTTTACATCAGAGAGTGTTACAGAAGGACATCCAGACAAAATTTGTGACCAAATTTCGGATGCTATTTTAGATGCTATTTTAAAGGAAGATCCAAATGCACGTGTAGCGTGTGAAACAACTGTCACAACAGGATTAGTATTAGTAGCAGGGGAAATCACTACTTCTACTTATGTAGATATAAAAGGGATTGTGCGTGATACGGTAGCAGAAATCGGCTATACTCGCGGCAAATACGGCTTTGATGCTGAAAACTTAGCAGTACTAGTAGCAATTGGTGAACAATCACCGGATATTGCTCAAGGTGTAGACCAAGCTTTAGAAGCTCGTGAAGGTTCAATGACTGATGCGGATATCGAAGCAATTGGCGCAGGTGACCAAGGCTTAATGTTTGGTTACGCATGTAATGAAACACCTGAATTAATGCCTTTACCAATTAGTTTAGCGCATAAATTAGCTCGTCGTTTAACAGAAGTACGTAAATCAGGTGAATTAGCTTATTTACGTCCAGATGGTAAAACACAAGTGACAATTGAGTATGATGAAAACAATATTCCAGTTCGTGTAGATACGATTGTTATTTCTACTCAACATGATGAAGACGCAACACTTGAGCAAATTCAAGCAGATTTAAAAGCATTCGTCATTGCTCCTGTAGTGCCTAGTGAATTATTAGATGCTCAAACGAAATATTTCATTAATCCAACTGGCCGTTTTGTTATTGGTGGTCCAAAAGGTGATGCTGGACTAACTGGTCGTAAAATCATCGTTGATACATACGGTGGTTATGCGCGTCATGGCGGTGGTGCATTCTCTGGTAAGGACGCTACAAAAGTAGACCGTTCAGCTGCTTATGCGGCACGTTATGTGGCGAAAAATATCGTTGCTGCAGGTTTAGCAGAACGTGCAGAAGTACAGCTTGCTTATGCTATTGGTGTAGCACAACCGGTATCAATTGCTGTTGATACATTTGGTACAGGCAAAGTAAGTGAAAGCGACATCGTAAAATGGGTGCGCGAACTATTTGATTTACGTCCTGCAGGCATTATTAAAATGCTTGATTTACGTCGCCCAATTTACAAACAAACGGCGGCTTACGGTCACTTTGGACGCACTGACTTAAATGTGCCTTGGGAAAATACAGACAAGGCTGATGCATTAAGAGCAAAAGCTTGTCTATAAGCTGTTTTGTAAAGGGCATTCGTCATTGTGATAAACATGCGCAAATGCTTTAGTGAAAGGGGCTGTTCTATAGCCCCTTTTTATCTTTTTTAGAGTTTGAATCCTGGCGGTTGTCACAGATTGGAGAGGCGCTTTTCGAGTTAGCCTAGAAAATCTGGATGGAACGTAGGGGCAATTGATAGCAAAAAAATTCGCGTCTATCCTTTTACGTTCAGCAAGAAACGTTGCTGTAGCGTTTTACTTTAGAAGGGATTCGCGAATTTATTTTTATCCATTATAAAATTGTTTGTTATGCGAGCACTTACACTTATATCGGCAGTCTTCACATTTTGAGTATCCATTATTTTTGAAGAGATTTGTAATATTGTCCCTTTTCTACGTATTCTCGGACGATACGTTCCATATCTTCTTTATCTTCAGCATTTAATTCTCGTACAACTTTAGCTGGACGTCCTAATGCTAAGCAATTAGGGGGAATGACTTTACCTGGAGGTACAAGACTACCCGCACCAATAAATGCACCTTCTCCAATCTCTGCCCCATCTAACACGATTGATCCCATACCGATTAACGCATTTTTTCGAATTGTGCAGCTATGTAATGTCACTTGATGCCCAACGGTTACTTCATCTTCGATTATTAACGGAAATTTTGGACTTTGATGTAGGCAACAAAGGTCTTGGATACTTACGCGTTTACCGATTATTGTAGGAGATACATCGCCTCGAATAACGGTGTTAAACCAAATTGTTGTCTCTGCTCCAATCGTTACGTCACCAGTAATGGTTGCATAGTCAGCAATAAAAACAGATGGATCGATAGTAGGTGCTTTGTCTTTATACGGATAAATCATGCTAATCGCCTCTTTTCTTACTTTGATGTAGTATTATCGTATCAAATACGCAATTTTATGCAAATATAATTTTATAATAACGAGCATATTTCGTTATAATCATTGTGTAACTATTTATTTAGGAGGACTATGTGAATGTGGAAATGGGAAGCTGATGGACAAGCGAAAGCTGTGATTGCTATTGTTCACGGTGCATATGAAAATCACCGTTGGTACGCATGGCTTATTGAAAAACTCAGAATGGAAGGCTTCCACGTAGTCATGGGGGATTTACCGAATCATGGGGCAAATGCAAGACTCTCACGTGTCCATGATGAGGACTTTAAAGAATACAACAAATATACGAGGCATTTAATTGAAAATGCATTTTCATATAATTTGCCAGTGTTTTTAATAGGACATGGACTAGGAGCAACGTTAATACTTCATACGATGCATAAGAGAAAATACGAGTGTGCAGGCATTATTTTAACCTCACCTTGGCTACATTTGAATTTACAACCAGGTAAACTATCAAATGCATTAACGAGCTTAAGTGCTTTGACGGCGAGCGTTAAAATGACACACGATATTACATTTGAGAAATTAACACGTAGTATCGAGGGGCGGGAGGAAATGCAAGATGAATTTCCATTTATGTCTGTCATCTCTGTTAAGTGGTATCGTGAACTGCAACAAATGATGCGCAATTTGGCCATCATGCCGAAAGCTGAGTTTCCGAATACGCCGATGCTTATTATGACTGGTGAAAGAGACAGTATTACTGAAACGAGACAAACACGTAACTGGCTACATCAGCAAGAGTTTGCTGAATTTCAATTTAAAGAATGGGCGAAGTGCTACCATAATCTTTTCCATGAAGTAGAGCGGGAAGAGATTTTTCTATATGTTCGAGATTTTGTTAATAATGCTTTGCGTAGAATTGGCTATATAATTCGATAGATTGTTTCCCTCCCGAAAAATATTGTTGAAAAAGATGTATAGTAACTTAAAAATAATGTTGTAATTTTCAGAAAAATGTAATACTATAATGTCTTAAAGTAAGAATATTCATATTTTGGGAGGGGTAAAATGGAAGGTATTGTAAATTTCCTGAACAGTATTTTATGGGGGCCGTGGTTTATTTATGGTATTTTATTGATTGGATTATTCTTTTCAATAATTACACGTTTCCTTCAAGTAAGACTGATCAAGGATATGTTCGTTTTAATGTTTAAAGGGGAAAAATCAGAAAAAGGAATTTCTTCATTCCAGGCAATGTCGATTGCATTATCAGGTCGTGTAGGTACAGGTAATATTGCTGGTACGGCAACTGCAATCGCGATGGGGGGGCCTGGTGCAATTTTTTGGATGTGGGCAATTGCCTTCATCGGTGCATCGACTGCTTATGTTGAGTCGACATTAGCGCAAATTTATAAAGAAGAGAAAGATACTGAATATCGTGGTGGTCCGGCCTTTTACATTGAAAAAGGAATGGGTCAAAAATGGTTTGCGGTAATTTTTGCGGTAGCAGCGTTAATCGCCATGTTAATCTTAATGCCTGGTGTGCAATCAAATGCTATTTCGGTTGCTGTTGAAAACGCTTTCGGAATGGATGCATGGATTACAGGACTAATTATTATTGTTTTATTAGGTGCTATTATTTTCGGTGGAGTTAAGTCGATTGCAAATGTTGCACAAGTAGTTGTACCGTTCATGGCTTTAGCTTATATTTTAATGGCCATCGTGATTATTTTCATGAACATTTCTCAAGTTCCAGCAGTATTTTCTTTAATTTTCTCTAGTGCTTTTGGCGCGCAAGAAATATTTGGGGGAATTATTGGTTCAGCGATTGCTTGGGGGGTTAAGCGTGGTATTTACTCAAATGAAGCTGGTCAAGGAACTGGTGCGCATCCAGCTGCCGCAGCTGAAGTTTCACACCCTGCTAAACAAGGTATTGTGCAAGCAGCATCTGTGTACATTGATACATTATTAGTTTGTTCAGCTACTGCATTTATGATTTTATTTACTGGTATGTATAATGTACAGAATGAAAAGGCTCCGGAAGGTTCAGATCCGTTTATTTACGTTGGAGAGTTTAATCAAAACGGTCTGACAGGAGACGAACAAATTACATTTGCAAAAAGTATTAAAGAAGGTGCAGCGTATACGCAATATGCAGTGGAATCTTCATTGCCAGGGATCGGTTCAGAATTCGTAGCGATCGCGCTATTCTTCTTTGCCTTTACGACAATTATGGCGTATTACTATATAGCTGAGACGAATGTGGCCTATTTATTCTCGGGCCAAACCGAAAAGATTTTCATTTGGATAGCGAAGATTGCCTTTTTAATTGCAACATTTTACGGAACGATTCGTACATCAGACCTTGCCTGGGCAATGGGGGACGTTGGTTTAGGTTTAATGGTATGGATCAACGTTATTGCAATCTTAATCATTATGAAACCGGCAATTGTTGCTTTAAAAGATTACGAGAAACAGAAAAAAGAAGGCAAAGACCCTGTTTTCGATCCTCGTAAACTAGGAATTAAAGGTGCAGATTTCTGGATTGATTACAATGACAAGCGTCAGAATAAATAGTAGATAAAAAGAGTCCTCTCGATGGAGAGGACTTCAGACTGTAGACAAACCCGATAAAATTTCGAGTTTGTCTACAGTCCTTTTCATTTTGAAATAAAGGTCTGCTGACGTTGATTGACGCTACGTTGGGGCGCTTTCCGCGGGCACACACGTAAGCCGCAACCCTCGCTAACGCGGTGGACTGCCCTCGTCTTACGTACTGTGCGTTCCCGCAGGAGTCGCCCGCCCTCCACTCCAATCAACTTTATATGTAATGCTAAATTTATTTGAGGTGATGGAAAATGATGACGAAAGGAAATGCTCGAAGAGTAGGGTCAAAAAGAAAGTAATAACCCATTATTCACGAAGAAAATAACAAAAGGGATTAAGAATTCTATTCTTAATCCCTTTTGTCTACAGTCTTTTTCAATTTGAAATAAAGGTCTGCTGACGTTAATTGCCGCTAAGTTGGGGCGCTTCCCACAGGAGTGCCCATCCTTCGCTCCGATCAACTGGTCATTAACTACTAAAAACATTGTTTGAGTGCCTGGCACTTTTGTATAAGAAATTAATCGGTAGGGAAGTCTTTCATTTTTTCTAAGGCGATGACAAATGGTGGATCGTTTTGTTGATTTAAAAATTCGTATTTTAACACATGTACATATTTTTGCGGTAACTGACTCACAAACTCGATAACTGCGTCACGTTCTTGCTTTCCACCTGGATGACCGTGGTAAATGACTAGGACTATTAAGCCTCCGACTTTTAGCAATTGTAGTAAATCTTTAAGTGCTAGGATCGTTGTATTCGGTTTGGTTACGACATCATGGTCACTACCTGGTAAATAGCCAAGATTGAAAATAGCAGCCGTAACTGGCTTTTGAACATGTTTGGCTACATTTTCGTGCCCCGTATGTAACACAAGGGCGCGATGTTCTAATGCGTTATCTAACAGGCGATGCAAGGTTGCATCGACGGCATTTTTTTGCACATCAAAGGCATAAACTTGTCCATTATCTCCGACAAGTTGGGCTAAAAATAAAGTATCATGCCCATTTCCTGCTGTGGCATCTACAACTGTATCGCCTTCTTTTATCGTCTCACTTAGTAACTGTTGTGCATACTGCAAGACACGTTGAAGCTTCATTTTAGTACCTCAGCATTATAAAATTTACCTTGCCAGCTACCACGTCGTTCTAATTCTGCATCGATGCCATTTAAAACTTCCCATTTATTGACGCTCCACATTGGGCCAATCATTAAATCTATTGGTCCATCGCCTGTTATACGATGGATAACCATTTGCGGTGGTAAAATTTCTAATTGATCAGCTACTAGTTTTGTATAAACGTCTTGATCTAAAAACTCTAGCATACCTTTTTCATATTGCTTGACCATTGGCGTCCCTTTTAATAGGTGAAGTAAATGGATTTTAATGCCTTGGACATCGAGCTTTGCGACTGCACGAGCAGTTTCCATCATCATATCGTAATCTTCTAGCGGAAGACCGTTAATAATATGTGAACATACACGAATTCCATGTTTACGAAGTTTTTCAACTCCTTCTACATATGTTGCATAGTCATGAGCACGATTGATGAGATTTGCTGTTTTTTCATGAACCGTTTGAAGTCCAAGTTCAATCCATAAATAAGTGCGTTCGTTCAATTCAGCTAAATACTCAACAACATCATCTGGTAGGCAATCAGGGCGCGTTGCAATGGAAAGACCTACTACACCTTCTTGCGCTAATGCTGCCTCAAATTTTTCTTTTAAGACAGGAAGCGGCGCATGGGTATTTGTATATGCTTGGAAGTAAGCCATATACTTGCCATCCTTCCATTTTTGATGCATTTTATCGCGAATTTCAGCAAACTGCACATCAATAGGGTCTACTTTATTACCTGCAAAATCTCCTGACCCCGCAGCACTACAAAAAGTACAACCCCCAAATGCAACGGTACCATCACGGTTTGGGCAATCAAAGCCTGCATCCAACGCTACTTTAAATACTTTATGACCGAATTGATCACGTAAATAGCGATTCCATGTATAATATCTTTTCCCCTCTGAGGGAAAAGGAAAGTTTGTTTCTGTCATGTATTTCACTCCTCTAACATTATATTTTATCATGTGCGTAAGGTTACGTCATATATAAGAATTTAATATGAAGGAATGGAAAAAAACGATGTGGTTTGAAATTATGCTGTAAAGAAAGTTCATGGCATTGAAAGTGTGCAAATAAAGTTATTTTTTTATTAAAAAAGGGAGTTATTTATGAACAAAAGGTAAATTTATTTTCCTTGTACTTTTTTACTTTTCAGCATAAACTAGCTATTTAGAGATACGAAATAATGGAGGTCAAGGATATGCCAAAAAGTGTTTGGTTTTTAATTATCGGTATGCTTGTGAACACGACGGGCAACTCTTTTTTATGGCCTTTAAATGCCATATATATGCATGATTATTTAGGAAAGTCACTTGCAATGGCAGGCTTTGTTTTAATGTTAAATTCAGCAGCTGGTGTGATAGGGAATCTATTAGGTGGCTATTTATTTGATAGAATTGGCGGCTATAAATCGATTATGATTGGTATTCTGTTGACGGTTGCTTCGTTAATCGGCTTAACGATTTGGCATGGATGGCCTCATTATGTGTGGTTTTTAACTGTACTTGGTTTTAGTGGAGGCATTGTCTTTCCGGGGATGTTTGCGTTAGCAGGGGCGGCTTGGCCTGAAGGTGGACGTAAGGCCTTTAATTCCATTTATTTAGCGCAAAATGTTGGTGTTGCTGTTGGTCCGGCATTAGCAGGGATTGTTGCGGATTATCGATTTGATTATGTTTTTGTCGTCAATTTAGCGATGTATATTTTGTTTTTCTTTATCGCGTTGATTACATTTAGAGGAATCGATTCGCAAAATGTTGCACTGAAAAACGTCATGAGTGAGAGTAAACGTATTACAAATAAAGCACCATTTTATGCATTGTTAATTTTAAGTATTTCTTCTGTATTATGTTGGCTTGCTTATTCCCAATGGAGCGCAACCATTTCTTCCTATACGCAAGATTTAGGTTTAGGATTAAAACAATATAGTTTGCTGTGGACGATTAATGGACTGCTAATCGTAATTGGCCAGCCGCTCATCGCACCGCTTGTGCGCCGTTGGGAACATCAACTTAAGCGACAACTTGTATTTGGCATTACGCTTATTGCAGCGTCGTTCGGCATTGTTGCATTTGCAGGGGATTTCAAAATGTTTGCAGCGGCAATGGTCGTATTAACATTTGGCGAAATGTTTTATACACCAGCTTTACCGACAATCGCCAATCAGCTCGCACCAAAAGGACGTGAAGGTTTCTACCAGGGCATTATTAATAGTGCAGCAACGGCAGGACGTATGATTGGGCCATTGTTCGGCGGTATTATGGTAGATCAGTTTGGAATGATTGCACTTGTCTCTATTTTAGTAGTCATTGTATTAATCGGCATTTTCCCATGCCTTATCTATGACCGACCGTTACTGTTGAGTGACAGGCACGCAAAAAATTCTGAAAATTAAAGACAATTTGTAGGAAAGCGGATGAGCAGTTCATTCGCTTTTCTTTTTATTTTATTTTCACATTGCAATCGATTTGTTAAAGGGATACAATCATACATATTCAAATATTTGAATATGTATAGATGAAATGGGGGGATGAAGGTGGAGGAAGGTTTACAACAGTTTAAGGCCGATTTTTTTAAAGCTTTAGCACACCCGTTACGAATAAGAATTTTAGAATTGTTAGTAGATGGTAAGAAAAGTGTAAATGAGATTCAAAGTTGTTTAGAAAAAGAGGGATCAGCCGTATCGCAGCAACTAAGTGTATTACGGGCGAAAAATATTGTTTTTGGTACAAAAGAGGGAAAAAAAGTTTACTATTCTTTGAGTGATCCGATGATTGTGGAGTTGTTGCGAGTGGCCAAAGACATTTTTAACAACCATCTAATTCATACTATTTCAAGATTAGAAGAAATGACTGTTAGCGAGAATGATGAAGAAAGCATGTAAGAGATTCTAAACACGCATTAAAAACAGCCAAGCGTTAAAAAAGAACGGACTGTATTCGAAAAACTTATTATTTCGAAGGGAAGATTACTGTATGAAATCACTGTTTACGGGGCGGTTTGAAGGGTATTCAGTTGATCATTTGAAAAAGGATTTATTGTCTGGAATGATTGTTGGTATTGTAGCAATTCCGCTTGCCATGTCTTTTGCCATTGCTTCTGGTGTAAAACCAGAATACGGTATATATACAGCGTGTATTGCTGGGATATTAATTTCATTATTTGGTGGTTCAAAGTATCAAATTGGTGGACCTACGGGTGCTTTTGTGCCAATTTTATTGGGCATTGTTTTAGCGTACGGCTATGAAAATTTACTGATTGCGGGATTAATGGCAGGTGTCTTGTTATGTTTAATGGGGATGTTCAAGCTTGGCTCCCTCATAAAATTTATTCCGCGTCCTGTTACGATTGGATTTACAGCGGGTATTGCAGTCATTATTTTTACTGGACAAATAGCAAATTTTTTAGGCTTGAGAAATATTACAAATCATGAATACTTTATTGCGAATATGAAAGAACTCCTTTTGCATATTGGCACAACAAATTATCATAGTATTTTTATCGCAATCATTAGCCTAGTCTTAATTTTAGCAACACCTAAAATTTTTCCAAAAGTGCCTGGCGCATTAGTCGGCATCGTTGTTTCAACACTTGTCGCTACCTTCTTCTTTTCAGGGCAAGTTGCAACAATTGCAACAGCTTACGGTCAAATTCCAAATACACTACCAGAATTTAAAATACCGGAAATTACGTTAGAGCGATTGCAATTATTAATAGGACCTGCCTTTGTCATTGCTATGTTGGGTGGCATTGAGTCACTGTTATCAGCGGTTGTAGCTGACGGGATGACAAACAGTAAGCATAATAGCAATCGTGAACTCGTCGGACAAGGGATAGCGAATATCGTTACACCATTGTTTGGTGGCATTCCTGCTACGGGGGCTATTGCGCGGACTGCAACGAATATTAAAACCGGGGCAGCCTCCCCGATATCTGGTGTTATTCATGGTGTTTTTGTGTTAATAACATTATTGTTATTAGCTCCTTTTGCATCTCATATTCCATTAGCTAGTATGGCACCAGTGTTGATGGTTGTTGCGTGGAATATGAGTGAACGCAAGCATTTTGCTCATATTGCAAATGCAAAATCAGGAGATTCACTTGTCTTAATCATTACATTTTTATTGACGGTCTTCGCTAGCTTAACGATCGCTGTAGAAGTCGGACTAGGTTTAGCTATTGTATTGTTTGTTAAACGAATGAGTGAGAAATTAGTTGTTCATAAAGTTTTACCGGATCATACAAGAAAGAGTGGCAAGGTACAGCCACAAGTGGTCAATCAAATGCATGACTGTCCACAAATTAGTATGTATACGATAGAAGGTCCACTTTTTTTTGGCGCAGCGCAAACTTTTGAAGAAACATTACTCCCTGCAATGCGTGACCAACCGAGGGTTTTAATTTTACGGATGGCAAAAGTGCCTTTTATGGATGCTACGGGTGTATCTTATTTTAGCCACGTAGTGGAAAATATCACTACAAGAGGCGGAACGGTGTTAGTAACAGGTGTACAAGCAGCCGTAAAAACAACATTAATGCGTA
>Ga0213825_1002623_pt1 | contig 11368 bp, 10 predicted proteins | sample MC6MC0900MG_FD_179896 | JGI IMG/M metagenome (GOLD analysis project Ga0213825, IMG submission 179896) | Enriched soil aggregate microbial communities from Iowa State University, Ames, United States - MC6-MC0900-MG | ecosystem: Environmental > Terrestrial > Soil > Unclassified | place: USA: Iowa... | reverse complement strand
GTTAAAAAGGAAAATGTATTTATAATAGGGGCAAGAGATTTAGATGAAGGTGAGCTTCAATTAATTAAAGATATAGATTTAACTGTTTGGACTATGGATAAAGTAAAAGAGATAGGTGTAGATCAAGTGTGTGTGGAACTTTTAGAGGTTTTAAAAGCACGAGGAATAAAAAATATTCATATTAGCTTTGATATAGATTCTATAGATCCAAAATTAATAAAGGGTACAGGAACTCCAGTTCCAAATGGATTTAATATAAATGATGCAGAGAAGTTATTAACTAGCATATTTAATACTAGATTAGTTAAATCTATGGACTTTGTAGAATTTAATCCATATTTAGATGATACTGATACTACTTTGAAAAGTTGTATGACATTAATAAAGAAAATAGGAGAATTAATATAGATATAAAAATTAAATAATTAGAATCTGAGAAATGTAGTATAATATGTTCAATGATATATTTTTATCCGATGACTATCAGCTCTAATATTCCCATCTTCTTCAAAGTGGGAGTAAAGAGTTGCTACGTCCCTGGATAACGATTTCTACGCTTCAGTGGGAGTAAAAGCTCCCTCTGAAGCAAAGAACTCTGTTTATATCAAAATTAAAATGGAGGTAATAGTTATGCAAGTAACAAAAGAAATGACTATTGGGGAAGTAATAAGACAAAATGAGAAAGCAGCAGAAGTTTTAATGAGTTTTGGGATGGGTTGTGTTGGGTGTCCTTCAGCACAAGCAGAAACTCTTGAAGAAGCATGTATGGTTCATGGATTAAGAATAGATGATTTATTAAGTAAGCTTCAAGCTATTTAGGAATAAAATAGGAGCTCTAAAGACGTTACGTATGTAGCGTCTTTTTTATATATTAGTTTAGAAAAATAAAAAATGGATAATTTAGAATCAGTAATCACATGAATAAAAATTGCTCTTTTAAAAGATAATATATTAGAAAACTAATAATCGGAGGTAAATTAAAATGAAATCAGTACATTACAATGTTTCAGGATTAGTAAATTCAGAAAGTAGAACTAAGTTAAATAATTCTTTAGACAAAATTGAAGGTGTACAACAGGTTTGTGTTGATATAGGAAGAGGTACAGTAGAAGTAAATTATAATAGCCCAGCAACTCCAGAAGAAATTAAAGGTTGTATTTGCCATACAGGGTATACGGTAAAGTAAAAACTAAAGATAAAGAAAGCGATAATAGAAATTAAGCTATTACTTTTTATATAGATAAGGAGTGTTAAAATGGACTACAATTTTTCAATTGGGTTTAAGCCTCAACATCAAAATATACAGCCAGGCATTGAAAGTGAAATGGAACCAAAACCTATCTATGAAATAGAAGATTACCATAAAACTTCAAACAGATTAAAGGACAAAATAGCTTTAATTACAGGAGGAGATAGTGGTATAGGTAGGGCTGTTTCTATACTATATGCAAAAGAAGGAGCAAAGGTATGTATAATTTATTTAAATGAACATGGAGATGCTAATGAAACTAAAAGACTTATTGAAGAAAGAGGCGGAGAGTGTTTACTTATATCTGGAGATATTGGTAATGAAGCTTTCTGTAAAGACGCTATAAAAAAAGTGATAGAAAAGTATGGAGTTATAAATATATTTGTATCGAATTCAGCAGAACAGCATGAATGTCAACAAATTAATGAGATAACTAGTAAGCAATTACATAAAACCTTTGATACAAACTTCTTTGGAGCATTTTATTTAACAAAGGAAGTGCTTTTTCATATGAAGAAGGGAGACTCTATAATATATACTACTTCTATAACAGCTTATGAGGGTAATGAAACTTTAATAGATTATTCTTGTACTAAAGGAGCTTTGACGGCATTAACTAGAAGTTTAGCAAAATCATTGGCAACTAAAGGTATAAGAGTAAATGCAGTGGCACCAGGTCCAGTATGGACTCCGCTTATACCATCATCCTTTGATGCAAATAAAGTATCTACTTTTGGCAGTAATACTTTATTTAAGAGAGCTGGGCAACCTGTTGAAATTGCAGAGAGCTATGTATTCTTAGCTGGGGATGGAGCTTCATTTATAACTGGAGAAACTATTCACATAAATGGTGGTCAATTTATAACTAGTTAATAGCTTTTATAATTAAATTAATTTGGTTAGTTTATACTATGAGTAGATAATATAATTATTGTCTGCTCATTTTTATTAGATATGAGATAAATTATAAAAAGTATAAAATTAATCCTGTTTAATTTTACATATATGGTATAATAATGAGTTGAGGTAAGCTATTGGTATATGTTAAAGTAAATTCATAGTAAAAACTAATAATATGTATAATTTAGGGGGTAAAATATGAAAAGTATAGCTTTTATACATGGACTTTTAATAAATGGGACAGGCGGTGAGCCTATAGAAAATTCCTTAGTCATTGTTAAAAATAAGAAAATTACTTATGCTGGAGTTATGAAAGACATAGAAGAGAATTGTGAAATTATAGATATATCAGGAAAAACTATTATGCCAGGACTTATAGATTCTCATTTGCATTTTAGTGGAAATAGAACGGATAGTGATACAGAATGGGTATTAGAGCCTGTGATACAAAAGACAATAGTAGCTGTTGCACAAGCTAGAGAAGCTTTGGAGCATGGACTAACATCGGTGGGGGAAATTTCCCGCTCTGGAATTCATCTTAGAAATATGATTGAAGAAGGAATAATACATGGACCACGTATAGTTGCAACAGGATTAGGTTTTTGCAGAACTTCAGGTCATGGGGATTCGCATAATTTACCACTGGAATATAATGAAAATTCGCATCCGTGGGCAGAAAGAGTGGATGGACCATGGGATCTACGTAAAGCCATAAGAAAAAGAATTCGTGAAAATCCTGATGCCATAAAAATATGGTCTACAGGAGGAGGAATATGGAGACATGATGCTAAAGCGGCTTCTCATTATTGTATGGAGGAGATACAAGCGGTAGTAGATGAATGCAACATGGTTGGCTTACCAGTTTGGTCTCATGCAGAAGGATATGAAGGAGCTTTAAATTCATGTAAGGCTGGAGTTTCTGCTATAATCCATGGTCAGGAATTAAATGAAGAGTGCTTAGAAATAATGAAGGAAAAGAATATAAGCTTTTGTCCAACCCTACAATTTTTCTATCAGTGGTTTACGGTGTACGAGCCTCCTTATAGAAAAATTTTAGATGATTACGAGGGAGATACAGTGGCTGAAAAGGAGCTAAACCGTATAATAAGTAATCTACGAAACGCCAATAAGAAGGGAATAAGAATAACAGTAGGTTCAGATTCCTTCTGTAGTAGCTTAACTCCTTATGGAGAATATGCAATCACTGAGATGTATACTCTTTGTAAAGCTGGACTTACCAATATGGAGGTAATTTTAGCAGCTACAAAAAATGGAGCAGAAATGCTAAGAATTGATGATATAACAGGTACTTTAGAGTCAGGAAAGTTTGCTGATATTATTGTATTGAATGGAAACCCATTAAAGGATATTCATGATATAAGAAGCGGTAACATGCAGGTGATTATGAAGGAAGGTGCCTTTGTAAAGAAAAGTATAAATTAATATTGTAAAAGAGTTGTCTTAAAATGCATTAGGTCTTAAATTGATGTTTAGGTAGCATTTCTTTATTGAAATGCGATTAAATATCTCGAGAAGATTTCTAAAAATTTTAAGGCACTTTTGTTTTTTTGAATAATATAATTACATAGTTACATTGATAAATAAAGCAAGTTAACACATTAGAAAATAGTCAAATATAGATATATATGAAGGTTGTTATTAGTTTATCATTTAAAAGTAATGTATTAAATAAAAATTAATGGAATATTGAGAGAATAAATCAATATATATATATCATATAAAAAATGGGGGGTGAGAATTTGATTAAGTACATTCTAAAAAGGCTAGGTATAAGTGTGGTAACTATATTTATAGTTATTACTGCTACATTTTTTTTAATGAGATTAATGCCTGGGGGACCTTTTGATGGTGAAAAACCATTACCACCAGAAATAAAGGCTAGTCTAGAAGCAAAATATGGATTAGATAAATCTTTAGGGGAGCAATATTCAATGTATCTAAAGGACTTACTTAAAGGTGATCTAGGACCAAGTATGAGATACAAAGGAAGAGAAGTACAAGAAATAATAGGTTATTCTTTCCCGGCATCTGCGAAACTTGGTGGAGTAGCTGTGGTAATTTCTTTAGTTTTCGGGATACTTCTAGGAATAGTTGCAGCTCTTAAATATAATAAGTGGCCAGATACTATATGTATGGTACTAGCTACTTTAGGAGTTACACTGCCGAGCTTTGTTATAGCAACATTATTAATGTATATATTTGGAGTTAAACTAAGCTTAGTACCTATAACAGGTCTAGATAGTTGGAAGAGCTATATCTTACCATCAATAGCTCTAGCGGGATATTCTATAGCATTTATATCTAGACTTGCCAGATCAAAGCTCTTAGAAGTTTTAAAATCAGACTATATTAGAACTGCAAAGGCAAAGGGAGTTAACGGTAGAAGAATAATGTTTAAGCATGCTCTTAGAAATACATTAATTCCTATAGTAACCTATGTAGGTCCATTGATTGCAGGTATATTAACAGGTAGTTTTGTAGTAGAAAAGATATTTGCTATACCAGGACTGGGAAGAGAGTTTGTAACTACAATAACAAACAGAGATTACACAACTATACTTGGAGTAACTATATTCTATAGTACACTTCTAATACTATGTAATTTAATTGTGGACATTATGTATGTAATTATAGATCCAAGAATTAAATTAGAAAATGTTGAAGCATAGGAGGTGATGTTATGGAATTTAATGAAGAAATTAATAAAATTTTAGATAAGGATTTTGTCTTTGTAGATGAAGGTAGTAAACAAAAAGATACTATAAATCGACCAAGTATATCTTATTGGAAGGACTCGTGGAGAAAGCTTAAAAAAAATAAGCTAGCAATAGTAGGGCTTATATTTGTTATTCTTATAACTCTAGGAGCTATATTTATTCCTTGGTTTTCTAAACACGATTATACAACAAATAACTTAATGCTTACTAATCAGGGACCATCTGCAGAGCATTGGTTTGGAACAGATTCACTAGGAAGAGATTTGTTTGTAAGAGTTATGTATGGTGCTAGATATTCTTTAATAATTGGTTTTGTGGCATCTATATTAAATTTATTTATAGGTATAATATATGGTGGAATTGCTGGACTTGTAGGTGGATGGGTAGATAATATTATGATGAGAATTGTAGATATAATATCTTCTATACCTATGACTATATACGTAATACTATTGATGGTTATTCTAGAAAAGGGTGGATTATTCAATATTATTGTAGCCTTGGCTATTTCTTATTGGATAGGAATGGCTAGAATTGTTAGAGCTGAAATACTCCAACTAAAACAACAAGAATTTATTTTAGCAGCTAAAACTTTAGGAGCTCAAGGTAAGAGAATATTATTTAAGCATCTAATTCCAAATTGTTTAGGACCAATTATAGTAACTCTTACACTACAAATTCCAACTGCGATATTTTCAGAAGCTTTCTTAAGCTTTATTGGACTAGGATTAGTGCCACCACTTGCATCATGGGGAACTTTAGCTAATGATGCTTTATCTACATTAAGATTATATCCTTATCAGCTTTTATTTCCGACATTGGCTATATGTATAACGATTTTTTCATTTAATATGCTTGGTGATGGGCTCAGAGATGCTCTAGATCCAAAGGTTAAGAAGTAGGGGGTGGAAGGATGAATAATTTGTTAGAAGTAAATAATTTAAAAACATCTTTCTATACTCAATTTGGAGAAGTGCAGGCTGTAGGAGGAGTTTCATTTAATCTAGAACATGGTGAAGTTATGGGTATAGTTGGAGAATCAGGTAGTGGCAAAAGCGTAACAATGATGTCTATTATGAGACTTTTAGATGATAATGGTAAAGTAAAAGACGGAAAGGTAAGATTTGAAGATAATGATATAGTATCTATCAGTGAGGAAGATATGTCTAAGATTAGAGGAAATGAAATATCTATGATTTTCCAAGATCCTATGACTTCTTTGAATCCACTTATGACTATAGGAAATCAAATTATGGAGCCGCTTAGAATCCATAAGAAGATGACTAAAGAAGAAGCTCATAAAAAAGCTGTAGAATTATTACATCTAGTTGGTATACCAAGTCCAGAAAGCAGAATGAAGCAATATCCACATGAGTTTTCTGGTGGAATGAGGCAAAGGGTAATGATTGCTATGGCACTAACTTGCAATCCAAAGCTATTGATAGCTGATGAGCCGACTACTGCACTAGATGTTACAATACAAGCGCAAATTTTAGAAATAATGAAGGACATAAAACAAAAATTAAACACATCCATAATTCTTATTACACATGATTTGGGAGTAGTTGCAGATATTTGTGATAATGTGAATGTAATGTATGGAGGACTTATTATAGAACAAGGAACTGTACAAGATATATTTTATAATTCTAAACATCCATATACTTGGGGTCTGATGGAAAGTGTTCCTAATCCTAATACTTTGGTAAGAGAGAGACTAAGACCTATAGATGGCCAACCACCAGATTTGTTTAAACCTCCAAAGGGATGTCCATTTTATGCTAGATGTAAATACTCTATGGAAGTATGTAAAGAGCATAGACCAAGATACTATGAAATATCACAGGGACATCAATCTGCTTGTTGGCTAAATGACAAGAGGGCACCAAAGGTTGAAACTCCAATAAAGAGGAGGAAGGAAGATGAGTAATACAGAAAATTTAATAGAGATAAAAAATCTATGTAAGTATTTTCATACTAAAAAATCAATCTTTAAGAAAGACAAAGGGATATTAAAGGCTGTTGACGGTGTATCTCTTCATATAAAAAAAGGTGAAACTTTAGGATTAGTAGGAGAATCAGGCTGTGGAAAAACAACTTTAGGCAGAACATTATTAAAATTATATAATCCTACAGCAGGAGAGATATTTTATGATAATGAAGAGATTGGAAAGTTAGATACTAAGAAGATGTTGCCTTATAGAAAGAAAATGCAAATGATATTCCAAGATCCCTATGCTTCTCTTAATCCAAGATTAACTGTCGGAGATATTATAGGTGAGCCACTAGATATTTATAAAATATGCAAGGGGAAAGAAAGGGAAGAAAAAGTAAAGTATTTTCTAGATAAGGTAGGACTTGATCAGAATCACATGAATCGTTATCCTCATGAATTCTCTGGTGGGCAACGACAAAGAATTGGAATAGCAAGAGCTCTTGCTGTTAATCCGGAATTTATTGTTTGTGATGAGCCTATTTCTGCGCTAGATGTGTCTATACAAGCTCAGATAATTAATATGATTGAAGATTTACAAAATGACTTTGGATTAACTTACTTATTTATAGCTCATGATTTATCTATGGTTAAGCACATATCCAATAGAGTTGGAATAATGTACTTAGGAAAATTAGTTGAAATAGCAGAGAGTAATGAGGTATATAGCAAACCAATTCATCCATACACTAATGCACTACTATCTGCGATTCCAATTCCTGATCCAGATGAGGCTAAAAGAAGACAAAGAATAATTTTAGAGGGAGATATTCCATCTCCGATTGATCCTCCTCCAGGATGTAGATTTAAATCTAGATGTAAATATGCAAAACAAATCTGTGGAGAAGAGGAGCCGGTTTTAAAGGAAGTATCTCCTGGCCATTGCGTAGCTTGTCATTTATTTTAAAATATATTAATTAATTTAATAAGGAGGTTAATGAATGAAGAAAACTAGAATAATGGCACTAATAATGACTGCAATAATGACAGGTACATTGCTTTTAGGATGTACTAAGACTAAAGGAAATGAAGGAGAAAAACCTGGTGATGGAAATACACCAGTGGTAGAAGAAACAGTAGAACAAAAAATAGTGTATAACCTAGGCGCAGATCCTAAAACTCTTGATCCACAACTAAATTCAGCAGTAGATGGATCAACAGTAATTCACAATGCTTTTGAAGGACTAATGAGGGAAGATGAAAATTCTAAAATTATTCCAGGAACTGCTGAAAAATATGAATTATCTGATGATGGAACTGTTTATACTTTCCATTTGAGAGATAATGCTAAATGGTCAGATGGAAAACCGGTAGTAGCCGAAGACTTCGTGTATGCATGGAAAAGAGCATTAAATCCTGAAGTGGCAGCAGAATATGCATATCAACTTTTCTATATAAAGAATGGAGCAGCTTACTATAATCAGGAAAAAATAGGGGATAAAGTAGCTACAGCAGAGGATGTAGGAGTAAAAGCTATAGATGATAAAACTTTAGAGGTAACTCTTGAGTCTCCTGTGTCATATTTCTTATCATTGGCAGCTTTCCCAACTTACTTCCCAGTTAGACAAGACATAATAGAACAAAATAAAGAAAAATGGGCATTAAAACCAGACACATATGTATCCAATGGACCATTTAAAATGTCTGAATGGAAAGAAAAAGAAAGTATTACATTTGTGAAAAATGAAAATTACTGGGATGCTAAAAATGTAAAACTTGAGACATTAGAATTAAGATTAATAGATGACGAAATAACTTATTTGAATGCATTTAAGAGTGGAGAAATAGATGTGATAGAATCACCACCTCAAGCCGAAATTCCTACATTATTAGATGAAGGGACAGCTAAAATATATCCTTATTTAGGAACTTACTTCTATGTAATAAATGTATCAGACAAAGCTAAAGATGTAGATCCTAAAGCAGCTGAAGCATTAAGTAATCCTAAATTTAGAAAAGCTTTAGCACTATCTATAGACAAACAGCTAATAGTTGATAAGGTAACACAAGGTGGTCAGGTACCATCAACTAGTTATGTACCATTAGGTATTCTCGATTCAGCTGAAAAAGAATTTAAAAAAGATTATCTACCACCAACTGGAGATATAGAAGAAGCTAGAAAATTACTTGCAGAAGCAGGATATCCAAATGGGGAAGGCGCTCCAACTATTACTCTTACATTTAATACAAGTCAAGGGCATCAAATGATAGCTCAAGCTGTACAAGATATGTGGAAGACTAATTTGGGAATAAATGTTGAATTGAAGAATGAAGAGTGGGCAGTATTCCAAGATACAAGAAATAACTTCCAATATTCTATAGCTAGACATGGTTGGATAGCAGATTACAATGACCCTATGACATTCTTAGATATGTGGACAACAGGTAATGGACAAAATAACGCCGGATACTCTAATAAAGAATATGATAAGTTAATAGCTTCAGCTAAAGTAGAATTAGACGATACAAAGAGAACTGAAATGTTACGTAAAGCGGAGGATATATTAATGGAAGAGTTACCGATACTTCCTATATACTCTTACACAAATGTATTATGTATAGACAAAAATGTTAAAGGAACTTATAAATCTCCATTAGGACAAATGGAATTTAGAGATGCATATGTAGAGTAGCTCTATAAAAAGAAATCACTTAAAAATAAAAATGCTATCTCAAAAGAAGTTTTGGGATAGCATTTTAAAAGTGCTTTACAAATTAAATTTATTATGATATTATTTAAAAAATAATAAAATGAATAAAGCGTTGAAGAGAAGAAGTAAAATTAATGTATCTTTACAGAGAGTTCCACCATAAGCTGAGAGGTGGAAGAGTAAGTTGATTTGAATAACATCTCTGAGCAGTGCTCCGAAAGATAACAACTAGTAGGCAGCACCGGATCTGCACCCGATATAGTGCTAGAGTATACTCAATTTATATTAATTGACGTACTTGAAGAGATTGTTATTGTAAAATAACAATGAATTAAGGTGGTAACACGTGAGTAGTACTCTCGTCCTATTATATTTTTATATAGGGATGAGAGTTTTTTTATTATATATAAATAAAAAAAGATGAAGTAAGGGCCAATAAAACTTTATCAATACTTTAACTTTAAACGTAAAATCTAAGGAGGTCTTGTAATGAAAATAGAGGGAATTGTTATTCCGAAAGGATATAAATCAAATGCCACATTAATAGAAACAGAAATACACATAAAGAAAATAAAAGATTTTTTTGAAAAGTCTTTATCAGAAAGCCTTAGTTTGACAAGAGTTTCAGCTCCATTATTTGTGGACTCTCAAAGTGGATTAAATGATAATTTAAACGGGGTTGAGAGACCGGTAGTATTTGACTTGCTGGCAACAGGAGAAAATGTTGAAATAGTACATTCCTTAGCAAAATGGAAAAGAATGAGTCTTCATAGATACGATTTTCAGGTTGGAGATGGCTTGTATACAGATATGAATGCTATAAGAAGAGATGAAGAGTTAGACAACTTACATTCTGTTTATGTAGACCAATGGGATTGGGAAAAGGTAATAAAAAAAGAAGACAGAAATGAAGAATACTTAAAAGATGTTGTGAGAAAAATCTATAAGGTATTTAAGAAAACTCAAGAATTTGTTGATATAAATTTAATGAAAGTAGAAAATTCTTTGCCGAAAGAAATACATTTTATAACTACACAAGATTTAGAAGACCAGTATCCAAATCTTACTGCTAAGGAGAGAGAAGATGAAATATGTAAGGAATTTGGTGCTGTATTTATAATGAAAATAGGTGGAGTGCTAAAATCAGGAGAAAAGCATGATGGAAGGAGTCCGGACTATGATGATTGGAATTTAAATGGAGATATATTATTTTGGTATCCTTTGTTAGATAGAGCTGTAGAACTTTCATCAATGGGAATAAGAGTGGATGAAGAAGTCCTTGATTATCAATTAACAGTATCAGGTAATGATAACAGAAGAAGTTTAGATTTTCATAAGAGATTACTAGCAGGAGAACTTCCATATACAATTGGAGGAGGAATAGGTCAATCGAGAATATGTATGTTCTTTTTAAACAAAGCTCATATTGGGGAAGTTCAAGCTACTACATGGGATGAAAAAAATATAAAAATTTGTAAGGATAATAATATAAGTTTACTTTAATTCATAAATGAATTTGTATATTCGATTTTATGTGATGAGTCAATAAATTGCAATAAATTGTAATAAATTTAATTATTTGAGTTCATATTAATTTAAAAAATTAGTTCAAAATGAGGCTATCTTAGAATATTTTTTTATTATTCTAAGATAGCCTCACTTATTTATATGTAAATTAATTCTAACAATAATCTATAATCTATAATTTTTTAAATTATTAAGTTAAATATATAAAATGACGAAAAAACACTAGCCATAGAGATGGAAGTGTGGTAATATAAATTCTATGTTAAAAGTATAGACTACCCCATGATATTTATAGGGTAATTCTTATTAT
>Ga0213825_1002612_pt1 | contig 11392 bp, 11 predicted proteins | sample MC6MC0900MG_FD_179896 | JGI IMG/M metagenome (GOLD analysis project Ga0213825, IMG submission 179896) | Enriched soil aggregate microbial communities from Iowa State University, Ames, United States - MC6-MC0900-MG | ecosystem: Environmental > Terrestrial > Soil > Unclassified | place: USA: Iowa... | reverse complement strand
AACCATTTAAAACCCCTGCTGGGAGAAAAGTATGCCCTGCTGATCCATGACTACGCCCTTGGCATCGATAACTCGCCCGTGGAAGAGCGGGAGCCTTTAAATAAGGGTTACGGAAACAGTACCACCCTTTCCCATGATATCGACGACTTTGACGTGGCCTGCCAGGTCCTCCTGTCCTTAAGCGAAACCGTGGGCGCCCGTCTCCGCTTTGACCATGTCTTATCTGACTGTGTCTGTGTGGAGATTAAGGACTGGAATTTTCATACCAAGTCCCATCAGATGACCTTAAACAATCCTACGGACTCCACGGCAGTGATTTATGAAAACGCCTGTAACTTACTTAAGGAGCTTTGGGACCGAACCCCTCTTCGTTTGATCGGCGTGCGAGCCACTAAGATTTCCGAGGAAGGGTATTGCCAGCTTCATCTATTTGAATCAGAGCAGGCCCGTAAGATGAAGGAAATGGAAAAAGCCGTGGATCATATCCGAGGCAAATTCGGAACCGACAGCGTAAAAAGAGCCAGCTTTTTAAAAAAGGACGCAATTGTGGACCATACATCCGGCCGAGGTAAATCCGGCATAAAATAAGGGTGTGTCTGAAAACTGTAAAACATGTTTTCAGACACACCCTTTTTCTATAGCTGTCCTCCGATGGCTTTAAACCCTTCTCCATAAACCTCGTTGGAATCCGTGATGATGAGAAATGCATCCTTGTCCGTTTCGTGGATGGCACGGCGGATGGGCACCACCTGGCTGTTGTTGCAGGCGCACATGATCACTTTCTTTTCATCCAGGGAGTAAGAGCCCTGGCCCTGAAGAAAGGTGCAGCCTCGCCCGGTATTTTCCTCGATTCTCTGAGCCGCCTCTTCTGCATGGGAGGTGACCACAAAAACCAGTTTTCCGGCTCCCAGACCATACATGATCTTGTCGATCACCATGGTGGTCACAATGGTAGAAAGCATGCCCAGGATGACCGCATCCAGGTTGCGGAACACCAGTCCACCGGCGATGATTACTACGGCATCTACCACAAGGGATATTTGCCCGATGGTCAGATGAGGGAAAATCTTCCGGATCGCCATAACCAGAAAGTCCGTTCCTCCTGTAGAGCAGTTTCTCAAATAGACGATGGTTAACCCCAAACCGGAAAAGATTCCGGTGCAGGCGGAGGCATACAGGGGATTTCCCTGATAAACCGGCAGATAAGGAACTACGTAATCCAACACAAGGGCAAAGATGATCATGCTCTTCATGGAACGGAGCAAAAAACTCCTTCCCAAAAGCCTATAACTCACTAATACGATGGGAATGTTTAAGACGATGCTGGTAATACCCATTGGAAGACCGAACAGATAGCGCAGAATCAGTGCGATACCAGATACTCCTACGGGTGCGAACTCCGCATTTACCGCAAAATTATAAATTCCAATGTTAAATAAGATTGCCCCCGCCAGATCACACAGAAGATCGATCCCCAACTCCTTTGGCGAATATTCCTGTTTGATTGTCATCATGAGTGTGCTGCCTCCCTTTCTTCCGCCCCATTTTCTCCTTATAGAAAATAATCATCAATTTCAAATTCTTTTTTTCCGATCTGCACCTGTTTCACCAGGACGTTCACTTCCCCCTCTTCTTCGGTGCAGATTCCGGTCACCTGAATCTGTGTCTTACCATAGGATTCCGTCAAAACCAGTTCTTTATCCATAATTCCCCTGTCTGCAAGCGCTTCCGCCAAATCCAGCAGAACTTCATCTACATCTTCCTTTATATGGTTTCTAACAAATTCCATTTCCAATGCTTCATAAATATCCTGATCAAACATTATCAAAACCCCTCTTTCATTTTCTACCAGCTAATTATAACCCATAGATTCTCCTTGTCAATCACTACCCGTCATGATAGAATCGGTTTATGAAAATGACTATGAATTATACCATAACACAAACGTCTGAAGATATGACTGTAAAACAGTATTTATTAAATCTGGGATATTCCCAGAGCCTCTTAAGACAGCTTCGGAACCGATCAGATGGAATAACGGTTGGGGGAGAGCCGGTCTATACAACCCGCACCCTTAAGCCAGGTGATCTTTTATCCGTCTTTATCTGCGAAGAGGAAAGTTCTAAGAATATTGTTCCCACTCCCATGCCGATACAAATCGAATACGAGGATGAACATATCCTTGTCATTAATAAAGAAGCCGGTGTCCCCATTCATCCGTCCCAGGGTAACTTTGATCATACCCTGGCCAACGGGATTGCCTATTATTTTGAGGAAAAGAACGAAACTTTTATCTACCGGGCCATCAACCGCCTTGACCGGGATACCACCGGACTTTTGGTTGTGGCAAAAAATCCTTTAAGCGCCTGCATTCTTTCGGATATGGTGAAAAAAAGAGAGATTCACCGTCGTTACCTTGCAATTGTCCAGGGAGAACTTCCCCTAGAAGGGACCATCGACGCTCCGATTGCCCGGGTAGAATGCTCCACCATTGAACGATGTGTGGATCCGATACATGGAGAAGAGGCGCACACTCATTATAAACGGCTTTATTATGACCCTGTGACCGGACATTCCCTTGCAGGCCTTCGTCTGGAAACAGGCCGCACGCACCAGATCCGGGTTCATTTAAAGTCCATCGGCCATCCCCTGCCAGGAGATTTTCTTTATCATCCGGACTACCGTTACATTACCCGTCAGGCCCTGCATTCCTTCCGGCTGGATTTTCTTCACCCAATTAAAAAGGAGCCCCTTTCTTTTGAGGCGCCCCTTCCTTGGGACATGCAGTTTCTTGGGATCACATCCACCGAAGGCCTTTGGGATAATGATTTTTAAGGATCCCACCGGCCAGCTTTGCAAACCCAATGGAATATCCGTCGGTATTAACAAGCACCCAGCCTTTTTTATTGTCAAGAGAACGGGAAATGTCTCCAGTTAACGTTTCTCCTTTTAAATACTTAATAATTTCCGCTCCATCCGCTGACAGATCGATGGATAGGTTTACCTCTTCCTTTTTAAGGAAAAGAGCAAAGCCATGAGAAGGCTCAAACCGGTTCTTTTTCACAGTTCCCAGGTGAAGACCCGGACGAATGATTTTCATACCCTTAAAATCAACCATTTCCGGCGGGATTAAATACAGCTGATCCCCAAAAAGAATATATTCCTTACGGAGAAACAATGGGGCAGGGTTAACCAGAAGCTCTTTTAAAAATGTTTCTACTACTTTTATCACAGACTTATCGCTGATGTACTCCGGCATGGTCTGCTTTTTTTCAGAACTCTCATCTTCGCACTTTTTTAATACTGCCAGGTAATGGCCTTCCCCTTCTGACTTATCAGGCCAGATGCGGAAGGTCCTTTTTAATTCCGCCATACCGGATTTGCTCCATTCCGGCCGGCCCGGATAAAGCCCGGGACGGGTTCCTGCATCTGCGATGGAAAAGTCGGGATGAGTAATAAGGAAACGTTCGATGACCTGTTCGTTTTCCTCCGGGGAAAAGGTGCAGGTGGAATACACGATGGTTCCACCGGGCTTTAACATGACGGCTGCATTGGAAAGAATCTCTTCCTGACGGGCCGCACAGACTTTTACATGCTCAGGCGTCCATTCCAGTCTGGCCGTTTCATCCTTTCGGAACATCCCTTCTCCGGAACAAGGAGCATCCACCACAATTCTGTCAAAAAAACCGGGAAACCGAAGAGACAGGCTCCCGGAATCCTCATTGGAGACAACCGCATTTCCGATTCCCAGGCGTTCTACGTTTTGGGAAAGAATTCTTGCTCTGGCCGGATGGATCTCATTGCTTAGAAGGAAGCCTTTTCCCTGCATCCGCCCTGCAATATGGGTGGTTTTTCCCCCTGGCGCGGCGCATAAATCAAGGATCTTTTCTCCGGGCTTTGGATCTAACAGTTCCACAACGGCCATGGCGCTTGGCTCCTGGATATAATAAAGACCTGCCTCATGGTATGGATGCTTACCTGGGCGCTCTGCTGCCTGGTAGTAATACCCTTCCGCTGCCCATGGAATCTTCTCCAGATGAAATGGGCTGATCTCACTAAATTTTTCCTTGGAAATCTTTAAGGGATTTACCCTTAAGCCCTGTACCCGTTCCTTCTCATAGCTTTCAATAAAAGAATCATACTCCGCTCCTAAAAGCCGTTTCATTTTTCCTCTGAACTCATCCGGTAATTGAATCATTATTTTTCCTCTGAAATTAAATTTTTATATAAAAAAGCACTTGTTTATTATTATTTTTCAAAGTAAGTGCCAAACTAGGAAGAGACGAATGACCGGAGGTGCCTTATGTCCCTATTAACCATTACTGCTTACTTCATTATACCCATATATACCATTCTGTTTGCCTGGGGAACCGATTGGTTTTCATTAAATTTTTCCGTATTAGGAAATATATCTTCCAGAAAAAACTTATTTCTCTTATGGGGTATCATCATAGGAACGTATTTTTATTATATTTTAAAGCGGATTATTAGCGGACTTCCCCGGAACAGAAAAGAAACCGTGATGAGCATCACTGCCCTTTTGCTTTTAGTTCTGGCAGTCATCACGCCTTATTTGCCGGACTCACAGCCCCTTCATGCGGTCTTCCATGTTATTTTATCTTTTTTAGCATCTATTTCTCTTCTTATCTGCCTGTATATGATCGTCTGGAAGCTTTACTGCATGAATCAGGAGGTTTACCGACCCTATCTGCATTGCTTACTGGTGATAACGGTTTTATCCGCCTTTTTATTTTTCCTGACTGGAATCGTGAGTACAGTGCTGGAAATATTTTTCATCCTTTCATGTACCTTTCTGCTTCAAAGGCTTTACCGCAGGGTCCAGGCCCCAAAAAACAGATGGAGATACGATCGGTTATGATAAAATGCGATAAAAAAGGAAAGTGCCCGAAAGAAAGAAATTTTCTTACGGGCACTTCCATTTTTCCTGGTGCCATGCCAGCGATGATAAAAATAACTGAATGAATTATAAAACAAAAACCCCTGCTTTGTCAATAAAAAATATCCTCTGCCATGAGGCCGGTGATGGTTAAGGCCGGATCACCAGTCGGGCACCTGACATTTTCTCCACAATCTCATACATATTTGTTACTGAGCCAACCTTCAGCTTGTCCGCTAATTCATAAAAATTTAAGCAGGTTCCGCAGGTAAGGATTTCCACTCCCTGCGCTTCTAAGTTCTTTAAATCCTCCAGAGACTGGGAGCCTTCCACGGATAACCTTGCTCCTCCATTGTAGAGCAGGATCGTTTCAGGTAGTTCTTCCAGCTGGGTAAGGGCATATACAAATCCCTTCATCAGAATGCGTCCAAGCTCTTCATTGCCCCCGCCCATCTGATCCGATGATAGCACTGCAACAAGACCTTTTTTTCTGGCATCTGGAAGGCATTCTTCTTCTTTTGCTGTTTCTACCATATTGCCTGATTCTCTGTTTACGTGGAACAGGATTTCAAAGTCCCCTTCCGATTTTTTCTCTGAAACCGGAGAAACTCCTTCATAATTCCCCAGCTTCATTACGTTCTGAACTGCAATTTCATTGTCCACGAGAACCTTTAATATTCCCTCTTCCATGCCCTTTAATGCCTCTTTTGCCTTAATAACCGGCTGAGGACATGCCAGGCCTCTTGCATCAACAATTTTTTCCATTTTACCGTTCTCCTTTGCTTCTATTTTCTCTTTCCAGTTCTTCCATCACAATAATCATGGACCTTAAAAGCCGCCTGTCATTCTTTGACAGCATAGCCGCCTTCTGCACCATTTCAATGATTTCATAGTCATTCTGACCAGATTCCCCGTCTTCTGTCTCTTCCTCCAACAGGGAAAAGAAATCCGACATTTTAAGGCCGAACGCACTGCAGATCCTGCCGAGTTTCGGCAGGCTGATATTGGCTCTTCTTCCGAACAAACTGGACAATGTGGACTGAGCGATCCCGCTTTCTTTTGATAACCTGTACATAGACCACTCTTTGCTTTTGTTGATTTCCTCGATTTTCTTAAGTACCGCCTCGTTGTCCATACAGCTATCCCTCACTTCCATAGATACAATTATAGTAGTATATAGAATGCAGCTTTGATAGATTGCAATATTCGCTGTATATGCTTCTATTATTTGTAGTGTCTATGATCTGCAAGGTTTCAAAATTACGTTTTCTTATAAATCTTAAAGCCGGGACCAGTCCTATTAAGGACCGCCCCGGCTTTTCCTCTGTTTATTCTTCGTCTTCGCCTACCAGCTCATCATATTCCGCTTCGTCCAGTAATTCGTCAAAGGCTTCCGCAACGATCTCATATTCATCGTCATCTTCGATATTTTCAAGATTTGGCTGCCCATCCTCCTTCTCAGAATAACGGTACAGATAAACTTCTCCTTCTTCTGCCTCAGGGCCATTCATAGGAAGCAGTGCAATATAATCTCTTTCGCCTGCTGTGAAAATGGTAAGTACAACACATTCTAACTCTTTTCCATCATCCAGGGTAAGTGTAACTGTCATTTCCTCCTGCGGTTCCATATCTTCCCGCTCTAAATTAGGATCCTGTGCCATTCTGATACCTCTCTTTTTTCTTAATCTAGTTGTACGGCGCATCTGTCGCCTGCTTCCACTCTATCAAACTATCCGGCAAAAATCAAGGGATTTTACCGTTAATATTCAATTCCCTTCCTCGCTGAAATACCTCTGTCGTATGGATGCTTCACCTTTCTGATTTCCGACACATAATCCGCCATTTCTACAAGTTTTTCTGAGGGCTCTCTTCCTGTGAGAACCACTTCAAGACCCTCAGGACGGGCAGAAAGAAACTCTAAAACCCGTTTTTCCTCTACAAGGCCAAAATTACATACCGCCATAATTTCATCCAGGACAAGGAGATCGTAATTCTCCTTCACCACCTTATTTAAGGTTATCTCAAGCAGCTGAGAATAGTAGATCCCCGCTTCTTTTTTCTGCTCAGGGGACATTTTTGAAAAAAAGCCAAAACTCCGCTCACAGGGCGTTACCGTAATACGGTCAAGGCTGCTTAATGCATTTACTTCACCGGAATGATCGGTTTTTAAGAAACGGGTAATGAGCACCCTTTTCCCGCTGCCGCAGGCGCGCACAGCCAGTCCGATGGCAGCCGTTGTCTTTCCTTTTCCATCCCCACAGTATATGTGTACACAGGATTTCATATCTCTATCTCCTTTCATCTCCTTATTTCTGCCTCGGTCATTCCCGATCCAGATATTCCCGGACAAAACGGGAAACTTCCTGCTTTTTGCTGTATCTCTCCCGCACATAATTGACGTGAAGCCGTTCCTTAGACCTTGTCATAGCCACGTAAAACATCCGCCGCTCCTCTTCTAAATCAGCAGGGAGAACTGCCTTCTGATGAGGCGTCACGCCTTCATTGGCATCCAGAATGTAGACGATCCTGTATTCCAGGCCTTTGGAGCTGTGCATGGTCATAAGGGCGACTCCCATGGAATTTCCATCCCTTAACTGGGCCTGGGCTTTTAATTCCTCCCCGTATTCCTTCATATGACGGAACCATTCCTCTGCCGTGTGATAACCGGCGGCACTCTCCTGAATCTGGTCCAAAACTTCCAAAAGCTCCTCTGGCTTCATCCTGCGGTACTGGGCGTATTCCCGAATGTAATCGTCATAACCCACTGCTTTCCGGATATAGTTTACAGCAGCCACAGGTGCCATATTCTTAATCATCTTTAGATCGTATTCCATCTGTTCGATCCGTTCCACCATCCAGCCCCTGTCCTGATAAAAGGACTTCACGGATTCCCAATTCACCGGGTTATGTTCCACCGCATCCCGGCTGATATAGCGATTCGGCCGGTTGATGATCTGGAGCACATTGGCCCTGGACAAATCGCCGGAGGCTGCCTGGATATAGGAAATTATGTTTTTTGCAATCCAATGATCGTATAGATTGGGAACGGAATCCTTCATGGAGAAGGGGATGTTATATTCCATAAACTTTTCAATTAACAGCCTTGGGCCCAGATTCGTCCGGTAAAGGACCGCAATCTCCTGCCAGGCAAACCCTGCCTTTGCATAGGCCATAATTTCCTGAACGATCTCTAAAGTTTCCTCCTGAGGATCCTGCCATACTCTTGTAACAATCGGCTTTCCATGTCCTTTTTTTGTGATGATCCTTTTAGGAAAACGCATCTCATTGTGAGCGATCAGCTTTCCAGCGGCCTCCACGATTTCACTGGTGCTTCGGAAATTAACATTTAAAAGAACCTTCTTCGCTCCCTGATAGTCCTTTTCAAAGCCCAGCATAATTTCCGGTTTCGCTCCCCGGAAACGATAGATGGATTGATCATCATCACCTACAATAAACAGGTTGTTTTCCGGTGCTGCCAGCATCCGGACAATTTCGTACTGTACCCGGTTAATATCCTGAAACTCATCCACCAGAATATACCGGTACTTTTTCTGCCATGCTGCCAGGATGTCTTTTCTCTGGGCAAATAATTCATAGCACATCACCATCATATCGTCAAAATCAATAAGATTGGCCTTACGAAGCCGGTCCTCATAGTCCTGATAGAGCTGTTTGAATATTTCTTCAGAGCAGTTTTTGGAATAATAGTGATCTAAGTCAATCATCTCTCCTTTTACAGAGCTGATTTCCGTCAGGATGGAAGTCACGAATTCCGCCTCATCTTCCACCTCTACCTGATTCTTATCCATAGCTTCCTTTATGTACTGGATCTTCTGTTCCTCCCTTACAATGCTGCGGGCATCGTACCGGTAAGCAAACTTTAAGATCCTGAAAAATATAGCATGAAAGGTTCCAAAGCTGACGGCAGACGGCCTGCCGTCCACAAGGCTTTCAAAACGTTCCTTCATCTCCCTGGCAGCTGCTTTTGTAAAAGTGATGACCAGGATATTGGACGGATCCACATCGTATTTCTCAATTAAATGGCAGATCCGGTGGGTGATGGTAAAGGTCTTTCCTGAACCTGGCCCGGCAAGGACCAGCATGGGACCTTCGTGGTGAAGGATTGCCTCCTTCTGGGCTCCCTCATATGTGACCTGTTCCTTCATAGTTTCCTCCGTATCTGGAATCATGCCTGACCGGCAGACCCCCTCAAAACAAAAGCAGAGGTCCGGTCATATCCGGAGCCTCTGCTTCAGCAATTATAACTTATTGAGCTCCATTGCTTAAAAGCTGGATTCCCTTTTTAATTCTCGTAAGGGTCTCTTCTTTTCCAAGGATCTCCATAATCTCGGTAGCGCCTGCGGGTGTCATCTGCTTTCCTGAAACTGCGGTGCGGATTGGCCACATAACAAAACCGGTTTTATATCCCTTTTCGGAAACATACTTTGAAATCGTTTCATACAACGCGTCATTGCTGAAATTCTCCTGAGCTTCCAGGATTGGAAGCACATCCTGCAATAAGTCAAGGGATGTTTCGCTGCCAGTCTTCATTTTCTTATTGGTGTACATGGCAGTATCGTATTCCGGCAAAGTCTCAAAGAAATCAATATGGTCTGCAATATCCGGAAAAACTTCAATTCTTGTTTTAACCATAGCTGCGATCTTCTTTAAGTCCAAATCTTTCTTAATAACAGCCTTCAGATAAGGCTCCGCCAGCTGGTAGAACCGGTCAAAGTCCATGGATTTCATGTATTCGCTGTTCATCCACCGAAGCTTGGTCATATCGAAAACTGCCGGGGATTTGCTCATATTGCGGAAGTCAAATTCCTTTATTAATTCATCCAGGGAGAAGATCTCCTGGTTGCCCACAGGGGACCAGCCAAGAAGAGCAACGTAATTTACAACAGCCTCAGAAATGAAGCCCTGCATGATTAAATCCTCATAGGAAGAATGGCCGCTTCTTTTACTCAGCTTCTTGTGCTCCTCGTTGGTAATCAGCGGACAATGCACATATACCGGAACTTCCCAGCCAAATGCGGCATAAAGGCGGTTATACTTTGGAGAAGAGGACAGATATTCGTTTCCTCTCACTACATGGGTAATTCCCATGAGATGATCATCTACCACGTTTGCAAAATTATATGTTGGAAATCCGTCGGATTTGATTAATACCATATCATCTAACTCTGAGTTGTCCACGGAGATGTCTCCGTATATCTCATCATGGAAAGAAGTCGTTCCATCGGTAGGATTGTTCTGACGGATGACATAAGGCATACCTGCCGCCAAATTGGCTTCTACCTCTTCTTTGGAAAGATGGAGGCAGTGCTTATCATAAGTCATAATCTCCTGGCCATCCACGGTCTTTTTAAGGGAATCAAGTCTCTCCTGAGTACAGAAACAGTAATAAGCCTCTCCGCTTTCTACAAGCTTTTTCGCATATTCTAAATAAATACCGGAGGCCTGGCGTTCACTCTGTACATAGGGGCCTACGCCGCCATCCTTGTCCGGACCTTCGTCATGGATAAGGCCGGTCTCTTTTAAGGTTCTATAAATGATCTCGACAGCACCTTCCACAAAACGTTCCTGATCTGTATCTTCAATGCGGAGAAGGAAATCGCCGCCTTCATGTTTTGCAATTAGAAAAGCATACAATGCAGTTCTTAAATTCCCTACGTGCATACGGCCCGTAGGACTTGGTGCGTATCTTGTTCTTATTTTACTCATTGTGAACACACTCCTATATCTTCATTCTCGTAATGGGCCGGTTAAAGGAAGTCACGCCAAAGCCACGTAGTTCATTATATAACGAACCCTTAGAAAAAACAATGATTTAGCGTAATTTTCCAAAGCAATTATAATCCCAGAAGCTTGCATGCCAGCCGGAAATATATGATCAGGCTGACCGCATCCACGATTGTGGTAATAAGGGGAGCCGCCATAATCGCCGGGTCCATATGGAACACCTTGGCTGCAATGGGTAGAACGCCTCCAATGGTCTTTGCCACGATAACTGTGATCAAAAGGCTGAGCATCACTGTCAGGCAGAGCATCTCCTGCCCAGGATAAAGGATGATCAGACGGATATAATTCACAATCCCCAGGATCAGTCCTACTATGATGGCTACCTTTAATTCTTTAAAAATCACACGGAAAAAGTCTTTTGTAACGATCTCGCCTACTGCCATACCTCTGATAATCATGGTGCTGCTCTGACTTCCTGCATTGCCGCCCGTATCCGTTAGCATGGGAATAAAGGTTACGAGCAAAGGAATCACCGCAAAGGCCGATTCATATCTGGCCAGGATTCCGCCGGTCACCATGCTGCTGATCATCAGTACGAGAAGCCACATGATTCTGTTTTTCGCCAGCTGGAACACGCTGGTTTTTAAATACGGCTTTTCACTGGGTATCATGGCTGCCATCTTTTCAAAGTCTTCCGTGGCCTCCTGTTCCATCACATCCACAACGTCATCCACGGTAACGATCCCCACC
>Ga0213825_1002602_pt1 | contig 11415 bp, 12 predicted proteins | sample MC6MC0900MG_FD_179896 | JGI IMG/M metagenome (GOLD analysis project Ga0213825, IMG submission 179896) | Enriched soil aggregate microbial communities from Iowa State University, Ames, United States - MC6-MC0900-MG | ecosystem: Environmental > Terrestrial > Soil > Unclassified | place: USA: Iowa... | reverse complement strand
CTAGCATTGGAAAAACAAATGCTCCTGCTCACCAACAAGCCGGCGCTGAATATATGAGTCAAGTAGGAGCTTTAAATACAGGGACATATTTACAAGAAACATTGCCAAATTACATACAAGGCCAAATCTATAACACTGATTTTACAACAGATATGGCATTGATTAATGGAAACTTACCACAAAATGAAGATGGTGTGACGGGTTCAATTTTCTTCCGACTAGAGCATCCTGCTGGTGGTGAGGCTTACACACGTAATGGTAATTTCACGTTAGATGGGCAAGGCTATTTAGTTAATGGTCAAGGATTATATGTACTAAATGATGCTGGGCAACGTATCCAGCTACCAAATGATGATTTCCGATTAGATGAAAGTGGCGCTATCTTTGTAAATAATCAACAAGTAGCTCGTGTTGGTGTATCATTTGCTGCAAACCCGAACATGCTACAAAAACAAGATAATGGCCTTATTCGTACAGAAAATGGTGAGAACTTGCCAACAGCTTATGGAGCGAATGGTGTTTCCTTTACACTACGTCAAAACTTTTTAGAAGGGTCAAACGTAGATTCTGGTCGCACAATGACAGATTTAATGACTGCCTACCGTGCATTTGAAGCAAATCAAAAAGTATTACAAGCTTATGATCGTAGCATGGAGAAGGCTGTGAATGAAATCGGAAAAATTTAATGGGCGAACAGGGGGCTTTTATCAATGCTACGTACAATGATTACAGCTACAAACACAATGGGGCAATTACAAAACAAACTGGATACCATTAGTAATAACATTGCTAACAGTAATACAACGGGCTATAAAACAAAGGAAGCATCCTTTAATGAATTACTTTATCAGCAATTTAATAATGATAAGCAGGATCGTGCAGAACGACAAACACCTGTTGGTATTCGCTATGGATCTGGCGCAATGATTGGGCAAATTAAATCCAATGAAAAGCAAGGTTCATTACAAACAACTAATCGTGATTTAGACTTAGCTTTCACAAAAGCGAAACAATATTTCAATATTTTGATGCCAGATGGTGAAAATGGAACTGAAACAGTGTATACTCGACAAGGTGACTTTTATTTATCTCCATTGAATAATGGAACAGTTATGCTTGTAACAGCAGAGGGTTATCCAGTAGCTAATGCTGCAGGACAAGCTATTACATTACCAGACACGGTTCAAAAGTTTGCTGTTCGAGATGGTGGCGTATTAGAAGCATCTTATCCAAATGGGGATATTATTCGTACGGATTTAGCTGTAACAGAATTCCAAAAGCCGCAATTAATGGAGCATGTTGCCGGTTCTTATATGGGATTACCTAATAATTTAGCTGAACTTGGCTATACGCAGGCAGAAGTTTTGACAGAGCTTGTGGGAGCCAACCGTCAGCAAATTGGCATGCAAAGTGGTACACTAGAAATGTCCAATGTTAACCTCTCGAAAGAAATGACAGAACTCATTCAAACACAACGTTCTTATCAATTCAACGCAAGAGCGGTGACATTAGCAGATCAAATGCTAGGACTAATTAATGGCATTCGATAGGAAGTTATCCAAAAACGCATAGTAAGGAATGAAGAGGAGTACAATCTATGACAAACGATTCACGTCGACGTTCTGTGCCGACACAAGAAACCGATACGCAACCGCAACCAGAAAAGAAAGAACGCCGCTCGACTGGAGAGCAACGCGAGGTTCGATGGGTGCAAATCCGACTGATTCCGATTTGGTTACGCATTGTAATTGTTCTCATTTTAGTCGTTGTTGCCGCAGCATTAGGCGCAATGTTTGGCTTTAGCGTTATTGGAGAAGGCAATGCTATGGATATTTTTAAACGAGAAACATGGCAGCATATATTTGATATTATGAATGGTAAAGAATAACATTATTCTTTACCTTACTTTGTGTATACATACTTAATTTTTGAGGGGGAAATGACATGTTAACTGCAGAACAAATTCAAGCAATTTTACCACACCGCTATCCTTTTTTATTCGTCGATCGCATCATTGAATTAGAAGAAGGGAAACGTGCAGTAGGATTAAAGAACGTTTCAATTAACGAAGATTTTTTTAATGGGCACTTCCCAGGTTATCCAGTTATGCCAGGTGTGTTAATTGTGGAAGCTTTAGCTCAAGTAGGTGGAGTGGCTTTATTAAATGCTGAAGAATTTAAGGGTCGTTTAGCGTTTTTAACGGGTGTTGATAATTGTCGTTTCAAGCGTCAAGTCGTACCTGGCGACCAACTTAAATTGGAAGTAGAATTTGTAAAACTTCGTGGCGCAATGGGTAAAGGTCATGGTGTAGCAACTGTAGATGGAGAACTTGTATGTGAAGCCGATATTCTATTTGCAATTGGGCCTGAACAGCCTAAACAAGCTTAATTTGCATTTGTAGACCAAAAGATATAAAATAGATAAAGTCAAGTCAAAAATTGATTAGTAGGTTCTTAAATTGCGATGGTAAATAAGCGATTGTGAATTGAAATAGATGTAATTTTTAGGTTTTACAAACGTAGGAGGATTATTAAGATGTATAAGGAATTGTCTTCAGGTATTAAAATTAGCATTACTCGTTCGATTTCAACATCTTTTGAAACATACTTAGCAAGTATTGGTTGGGATGAAGAGCGCTTTTCCATGGAAGACTTCATTGCAAACTGGCAGACTTATTTTCAGGAGAATGCCGCGTGGATCGAAAAAATCCCTGCTGATACATTGATGAGCGCACAGTTTCATGAAGAAATGGCACAAAAAATCGATGAGGTTATTGCCAAAATTTTAAATGAAGAACCAACAGCACAGCAAGTCGAAACAATCGAGGCATTGCAAAAAGAGCTAGGCACAAACTATAGCTACGACTGTAAAGCAGAGGCAGCATATATTGAACAGTTATTAAAAGAAAAACAAAAATAGTTTGTACAAAAATCGGATAGTTCCCTCCTTTCTCGGGCAATCTATGTAGGATCACAAATACAGTAGATGTATTTGATGACATAGTACCCAAGAAAGGAGGTTTTTTACTATGTGGAAAATGTCATTTTTAACCATCATTCTTGCAACTGCATTCCTTGGAGGTTGTAACTGGGGAAATAATGCAGTAGAAGATCACCCTGTTCGAGAAGTCGAGAATGACGTACGTCGAGGAGTCGACGATGTCGAGGACGCATTAGATCCGAATAATCGTGACGATGCATACGATCGCAATAATGTAAATGGGAATGGTGTAGATCGAGGTACTGTTAACGATAATACAACATTACCTGAAGCAACAACACCTGGTTCAAATGCCGATATCAACAGCACAAACGGCTATGACAACACACCAAATGCAAACGGTGTAAATGGTGTTGAACGTAATGACAACATGAACGGTAACAATAATAATGATGTTGTCGACGATAAAGTAAACAACACTGAAAAATACCGTGATGGTATGAATAACCGATAACATAAAAAGAGTGTTTCCTCTGCGGAAAACACTCTTTTTTATACCCATGTAAGCGGGAAATGCCAGAAGCATAATAATACTCATGAAGAGTAACTAATCACTAATCAAGCATGGCCCTAAGAAAATTCCTATACTCCTATAATGACAAAACGAACATCTCCAACAGCCTTAAAGGCCTCCCCCTCATAGCAACCACCAAATGAAACCCTACTTTTTCAAATTGTATTGTACAAAAAAATTACTGCTTGTCCAATAAAAAAACGATGCAAAAATTCGCATCGTCAGTCATTTTTTAATTTTGGTCGCTTTTTCATATCTTGTGTAAAGCGATCCAGTAAATCCTCTAAAGAAACACCCTCAGCAAGTAGCTCGGAAAGTAATTGTTCTGCATATTTTGATCGTTTAATTTTAAGCGTACCTTTTAATAGGACTGAAACATGATTACCGATTTCTTCAACAGTATGTACGATCACCTGAAAAGGAGCGGGTTCATTATCTGGAAATGAAATAACTGCACGTACATTGAAGACTGTAGCATTTGCTAAGAGCTCATCAAAGGTTGAGCGATATTGTTTTTCCATAAACAATTCAAGTACCCAAGATTGATGGCTATTTTCCTGATTAATAATGATGCCATCGATTAAAGGGAATGGTTGCACGCCATCTTTCGTGACAAGGTCAAAGGAAAGCATTTTAAAGGTTTTCAATATGTATATTCCTCCTAAGTCTGTCATTCTTTTAGTATAACACATGAGACAGCTGTTGTTTGTGATGCGCACCTGTGACGGTTTTTCAAAAACTGCGAAATTGCAGTTTTCATGGAATAGCATTTGCCATTACAGCCTAAAGCATTCAGCTAGAAAATTAATAAAAAATAGAAAAATAAAAATGCCGATTTACCCAATTTATGCACAAAAACTGAAGGAAATTAACAATATTGATTTTTGCGAATACCGGAATCATTTTGTAAGATGAGAGCAATCAAAAGCAAAGGAGGTGAATGAATGAATCAAGTCGGATTGGTTGGAAGGTTTACAAAAGACCCGGTGTTACGTTACTTATCTGGAAATCGTGTGCAAACTCATTTCTCACTAGCCATTAATCGTAATTTTAAAAACAATCAAGGGGAAGTAGATACAGATTTTGTTTTCTGTACAGCTTGGGGAAGGCTTGCAGAGAATATCGTTAAATATTGCGGTAAAGGTTCATTAATCGGTGCCACTGGCCGTATTCAAACAAGGTCATTTGTAAATGAGGAAAGCACTAAGATTTTTATGACAGAGATAGTGGTTGAGGATGTTAGATTTTATCAACTTAAACAAAGAGATAGTGACGAAGCAGTTACTATACCGCCACAGCCACCGAATGAACAGGAACACTTAAAGGATTTTGTTTTACCTTAGCAAGTATAGCTTACATACGGGGCAAGAGAACATTCATTGTCTGATCCGCCATTCTCCTTATATTTCTTGCACCGTAACAAACAGAAAGGAATGATGTGGAACACAAATAAAAAACATTGCTGAAGACCGCACAGCAATGGAATTTTCAATACAACTAAATACAAATGATGAAGTAAGTAGGGAAAAGAAGTAGCAAGTTCCACTAAAAGAGCGCCAAGAACTATTTGCTCTTGGCGCATCTCATTATTATATATCTAATGTTATTAAATCGCGGAGTTCTTGATCTTCTAACTCGGTCAACCACTGGCTTGATTGAATAAGCTCTTCGGATAATGCAGATTTCTGCACCAGCATCTTATCAATTTTTTCCTCGATCGTGCCAATTGTCACAAACTTATGGACCTGCACAAATTGTGTCTGTCCGATTCGATATGCTCGATCGGTCGCTTGGTTTTCAACAGCAGGATTCCACCAGCGATCTGCATGTAAAACATGATTAGCTGCTGTTAAATTAAGTCCTGTTCCACCAGCTTTCAAAGAAAGGATAAATATAGGGAAATCTCCTGCCTGGAAAGCCTCTACTAAGCGGTCTCGCTGCTGCTTAGGCATGGCACCAGTTAAAAATGGTGCATCTACATTATATATTTCACTAAAGCAATGTTGTAGCAATTGTCCCATTCCAATGTATTGTGTAAAGATGAGACATTGCTCGCCATTGTCCACAATCTCAGCTGCCATTTGTACAATGCGCTCTAGCTTAGTCGAACGTGCAAGCATTGTTTCGGCATCCTCGAAAGGTTCCTTTAAATATAAGGCAGGATGATTACATAGTTGCTTTAATTTACTGAGCATCTTTAAGACGCGACCCTTTTTTTGAAAGCCTGTTAACTGCTCCAACTGATCAAGCGTCTCTAAAATATAGCCCTCATAGAGTGAAGCTTGCTCTGTTGTTAATGGACAATATTCATTCGATTCTAGCTTATCTGGTAAGTTAAGCTGTAAATGTGGATCTCGCTTTGTACGACGCAATAAGAATGGCTGAATTTTAGCTCGAAGCTTCTGCTTATGCGACTCTGATTCGTCTCGTTCAATAGGCAAAATAAATTCTTCATTGAAGCGACCAAAACTACCTAGATAGCCCTTATGAATGAAATCAAAAATAGCCCATAACTCAGATAAACGATTTTCTACAGGTGTCCCAGTAAGAGCTATGTGATGGTCACCTAGCAATTTACGAATGGCTTTCGATTGTAATGTTTGCATATTTTTTATGTTTTGTGCTTCATCAAGTACTACCGTTGCCCATTCGATATCCTGTAAAAATTCAGTATCCTGTGACACAGTACCATAGGTTGATAAAATGACATGTGGCCTTTCTGCTGTCACTAGCTTTTTAAACTCTTCATCCTTTGCTCGATTTGCTTGATAATGTGTATGCACAATCAGGGACGGGGCAAATCGAGCAAGTTCTTTTTGCCAGTTCCCAAGTACTGAAGTGGGACAAATAATGATGGATGGCTTTGTGTAAGTTGATGACTCATAAATATGGAGCAAATAGGTAATCAATTGAACCGTTTTTCCAAGTCCCATATCATCAGCTAGACATGCACCGAAACCTTGTTGGCGCATAAAGACTAACCATTCAAAGCCTTCTAATTGATAAGGGCGTAATTCGGTTTGTAGGGACAATGGAATCGAGACGGCAGGTAAGCCTTTCTTCTCCAAAAGTTGCTCCATGTATGCTTTTAATGATTGTTGTATTTCCAATGCAAAGATTGGATCATCTCTCAGTGCATCATCTGCATCTTCTTCCTCAAGAGGGGCAGACAGGTCTTCTGGTAACTCCCTAAATAATAATTCTCGAACAGTCCAACTTTCATCTTCTGCCTGTTGCATCAATTCACGCATTTCTTGCATCCAATTAGCATCTACTCGGAACCATTCAGTACCAATACGAATAAATTCACGTTTCTCATCCACAAGTTTTTTAAATTGCTCAGCTGAAATCGTTTGTCCGTTCATAGAAAACTGCCATTTAAACGTTAAAATATCATCTAAACCTGCTACCTTCCTTGTGGAAACATTACTAGTTGTAACACGTACTCGGATTTTGGATTGTTTTAAATCCTTTAGCCATGCTGGCAGTACAACATCAAAACCAAGTGCCTGCAATCTAGCAAGATCCTCCCGTAAAAAAGAGCGAACTTCTAAATCTTCCAGTGTCACACGAATAAAGATATCACTATTGATCGTATCGATGGATAGAAGTTCTACAATTTGCTGTTGTTGCTGTGTAATTTCAGTCGCAAACATTCGCCACTTTGTAGGTAGTGCCTCTTCAATAGGTAAGGATTGTTTACGAATAGCAGGTGTCCAGTAGTTTTTCGTTGTAGCAGTGCTTAGCACCGTTTCTAATAACCATACATCGGCATCTTCTTCTGGCTCACTTAACCGTAAAGAAACGGAAACAGCTCCAGCTTGACGAGCTTGATCCAATGGCCAGCCTCCACGTAGGAAAAAGGGTAATAACTTTGGTAAATCAGCTAGTATTAGCCCAACCTGTGAAAGCTTCTGCTGTACAGCTGTTTCCAATAATGCTGAATCTATATGATCAATAGGGAAAGTTAATGATGAAAAATCATCTGCAATCACAGCATGTGACCAAAGTGATGGCTCTTGCCAGTATGCTTGTAATGCGTAAACTTTTTTTAACCATTCTATACTTTCTTCATTTGCACCACTCCAATTGATGAAAGGGTGCTGGAAGCTTGTTGAAAAAATATCGAGTAACTCAGCTGTAGAAACTTCAATTGTAAAATCAGCTCGATTTGTTAATAATCCATAAACGTTTGCCTCATAAGTAAAGAATAGCGAAGAAATTAATGTATCAACATCGATTGTTGTACCATTTGCAGTAAAACCCTGCAACGTAAAATATCCTTCCCGAGCTACTTCAATACGGAGCTGTTGTGTTTTGGAAAAAGGGGAAGGAGCATTTATTGTCATCATACTAAGTTTCCTTTCTCAATTTCTTCTTGTAACGCACGTAGTCGTTTATATTCTGCACGAATGGTTTGCATATATGTTTCAAAATAAGCTGCTTTACCAGCTCGCTTTGCAGCGCTACGCATACTTTTCCAAATACGCACAGCCTGTTTATAATTTAAGCGTGATTTTTGCGTAATTTCAGCCATTGCATAGACATGATATAAAGGTAAAACAGTTGCAGGTTCAACCTGTAATACATCCTTTAATCCACACATTTCTAAGTAAGAGAGGGATGATGGGTTTAGTTGATGCAGAGCTGCCCATTCCCGATAGCGACCTTTTTTAATTAAAAAACTTGAGAACGGCTGTAGTCCATACACACCAAAGGCACTATACAGCGTTGCTTCCTCTTCCTCCGAAAGCTGAATCTCGTCAAATAAAAGTTGGAATTGCCTTACGTATTGGGCACGCTGAACGACTGGAACGACCTCCTGTAGAAACACTTCAGTCAAAGGTAAAATTGCTCGTAAAATGACTGCTAATGAATTGGACTCTCCAGCACGTTGTGCAAAAGTAGCTAGTTCAAACAAATCCTGCATTTGTGGTAAATCAACCTGTGCCAACTTTTCAAGCAGTAAATCCTCTTTCTGTAATAGCACATAAAATAATAATTTTAGTGATTGTAGAGAAATTTCTGCTGAAGAGTGAACAAGATTATTTATAAATGCCAATTCCTGTTCACGACGAGGCTTCTCATAAAAAAGTACTGCCCATAGTAGCATATATAGACGAAGGCGATTGGCAAAAAGTCCTTGTCTTTCTAATAAAAATTCTCTTACTAGCTCTTGGATGGCATCATAAAATGGATCTGTTGCAAATAGTCGTGATCGATTAGAAAGCTCTGTAAGAATGCTCTCAAAAGATTGCGTGCTTTGTTCGATAAAATATTTCATATAAGGTGAATCTAACGAATGTCCAGGTGTTTCATTTAAATGTCGCCATATCGAATTAAAAATGGCTAGCTCCATATAGAGCTTATAAAGAGGTTGCCATTCACGCTCAAAGGGCATATGTCGACGAAGACGCTCCAAAGCATCGGTTCTTACAGCGGAAAGCCCATAGCCTTCTAGTATGCGCCCAGGTGGTAATAATCGTTTCATCACCTCATCCACCATCATCGACCAGCTTTGCGGGCTGCGTTCATCTGCTAAAGATTTTAATTGAACAGATTTTTGTGCACGCCAAGCACTCGACCAATTTTGAACCGAATCAAAATATTGGTAGAGAGCGAGTAAAGCACCTATTTGATGTCGACACCATTTTGCTTGAGGACAGCTACAATGTAGCTCTTCCTTTGAAAAATCAATTTCAACAGAAGCGGGTCTGACATCTTGAACACTTGCATATAATATAGAACTTGCTCCATTAAATCGTTCAAAAACAATGGACTTATTCCTTACTGAAAAGACAGCACGGCGCACTAGTTCCTCATCTTCGGTAGAGGAAGGATGTAACCCTTGTTCAGCTTCTTTTAATTTAGTCAGCACAAATGCTTGATGTTCCTTAGCTAATTGCGATATAGACAATGCCATAACCTCACTCCTTTCATCATGTATGGCTATAGTTAACATTGTTAATTGTAAAAAGGAAAAAAAGACTGTCCTTCCATTATACGATTAAAATGCAGTAATGATAAGCTGAATGATCAGAAAGAAAAAAATGAGGTAAAGATAGTTAACAAGGCTTTTGATTTGTGTTAAAATCTGAATAATCAGATAACTAGGGAGGGATGAAGGATGATGCAAGTTCAATACATGAAGCCGTTTTACACAAAAGTTACTGGAGATAAATTACGTCTCGTATTTGCTTATCAATATTTCTCTATTTTAAAAGAGAATGAGATTTTCCATTTCATTCCCATAGAAGGTAAAGAGATGATCATCAACATGAAGACACAGCAGATTGAAAATTTATCTGAGGTTTTTGTTTTCCAAAAAGGAAATCGCTTTATTCGGTTACCACTTTATCAACTATTGCTTATTACTAATGTTCATGAGCATTTAGCACCAATACTTGAAAGCGCTACACCAAAGCAACAAATTCCGATGGTTTCTACTGTGACGGTTGGTGAAATCGATCAGCTTATTGCAGAGTTAGAGGAGAAAAATTTGGATCATTTGATTGATCAGGCATTACTAGAGAATGATAAAGAACTCTTTTTCGAATTGCTACAGCAAAAGAGCCATCAACTTGGGGGTTTCAAAATTGAATAGATGGAATGTCCAGTAAGCACCTACTTATCATAAATGACAAGCAGGTGCTTTTATTATGTAGTTAATCAACTATAAAATGTTAAAAACACATAAAAAATTAGAAACCATTTCCAGTATTAAGGTCAATAGATGAGATGTTGGACCGATATAAAAACAAGAAGGTGGTGAAATCATGCTTGGTAAGTGGTCAGCAACAGGGATGGCAATCCTGAATAATATGAATCGTCATTATGGGGCGATGAGTAAAGCCATGCTACGAATTTCTTCCGGATATCGAATTAATAGTGCAGCAGACGATCCAGCTGGACTGGCGATTTCTGAAAAAATGCGTGCTCAAATTCGTGGCTTGAATATGGCAGCTAAGAATATACAGGATGGTATTTCGCTTGTGCAGACGGCAGAGGGGGCACTGAATGAGACACATGCCATGATTCAGCGTATGCGTGAGTTAGCAGTGGAGGCAGCCAATGATACATTAACAGATGATGATCGTAAAAAATTAGATTTGGAATTTCAGGAATTAAAAAAGGAAATCCAGCGCACATCAACCGATACAGAATTTAATACGAAGACATTACTTAATGGGGATTATGAAACAAATGGCATCAAGATTCAAGCAGGCGCCAAAAAAGGACAGAGTATCGAATTATTTATCAATGGGATGGGGTCCGAGGAACTTGGGTTGAAGGATGCTTCTATTGCTACTCGTGAGGATGCGGAAAAAGCTATGTCTTCAATGGATGAAGCCTTAAAACGTGTTTCCAATGAGCGCTCACGTCTTGGTGCCTATCAGAATCGCTTGGAACATGCCTATAATGCTAATGTGAACACGGCAGAGAATTTACAAGCAGCAGAGTCTCGTATTCGAGATGCAGATATCGCAAAAGAGATGATGAATATGGTGAAGGCGCAAATTTTAATGCAAGCAGGTCAATATGTTTTAGCCATGCATATGCAACAGGCCCAGTCCATTTTAAAATTATTAGAAGTAGGAAAAAAATGATGAATTTCAATTAACATTGAAATTCATCATTTTTTAATGTTTATTTTGACAAAGCATCAATTGCTAATTTAGCAGTTGCAGTTGCTTCATCTTGCAATGGGATGACGGCCTGGCGCATTTTTTCTTGAACTGTTGTATAGGATTCAAGAATTGCTACAGCTTGTTCAAACAATGTTACACCATTCCAATCATCAACCTCGACATGACCGATGACAGGCTGATCAACGATATCAGCAAACGCATCAATTTTCGGATCATACGAAATGGCAATAAACGGTGTTGCATAGATTGCTG
>Ga0213825_1002592_pt1 | contig 11432 bp, 9 predicted proteins | sample MC6MC0900MG_FD_179896 | JGI IMG/M metagenome (GOLD analysis project Ga0213825, IMG submission 179896) | Enriched soil aggregate microbial communities from Iowa State University, Ames, United States - MC6-MC0900-MG | ecosystem: Environmental > Terrestrial > Soil > Unclassified | place: USA: Iowa... | reverse complement strand
TGTTGAAGCCAAGAGTGTCACAATTTCACTTATTCCTCATACTTACAAAGAAACCGTTTTAGGTATGAAGAGGGTTGGAGCAATCGTTAATATCGAAACCGATTTAGTTGGAAAATACATTATAGGGCAATTAAAAAAGGGGCAAACAACGCCAGCTATTACAAGAGATTATTTAGCACAACATGGTTTTTAAATCACAGAATAGGAGTTGATCATCGTGCTACATTCAATTGAAGAAGCCATAGAGGATTTAAGGCAGGGCAATATGATTGTGGTGGTTGATGATGAGGATCGAGAAAATGAAGGAGATCTTCTGGCACTCGCTGAATTCATCACACCAGCAACAATCAACTTTATGGCAACCAATGGTAGAGGTTTAATTTGTACGCCGATTTCGCAGCAACTTGCACAAAAGCTAGATTTATATCCAATGGTTCAGCACAATACAGATAACCATCAAACCGCATTTACGGTAAGTATCGATCATGTAGAAACAACGACAGGGATTAGCGCCTTTGAGCGTGCGCTAACGATACAAAGAATGATAGAAAAGCAAGCTAAGCCAACTGATTTTCGTCGACCAGGCCATATTTTTCCGTTGATTGCGAAAGAGCAAGGCGTGCTGGAACGGAGAGGGCACACGGAGGCCACTATTGACCTAGCGAAGCTTTGTCATAGCGTACCTGCAGGTGTTATTTGCGAAATTATGGGTGATGATGGGCACATGCTTCGGTTTGAAGAAATAACAAATTACGCTGCACATCATGGCTTAAAAATGATCTCGATAGAAGCATTGGTTGCTTATCGTAAACAATTATCCACTAATAAAACTAAAATTTCTATGTAAAAAGGAGAAGGAACAATGGGTCAAACATTTGAAGCACAATTAATTGGAACGGATTTGAAAATTGCAGTAGTAGTGGGTCGTTTTAATGAGTTTATTACTAGCAAATTATTGGATGGGGCAATGGATGGTTTAACTCGTCATGGGGTTGATTCTGCATCTATTGATGTTGCATGGGTGCCAGGGGCTTTTGAAGTTCCTTTTATAGCAAAACAACTGGCAGAAACAAAGAAATATGATGCTATTATTGGTTTAGGTACTGTTATTCGTGGCTCTACAACACACTATGACTATGTTTGTAATGAATCGGCAAAAGGCATTGCCAATGTGTCATTGTCAACGAATGTACCTGTTATTTTTGGAATTGTTACTACTGAAAATATTGAACAGGCAATTGAACGTGCAGGAACAAAATCTGGTAATAAAGGCTATGATGCGGCAATGTCTGCAATTGAGATGGCAAATCTAAAGAAAATGATTGGATCAGGACAATTTGAATAGTCGTCACAACATTTGTTTCTTTGAATATTTTGAACAACCATGGGAAAAATATGCTTAAGTGTATTTATTGAAGGTGATTGTTTTCATAAATGTACTAATCTTGAGCTGGCTCAGTAGGAGATGAGAAGTATTTCATCAATGGAACAAATTAATTTGAAAATGTTGAAATCACTATTTCAACGCTCTGCTGATGTGATTTTCCAACAATATAATTTTCAGCAATATACAGTACATTTGATAACTTGTGATGCAATGGTCAATGAGCAAATACTTCAAACTGTGGTTGTTCAACGTGTTCAATCTTTGTTATGCAATGTCACTGAGGACATGCTAGAGGAAGAAATCGAACAGCATTTACACATTCCCTATTTACAAAAGATTTTATCGAAAGAGGATGCGGTAACTAGGGTCTATAAAGGCCATGTTTTACTGTATTTTGAAGAAAATCAATTACTTTATTCTAGTGATATTTCAAAAAGACCCAATCGAGAGCCTGGGGAAACAACATTAGAACTAGTAGTAAAGGGACCTAGAGATGACTTTATTGAAGATGTTTTTATTAATATTGCTTTATTAAGAAAACGATTACCGACTAATTCTTTTAGTGTAGAGACATTAGAAATTGGTAAGCGTTCTAAAACAACCGTAGCCATACTATATATGGAAGACATTGTGAATTTAAATATGCTGGAACAAATTCGACTTCAATTACAAAAAATTGACACGGATATTGTTATCAATGGCGACTTATTAATGGAAAAAATTGAAAAGACAGCGACAATTCTTCCAAGACATGATTATACAGGGAGACCTGATTTTGCTATGCAGGCCTTAATTAGAGGAAGAATACTCTTAATGATTGATGGTGTGTCCTATGCCATAATTACACCTGCAAATATTATGTTGCTCTTTAAATCAGCAGAGGATAATGAGTACCCACTCATTGTTAGCTCGATGGAACGATTACTCAGAATTGTCGGAATATTAATAAGTATGCTACTGCCAGGTTTTTGGCTTGCATTGACGACATATCATCAAGAACAGCTTCCATTTCTACTACTGGCAACGGTTGTCGAATCGAGAACGGGATTGCCTTTCCCAACCATTCTAGAAATTTTAATGATGCTATTTATGTTTGAATTGTTTCGTGAAGCCAACTTACGTCTTCCGAGTGCCGTCAGTGGCTCAGTTAGTGTGGTAGGAGGACTAATTATTGGGGATGCAGCGATTAAAGCAGGTGTTACAAGCCCCTCAATGATTGTTGTGATTGCCATTTCCAGTATCGCTGCATTTACATTGGTCAATCAATCCTTTGTAACGGCTATGAGTATTTTTCGATTAATCATTATTATGGCTTCGGCGTTTTTTGGTTTATTTGGTTTTTTTATATCCGTGTTTTTCATCCTTTTATACACTGCGAATATGAGAGTCTTGGGAGTGCCATACGTAAACTTTAGTGCCGATTTTGAAAAGGGCAATATACGTAAGTCCCTATTGCGACTATCTCCAAAGGGCTATAGTAAACGACCTACCTTTCTTAAGCCGCAAGATCAAACACGGACTTCAAGTAAAAAATAAGCATATTGTGATGAGATCAGGTATTGTTGATACCTGATCTTTTTTTGATACCTTTGCTTTAGTGGTTTTTTTAATTTTCCATTTAAATAGGAAATGAGACATAAAAAGTTATTACTTTTCTTTTTAGTTTACTTTCTTGTCAAGGATTATTAAACTATTTGTTACAGTGTGTAATTTTGGGTATGAATAAAATAAAAATTGATTTTGTGTTTTAATTTATGTAGGATATACAAGCAATGTTTGCTTTACAAACAAAAAATAGAGTTAATTATAATATAATAATATTCTAGAATATTTATAGATGAGGAAGTACCGTTTTTTATGAAAAATAGAAAAATAAAACTAATATTAATTCTATCAACGATTTTATTATGTTTGTTTACAAGTTTAAACATCTTTACATCCTATGTAAAAATAAAAAAGACCGTTGAAGAGTCGATTGCCAATCAAAGCTTAGAGGCAGCCCATTCTATTGCTGCATCCATAGATACGGATGCCTATCAGCAATTTTTAAATAATCCACAGGAAAATGATTATTATTGGAAAGTAAGAAATTATTTAAACGATGCAAGGATAAAATTAGGTGCACTATTTGTTTACACCTTAAAGGTGGATAATCCTGAAGTATCTATAGCCATGATTACAGGGATGCCAAAAGAAATGAAAGAGGGCTTCGGTATTGGCGTGGTTTGTACTGTCCCTGCAAAGCATGTTGAAAAGGCCTATAATGGTGAAACCTATGTTACAGAGGTAATTCATGATTCTGAACATGGGTCTTATTTATCTGTTGGTGCACCCATCAAAGATGATAATGGAACAATTATCGGGTATTTAGGCATTGACATTAGTGCAGATACGCTAAATGGTATTAAGGGTAAAGTCATTGAAGACAACCTATTTAATTTTATTTTTAATGGTGTACTTATTTTAATTGTCATCGGTTCTTTTTTATTTTTACAAAGATGGTATCAAAAAGAGGTAGCGAAGGAAGTTGGCGCTACAGAGGACACATATCTAGCAGAAATCAAAACATTGATTACTTCGGTGTCGTCCCTACGTCATGATTTTACGAACCATATCCAAGTGTTACATGGTTTATTACAATTAGAAAAAACAGATCAGGCGAGACAATATTTATCCTCACTATCAAAAGAAGTTCAGGCGATCAAGTCATTAAAATTAAATATTGATCATCCAGGTTTGTCCATCTTATTGCAAACGAAGAAATTAACGGCTCAAAATCATCATATTGATATGGATTTTACGCTTTCTCAAAATGACTTTAATAAGATTAAAACGACAGATTTAATCAAGATTCTATCCAATTTAATTGATAATGCGATTGATGCTGCTGTTGAATTACCTGAGGAACAACGTAAGATTAAGATTTGCTGTAGAGCAGATGAATCTCAGTATGAATTTAAAATTACCAATACTGGGCCAAATATTGCGAATCCCGATCACATATTCAAACAAGGATTTTCAACGAAAAAACATGAGAATGGTAGACTAAGAGGGCAAGGCTTATTTATTGTCAAAGAAATTGTCACAAAATATAATGGACATATTTCAATTGATTCATCAAAACATTTAGAAACGACTGCTATTGTCAGAATTCCAATAAAATAACAGAAAAAAGCTTCCTACAAAAAGTTGTGGGGAGCTTTTTTCTATGTACAGCACATACATTACAAAGTAGAAAGTGATATGATGAAGGAGATGAAGAAAATGGAAAAGGGTCTCCTAGCGTTATTGAGAAAAGGTGGGCTAACTTTATATGCAAGACACGGAACAGCAACTATTGGTGTAGATCAAGCATATGGTACATTTCAAAGTTGTCAAAATCAACGGAATTTATCCGATCAAGGTCGTAGGGAGGCAATTTATTATGGTCAAATGCTACGCTATTGGCAAATTCCCATCCTTTCCACCATCACTACCAGTCCTTTTTGTCGGACCATTGAAACAGCACGTTTGGCATTTCCAAACAGCAATCTCCAAATTGACCCCTTCTTGTTTGAAATCTTTATGTTAGGTGGCAATCTTCCTACAGTAGTGCAAAGCAGTATATTAACGATTTCTACATCGATGCTGGAAATCATTCCTCCCGAGGGCATAAACAACATAATCATTGGGCATAGCTTTCCAAGAAATGTGGGGCTGGGCATCATTTCGAATATGGGGACGGTTGTCATAAAACCTAAAGGTCAAGGACATGGTTATGAGATTGTGAGAAAACTAACCTTAGAAAATCTAGCAGCATTAGATTCCATTTGAAAAGAGGGATTGTATGAAGATTAAAACAGTTGCACAATGTACATTAGATGAAGTATTGAAAGCATGGAACAAAGGCTTTGAAGGTTATTTTATTGAAATTAATATGACAGCAGAAATGTTTTTACAGCGACTAGTGGGGGAGGGGTTATCTCCTGAGCATTCTATTGTCGTTTTTGATCAAGAGGAACCGATTGCCATTGTGATGAATGGCTTTCGTACCATCGATGGCCAAAAAACAGCTTGGAATGGTGGGACTGGTATTTCTCCAGCATATCGTGGTAAGGGTGTCTCGCGCCTATTAATGGAGGAAACCCTAGCTATCTATAAGCGAGAAAATGTAGAGTTGGGTACGTTAGAAGCCATTAAGGAAAATCAGGTAGCCATTGCCTTGTATGAAAAATATGGTTATGTGGTTGCCAATCAATTACTATTTTTAAGCGGCGAGTATGAAGCCAAGGTAACATCTACAGTAGCCCTTCAAATAGCGACCATTCGCCCAGAGCAGCTAGCACATCTATCTTTCTATCGGGAAAATGTTCCTTGGCAGTGTAACTGGCAGAGCGTGAAGCATGGGGAAGCAAAGGTGTTTTATAATGATAACCATGAACCACTTGGCTATATGCTATACAAAACATTGTGGAATGAATATGGTGAGGTGGAGCGTATTCTACTTTATCAAATGGTAATACTAGAGGAAAGTAATGTAGAGTTAATAACACAGTTTTTAGCAAGTATTACAACACATAAAGTCCATTTGACGACAGTGAATTTCTTAGCGAGCAATCCAGCAACGAGCTATTTGTTAAAGCATGGATTAAAGGTGACAACAGAGCAGGTACAGATGACAAAGCAACTATAAGCCAGGCTGTCGTTCAGTATACAAATCAATAAAGAGTGGAAATAGAGCGACGTATGTAAAAAGCAGAGGGAAAAGTAATTACAAAACAACAAGGGCTCCTTATGGTACATGAAGCGCCATAAGGAGTCCCAGCTATGAAAAAATAATTGACCTATTGATTAATTTGAGGGTCTTGGGGTGCCTCATTATTGTTATTATCAGGAGATTTATTGAGTTGCACCGAATTATTGGATGTGTTCGATAGCGAAGAAGTTCCTTTCGCCAAAGTCAGAACCTTAGCAACATATTCTGTAGATGAATCAAGTTGATTACCAAATGCATCTACTGGTATGCTTAGCGCTTGGCTGACGTTAGAGAGATTATTCGGATAAATTCTGGTGCTATTTGGATTGCTAATAGCATCCTCCAATTTGAAACTATCTGCTTTATCCTTAGGTAACATAAACACTCTATACTCCGTTACGCTTTGACCATTTTTGACATCAAAGCTAATGTTTATATTGTTATATTTATATCCGTCGCCCTGAAGACTGAGTGTTACTTTCTCCACTGATCCAGGGGCTGAAAGGTCTTCCAAAGCAATGTAGGAAGATGGGTAGGATAAGCTATACATTTCCTTAGAATTTCCACCACCTACAGACAAGATATATACGCGATATTCTTGGCCATTCGTTATAAGTCTTCCGTCTGTATCTCTACTATTAGCCCCCAATTTCACACTATACTGGCCTTTACTCCAACCTGTATAATTAGTTGCTCTAATAGCTGTATTCAGATCAAAGTCATTTGCCTTTGATGCGGGCACAACTAGAATACGGTAACTATCTATATTTGATTCATCAGAAGGTTTTGTAAACGAAATCTGTAGATCTCGACCATCTCCATAATCACCAACATCGCTAACATTAATATTGCTTACTGCCTGAACAGCTTTGCTTTTACTAATTGTAATCACAGGTGAGGGAGAGGATAGAGCGTAGGCATTTAAAGAGTTACCATTTGCAACAGTCAGTACATAGACGCGATAGCTAGTTCCTTCTGTAATAAAATTACCTCGTACATCCCTAATCCCATCCAATGTTCTATTTGCTGCTAAATTTCCACCTTTGCTTTCTGTGATGTAATAAGAGCTACTATTGGCTTGTGAAAGATTAAAGCTACTGTAATATGCAGTTGGTACCATTAAAATCCGATAATGATTAACATTCGATTCATCTGTAGGCTTCGTGAATGTTACTTGCACATCACGGCCATCCCCTTTATCATCGATATCTGCAACATTCAAATTAGTTACAGCTTGCACAGTGAAGTTCTTAGTTAGTGTAACTGTAGACGTTGCGGCAGTTAGCGCATTGTTTCCTAATGTATTTCCATTGGCAACAGTCAGTACATAGATACGGTAGTTCGTACCTTCTTTAATAGTATTTCCGCGCACATCCCGAGTATTTTCAGATAACGCTTGCTCATATGTGGATTTCCCAGATTTATTAACAGTTGTGTAATTGCTACTGGATACGCTATTAGCATCCGTCAGACTAAAATTATTATAATTTGCTGTTGGTACCACCATAATTCGATAGTGATTAATAGGTGCCTCATCAACAGCTTTATTGAATGACACAAAGAGGTCACGACCGTTACCATAATCGCTCACATCGCTGGCAATGATATTCGACACTGCACCCACATTGTTGCTAAGCAGCGAAATCATATTGGAGGCTGAAGAAAGCACATTATTTGCAGAGTTATTAGTTACTGCCATAATAAATACACGATAGCTAACGCCATTTTGAATGGCATAACCGTCAGTATCTTTTGCCCCTGCAGAGAGCACCTGAGTAATATTGCTGCCTGTTTTGTTCACTTGTGTGTAATAAGTGTTAGGTAAACTGTTGGCTTTTGTCAATGTAAAGTTCGTATAGTTGTTAGCTCTTACAACAAAAATTCGGTAAGAGTTAACATTAGATTCATCAGACACTTTGTTGAAGCTAACTCTCAAATCGCGTCCATCGCCAAAATCATTAACATCATCTACTTGTGTAATAGTTGGAGTAGATACAGTAAGCGTTACTGCTAATGAAGCAGGCGAGAGTTTATTCATGCCAGAATTCGTATTACTTACAGACATAACGAACGCTGTGTAGGATTCGTTATTCTTTATAAAGTCACCTGAAGTATCTCGTGTTGAGGAAGACAGAGTTGCTATCAACGTACTGCCGTTGCTTCCTGATTTGTCCACTGTTGTATAATAATTGCTGGATAAATTATTCGCAGTGGTAAGACTAAAATTGTTAGCATCCTTGGTCTTTACTATAAACACACGGTAATTGGAAGTATTGCTATCATTTTGTGGACGAGTAAAGCTAACTGAGACATCACGTCCATCGCCAAAATCGTTAATATCGCTAATCTTCACATTTGTTACCGCTGTAACAGTAGACATGTTTGTTAGAGTAATCTTCGGAGAAGAAGTTGATAGTACGCTAGAATAAGAACCTTTGCCAATGGCAAGTATATAAACCACATAAGACTGATCATTTTTTATGTAGTCTCCGTCCACATCTCGTGAGCTTTGCAATAAAGTTATGGCACGATTCGCATTTGAAGTCGATACCACCGAATAATTAGAAGAGGAGACTTTAAGAGCTGATGACAAATTAAAACTTTTAGAAGCCTTCACAACCATAACCCGATAATGATCTACATATGATTCTGTAGACGATTTAGAGAAGCTAACCTCAAGATCACGCCCATCTCCCTGATCATTCACATCTCGAACTGACACATTGCTCGCTGGAGCAATACTGATATTACTTGGAGTGTCAGATTTAATAGATACTTGCTGTTTTTCCGAGTTCCAATCAACATCCTGCCCAAGTGCTTCACTGACGAAGCGTACTGGTACCATTGTTCTACCTTTTAATACCTGTGCTGGTACATCAAGCGTTACTGTCTGGTTATTAATAGTAGCTGTCTTTGATTTAATCTTGAGAACTACCGTTGTATCACCTTTTATCCCTGTGACTGTTTGAGTCTTTTGGTCCCAGTTTACGCTTGCATTCAATGCTTCAAAGATCGCTCTAAGTGGTAGCATAACACGTCCTTGAATCATCGCTGGTGGCTGATCGGTTTTTAATTGCACCCCATCCACATTAATTGTGATGGCTTTTGCCGCTTGTGCGGTTGCCGGCTGTAATACTAACGGTACAATAAGTATCACAGCAAAAAGTAAAGTCCATATTTTTTTCATAAATTCCACCCTTCTTCATGCCATTTGATTGACTTAGCATGACATCTAATTTAACGTATGAGCAGCCTAAAAGTTTCACCCTTTTACCTTTTGAAGAAAATTTAACCATCATGCAGTTTTGATACGTATTCTGGCTTACTTTCCTTACAAGAGGATTGAAAAGAGTAAGGGAATTTTGAGTGGATAACCTCACACTATTCGACGTAGGAGAATTGACTAAAGCAGGTTAAATTGAAGTGTACAATTTACGAGAAGTGAATTTTCTTAAAATAACCGCAAGACTGTATGTATATTACCAACTAAATTTTTTATGACATATTTTTTGTACACTTTCACCAAACTAAGGGAAAGGCAGAGGAAGGTGAAGAGATGCAACAACCATTTGATGTGGGTGATATTGTTTATATTTTTTACCGCAATCCACATATTCAAGATGTAACAAATATACAGGAAGCGGCAGTCGTTTATCATCCAGAAAAACCAGAGGAGCTAGCTCTATTTTTATTTGAAACCTATTATCCAATCACGAATGACATGGTAATTTTTGCAAGCGAGATGGCGGCTGAACAGGCCTATCACCAGTATTTTCATTAAGGGAGGACTCACATGATAAAGCCATTTACCCCTCAGCTTGTTTATTTTGAGCCAGATGCCCTCCAGTATCCATTAGGTAAGGAGCTAAAAGAGAAGTTTGAGCAGATGGGAATTGAAATTCGCTATACAACTTCCCATAATCAAGTGAGAAACCTTCCTGGAGACAATGATTTTCAAAAGTATCGGGTAGCAAAATCGACCTTAGTAGTGGGTATTCGAAAAACATTAAAGTTTGATACATCTAAGCCCTCAGCAGAATATGCCATCCCATTTGCGACTGGCTGTATGGGACATTGTCATTATTGCTATTTACAAACAACTATGGGCAGCAAACCTTATATTCGGACGTATGTCAATGTCGATGAAATCCTGGAACAGGCCGATCACTATATGGCTGAACGAGCACCTGACATCACTCGCTTTGAGGCATCCTGTACTTCTGATATTGTAGGAATTGATCATCTTACCCATACCTTAAAGCGAGCCATTGAGCATTTTGGACAAAGTGAGCTAGGTCAGTTACGATTTGTAACGAAATTCCATCATGTGGATCATTTATTAGATGCCAAGCATAATGGTCGTACAAGGTTTCGTTTTAGTGTCAATGCTGATTATGTGATTAAGCACTTTGAGCCAGGTACATCACCATTGGAAAAGCGCATTGAGGCAGCGGGGAAAGTGGCAAGAGCTGGATACCCACTCGGATTTATTGTTGCGCCAATCTATCTTCATGATGGCTGGCAGGAGGGCTATTATCATATGTTTGAGCGATTGGACGCTGAATTGCCAAAGGATGTGCGCGATGACATCACCTTTGAATTTATTCAACATCGCTTTACAAAGCCTGCAAAACGAGTGATTGAAAAAAATTATCCAATGACAAAGCTAGAGCTCGACGAGACGGTAAGACGATATAAATGGGGCAAATATGGCATTGGTAAATATATTTATCAAAAAGAGGAAGAGGAAGACATTAAGGAACATTTGTATGGCTATATGCAGAAATTTTTCCCTCAAGCAAAATTAGAATATTTTACATGATAATTAGAGAGAGAACGGCTTGTTTTCTCTCTAAATTAATTGTGCGATATAAGGTTCAATATATCGACGATCTTTTAAATCGTTTGGTAAATGGTAAAGAGAGAAATATTGCATTGTCTCTGATTCATTGTAATCAATCACTAAATTACCAAGCACATTTCTTGTATAGAAGACTGCTGTAACCGCGTATAATTCGTCCCCATTCGAAACTTTAAGGTAACAATCCGGACCAGAAAAAACACCTAGTAACTGTAAATCTGTGATGGCTAGTCCTGTCTCTTCTTGTACCTCTCTTTTGGCAGTATCCTCTAAGCTCTCGCCTAATTCCATTAAGCCTCCAGGGAGCCCCCAACCGCCATCATATCTTTTTTGTAGTAATATTTCGTTTTCAGTATTAAGAATGAGAACCACCGAACCAGGTAAAATAATTGGTTGGTGTCCTACATACTGTCTTAAAAATTTATAGTATTCCATAATGACACCTCTTT
>Ga0213825_1002589_pt1 | contig 11438 bp, 12 predicted proteins | sample MC6MC0900MG_FD_179896 | JGI IMG/M metagenome (GOLD analysis project Ga0213825, IMG submission 179896) | Enriched soil aggregate microbial communities from Iowa State University, Ames, United States - MC6-MC0900-MG | ecosystem: Environmental > Terrestrial > Soil > Unclassified | place: USA: Iowa... | reverse complement strand
TCATTTAATGATGGTGAGTAACATGCTTTTACTTTACTTTTGAGGGAAGAAAATATTTAAAGTTCTACACTATTGCTGATTGGAGTGCAAGGCTACTCGACTCCCGTGGGATAGCGAGTAGCCTGGAACGGAAATCATCTTCATTTTGACTAAATATTCACAAAGAGTCCCTTGACCATTTAGTTTTTCAACACTATAAAGTCACTCATTAAAAAATGAGTGATTTTTTATTGTACTCGGCAAAAAATATTGTAAAAACCTATTCTATCCCACATAAGCACATAACAAAATTCATATAAATAAAAATAAAATCTAAAAAATTTAGTAGTTATAGCTAGCCTATTCGCTTGACGAGTAAATCATGCTAAAAATTAAGAAATTCTTCAGATTCTACTAAGGAAAAATTTAAGATTACCTTTTTATACTTATAATATAAGGAAATTAACGAAACCATTTGAAGATTTAAAACGTATTGGTAGTAGTAAAGAATATTGAAGTAGGTGAGGAAATGTCATACACCATTTACATAGTACTAACAAAAACAGGTACATTATTATCGAAGGCTATCGGGATGTACACTGGAAAAGAAATGAATCATGCATCCATAGCGTTTGATGAAGAACTTTTTGAAATGTATAGCTTTGGGCGAAGGCAACTAAATAATCCGTTAAGTGGTGGTTTTTTGCGGGAAAATGCAGAAAGAGGACTATTTGAGACAGCAGATTGTGTCGTCTATCGTTGCAGAGTCTCGCATTATCAATACTTAGAAATGATGAAGATCGTCCGTTATATGTATTGGAATCGAGATCGCTATAAATATAATTTTATTGGCCTCTTTGGCGTGATGATGCAAAAAGAGGTTCGCAGAGAGCGTGCTTATTTTTGCTCGCAGTTTGTAGCAATGCTATTAAAGGTGGGAGGTTTAAAGATATATCAAAACCCTGCTTTAATGACGCCACATTGTATCGCTCAATTACCGTATTTAGAAGAAGTTTATGCTGGAAAGCTTGCAGACTATTTACATAATGTGCGAACGCCAGCTATGTTGTATGGCTAAAGAGAAATAATTGCCTAGCTATTTCTCATGATTCAGCGGGCATACAACTGCTCATTGAGCCGTGGGAATACCACGGCAAATGGTTTAGATTATAAAGGAGCTTTTGGAATGAGCTAAAAAAATTGGGATGCCATTAACTAGATCGTAATTGATTACTATAAATCATTAACTAAATTATCCACTCAGGCAATGTTGATTTGCCTGAGGTTTTTTTAGTAATATTTACCTCACCTAGAATGAAAATAAACCTAGATACTGGAAAGCTGAAAATGAGTCCTATTCCTGTTATAGAGCTATCATAATATTGGTATTATAAAATACTAGATTAGTATGTTCTTATATTGAAACAACACCGAGGAGGATGGGTAGATGAGTGAAGAGGTTACAGCAGTAGGTTGGGATGCGATTGATCAGCACTATTACAGGTGTACGGTGAGCAGGAGCCAAGCCATTATGGAACAATGATTCCATATTCACTAGGTGGAGAAGATCCTTTGGATGGGATTAGTGTCTATAAAAGTGAAACACCAATTCCACATTGGCATTTTATTACATATGGGTTTTCGGAATTATATGAAAAAGAATTTGAAAATAAGGAGTACAGCGGTTATGGATTTGAATTGACATTTCGATTGGCGCGTAACGAGAACGAGGAGGAGCCACCTGCTTGGGCCTTAAATTTACTACAAAATATGGGCAGATATGTTTTTAATAGTGGCAATGTTTTTAGAGCAGGAGATTATTTAGATGCAAATGGTCCTATTTGTCTTGATGCCGATACGCAATTAACCGCGCTGGCCTTCACACATGATCTAGAGCTTGCTGAAATTGATACGCCAAATGGTAAGATGGAGTTTATCCAAATGGTAGGTATTACAGAGGATGAGTTAGAAGCGATGCAGACGTGGAATACACTTGGTATGCTAGAGGCGGGCATCCAACAAATACCAAACTATATCACTGATTTATCACGAGCTTCTTTGTTACAAAATCCACAAATTGCAGAGGTCGCTGAACAGGGAATGGAAAAAGAGGGCTCCAATACGGGCTTTCTTTTTGTAAGTCAACTGGCATGGCAAGTGGAGAAAAAGGGTTGGTTTAACAAACAATCTCATGTCATTCAGTTAGGGGCAAAGCAAGCAGATGTCATAAGTAAATTACTACGTGGACGAATTTTAAAAGACAGAAATCTTAGCTTAGTTGGTCAAAATATAACGATTATATTTAAAGCAGCTGATCAAGTAGGCTATCATGAGGACGAACAGGAAATTACGATTACATTGAACAGGGCAGCGGTGGATGAGCTAAGTAGAAAGCTAGTGCCGCAAGAGAGTCAATTTGAATTAACGTCTTTAGCTGGTGTCAGCTTTCAAATTTTGAAAACGCATATTAAAAATCAAGAAGGAGAGGTTGTGAAAACAATCGGATAAGATTGATCTCTTGCTAAAACTATCGTTTTTAGCGAGAGATTTTTCTCTAGGTTTGGAAAAAAGTTTGTGTGATTTGTAGCAGCATGTAGAGCATTTCAATAGCTAGTTCACACTGGAACGGGCGGTGTTCGCTTTGGAGAGGGAAGGAGGCCATTCGCTAGAGAAGATGAAGTTCTGTTTTAGCTCCTACTTGTAAAAAAGGAGCAAAATTCTGATGGACTGAAGCCGTGTCTACGGTTTCATTAAACATCATAAATAAGGGAGGAGCAATAAAGTGGGAGCATGGGGCTACAAAGCTTTGGAAAGTGATGAGGGATTAGATGTAGCTGGTTTTTTACAGGACTATATTGAAAATCAAATAAATTCAAATCATTTATTGTTAACTGACATTATCAAGGCGATGAAAAATGATGGCTTTTTTGGAGACACCTTTAACGACATAGATTTTTTTTATGACGTTAGTGCCATGGCATTAGCAGAAATCTATATCACCTACCTCGATACAGGGTATTTTCTGAGTGATGAAAGTAAATGTGGAAACGTGCAATCTTTAACTTTGACAGCTGATGAGGATGCTTTGATATTTATCATAAGATATTTGACTGATATTAGAGATGAGGTGTCAGATGAGCATGGTAGTAGAGAGATTGTAGAATTATTGCGCGAGTCTAAAAACTGGCATGCCTGGCAATCAAACCTAAACAATCTTATTCATAGAATTGAACAAGAAATCAGCAATTTGCATTAATAAAAATAGATTAAATAAACAATTAATGCACATCTTTTTATAAGAAAGTGTGTTACCTAAAAAGAGCATTAACTGATGAGGATAAGATAAATATTCAATTTAAAAATAATATTGAGGAGATAAAATTAAAAGATTTATATGATTTCAAGATTGATTAGAGAAATATCATTTTTTTCTATATGATAATTGTAAGATTATGTTCGTTACGAGGAGTTTTACAAGGCACTACAAGAAGAACGCTATCCTCATGAAGATATAGGAGCAGCAAATGAGAGAGTATGTACTGGTAAAAATTAAAAAATAATGGATTCGTGCCAAAGGACCACGAATCCATATAACAGAAATCATATAAAAAAGCTAAGTAAGGAAAATAAGATGGAGATGCCGAGAATAGGACCGACGATTTTCATATGTCTTTTTCGCCCCATCACAACAATGGCAACGTATTCGCGAATCATCGCGTTTGGCCAATAATAAAAGGCCGTTTTCGCTCCAATGCCCTGACTGTTTAAGCCAGCAAGTCTTGCATAGATACCTGCACGAAATAAATGGAAATTATTTGTCGCGAAGATACTATTATAGGCCTCACCTTGTTTATTATCATCCATAATCTGTTTTGAGAATAACATATTTTGATATGTATTAACAGATTGGTTTTCTTGCAATGTATGCTCGATGGGAATACCTTTTTCAATTGCGAATTTTTGCATTGCCTCGGCTTCTGGGAGGCCCTCATCAGGACCTTGTCCACCAGAAAAGATAATTGTTGGTGGTGAAGTAACTGTGGCCTGCTTATGATAGAAATCAATTGCCTTCTGAATTCTGCTAGCTAAAAGTGGTGGAACCTTGTCATTAATTAAGCCACTACCTAGTACAATAATATAATCTTGATTTAACCTTGGTCGATTGAATTGGTATAGAAAATAGGCTGATAAAAAATTAGACAAGTGAATAAAAAAATAAAATGTAATAAGAGAGATCCCTCCAAAAATCGGTTGGAGGTGGCTTGAAAATAAGCTTGCTGGATAGATAATTGGTAATAATATAAATAATAAAATGCCCAGCGCCACAAGTAATGTTAAAGAATTAGCCAAACGTCTTCCCTCTCGTTTCATTAACACTCTTGCATTTAAAAATAAACCAAACATTAAAGCAATAATTGCAAATGGAATAAGGACAATTAGGGCGATAAGTGGAATGATGACAATCATCCTTAATAAATATTGATCAGATGCTAAGGATGCAAAAACGCAGAATAACAGAAAAGAACAAATAAAAATATTAAATAGCAGACCGTTGATGATTTTTCTTGGGTCTTTCAAATAAGAAATGAGAAAAATGATGAAAAGGATAAGCGGAATAATTCCAAAATACATAAAAACATGCACCTCAATGATGTAATAGGTTAATGGTATCTTTATATTATAAGTATTTATTGGATGAAATCAACTACTGACAAAATGAAAAGGAGTATCCTGGATATACTCCTTCCATGTTGTTAGTTTCTATTTTTTGTGAGAATTAACATAATTGATATACTCATTGCGAGTAAGTCCACCAGTTTGACGATTAAATTCATCATAGGTGATGTTTGCTGGAAAGCCAAATTCAGCTAATACTTGCTGGCGTTCTTTTTGATATTGTGGTTGATCCAGTGATCCAAATTCATCATTCTCTTCTGACTTCAGCCAATCATTAGAAACTCCTACACAAACACCGTGATTAGTAAAACGGCTACCAGTTTTAAGCGAGGTTATGGACTCTGGCTTACTAATGGTTCCAGTGCCCCATGCAAGGCGGTATCGAGGCTCCTTGCCATGATCAAGAGTCAAACCATATCCAATGGGGAATACAATATCAGATTCAGTTAATGCTTTGTTTCCGACCTTTTCATAGCATCCTCGCATAAAATGATCATCCATCACAATTCGCGTTTGTGCAGCTAAAGGAGCGGATATGATTTCATCGAGATGAGGGGAACGCTCTGTTGTTGTAAGCAAATAAGGTCGGATAAATAATGGCATTGTCATGACATCATGCCAAATACTATCCTGGGCAAATAGATTATCCTTTTGCATTTGACGCAAATCCCCCACCACAAGGACATAGCCATCTACGAACAAATCTATCTCTACACGAAAAATATCTCCTGGAACAGCTTTATAACGTAAACTTTTCATACCTGTTAATTTTTTAAGCTTGTCTGAATAATCCGTTGGTAGCTGCAAAGGAAAACGGTCTAGCCATTCTTTGACATCAGCCTTAGTTGTTAGGTGTTCAAAGCCAGTTAGTGGAAGCTGGTAATAGGTTTTGGCATTTCGAACCATGATATTACAACATATATGGTTTTGATTGCCTAGATTAGCAGAGAAGACAACACCTGTTGCTTTTACTGCGGAAATATTTGTGTAATTTAATTTCTTTTCTTTTCCTCGAGCCGTTTGAGGGACTATAACCTCACGATTAAGTGTTAAAATATGTACATCTGCTTCTTGAAAGTTATACTCATTGATGAATATTCTTTTTTTTATGAGATCACCTTCAAGGCAAATAAAATAATCCTCTCGAATTTGAAGCGTGTCCCAATGATCTTCAATGATATGTAGTCCAAAATAAGGGCGCAATGAATTCGTTAACCAACTTGTAAATGCTGACAATTGGATTTCCTCCTACTTTGAGTGATGATGTCAAGTATACTGAAATCCCATTGTTACGAAAATAGCAGAATTGAAAAATGGCTAAAATAGTCCTATTAGTACAGGAAGGCTAATTGCTTTAGAAGCAGATAAAATACAAGGATTGATTCTATGGGACCTGACGTAGGAAACACTATCGCATATTAATTTTGTTATAATTTAACGATAGAGGTGAGATGAAAAATGCAAATTATGACGATTGAAGGTGTACCTTATGAGTGGATCAACCAATTACAGGAAATACATGCGCATGTCTTTGATGGTGCTAATTTGCCAGTAGAAAAGTTAGAGAGAAAAGAGGGCCTACTTTGTCTATTGGCGATTGAGGCTAAACGTATTATTGGCTTTAAACTGGGCTATATCCATCCAGATGGTGTTTTTTATAGCTGGCTAGGCGGTGTTCATGCAGCAAAGCGTGGTCAGGGAATTGCTAGTTTGCTTATGCGTCAGCAGCATACATGTATATTGGCAATGGGCTTTAAAAAAGTTCGTACATATGGGAGAAATGAGCGAAAGGCAATGCTTATCACAAATCTTAAACACGGATTTGATATTGTTTCAACATTTGTTGATGACAAAGGTCGACATAAAATAGTATTTGAAAAATTATTGGAATAGGAGTTTTAACATGAAGGCATACTTAGCAAATGGATTATTTTCATTAGGAGATCGTTTAGTAAATGAGCAACTAGCTGTGGCGATAAGAGACGCAATATCAAGTATTGAATTGTATGTACCACAGGAGAATGATGCCATTAATGATAAAACAGCCTATGCGGATAGTTTAGCCATTGCACAAGCAGATTTAGAGATGCTACAAAAAAGTGATGTGCTTGTAGCTGTTTTAGATGGTGTGGAGATTGATTCTGGTGTGGCGGCTGAAATTGGTGCATTTGCAATGCTGAATCGACCAATTATCGGTGTCTTTACAGATGTTCGCCAACAGGGAAGAGATAACATGCAAAAAATAGAGGCACTTGTAAGGGATGGCATTGAAAACCAGTTTGTATATCGTAATTTATTTGTAGTAGGCTTGATAAAACGCAATGGAATCATTACAACTTCCATTGAAGAAGCTGTCAAAGCCATTCAAAAATTTAACAAATAGGAGGCAATTTGTATGCTACTCTCAACAACAGATGCTGTAGCAGGGAAGGAAATTGTAGAAACAATTGGCTTAGTAAAAGGTAATTCTGTACAATCAAGAAATATTGGTCGTGATATGGTGGCAGGACTTCGTCATATTGTTGGTGGAGAAATGAAGGAGTATGTAGAAATGCTCGTCCGTTCTCGAGAAATAGCAACTGGTGCAATGGAGGAAGAAGCCAAAAAACTAGGCGCAGATGCCGTTGTAGGGGTAAGATTTTCGACATCCTCTGTAATGGAAGGTACCTCAGAGGTATTAGCGTATGGAACAGCCGTAAAATTAAAGAAATAAATAATGAAGGGCTTCAATCAACGAGATTGGAGTCCTTTTTATCTTCATTAGCAATTCAATTCTTTACTGTGCGAAAGCGAAGCGACAGCAACACGATTTTATCTGTGCGAAAGCGAAGCGACAGCAACACGGTTTTATCTGTGAGAAAGCGAAGCGACAGCAACATGGTTTTATCTGTGCGAAAGCGAAGCGACAGCAACACGATTTTATCTGTGCGAAAGCGAAGCGACAGCAACAACAACAACAATAAAAGTTTTTTGTATCGAAAGTAGCGGCAGATGTTTTATGCGTGTAAACCAAGGTGTAATTGATTGTGAAAATATCCTTAATTATGACAAAAATATAGTTTGTTTAGTCTGTTGTATGACGAATTTTCGTTAAATTAGTATAGTACCAATTATATCAATAATATAGAAATTTTATAGTGAAAAGGACTAATAGTGTCCAACTCAATTTGTATAATAGAGAGGTAATGATGAAGAAAGAGTGGGATATATGGTAGATTCACAACAAAATAAAGGCTATCGCGTCATTTCTATGTTTGATAGATTGATGGATGGTCAAGGAATAAACAAAAAACAAGAGGCATTTACACATCAAGTTGGTGAAAAAACCATACAACGCGATCTGGATCAAATTCGAGCGTATATTGAAAAGGCTAAATTGAACTGTCATTTAGAATATGTGCGAACAGAAAAGGTCTATAAGCTAACAAATATCGGAGAAAATATTTTATCGAAAGAGCAAGTTTTAGCGATAGTCAAAATTCTTATTGAATCAAGAGCGTTTTTAAAATCTGAAATGAGTGAGATTATAGATAAGCTTATTTCAATTGTTGCGGCTGATAAACAAGAGTTTATCCATAATATTATCTTAAACGAAAAGCATTTATATGTAGATTTAAATCATCGGAAGTCTTTACTTCAGGTAATTTGGAATCTTTCAGAGGTCATTCAAAAAAAGAAAACAATTCAAATTGATTATTTATGTGAGGGAGAAACAATCCCTGTGGTAAAAATGGTAAAACCACTTGCTGTTATTTTCTCTGAGTACTATTTTTATTTAATTGCCTATGATAGTAAGCATGAGAAGGATTTGCCGATTGTCTACCGCGTCGACCGTATACAGCATCTGTTGGAGCTTGATAAAAAATTTAAAATACCCTATGCTGAACGTTTTCAAGAGGGGGAATTCCGCAAGCGTATTCAATTTATGCATGCTGGTGAGCTTATGCATATTAAATTTATTTTTAATGGCTCATCTCCTCAGGCTGTTTTAGATCGTCTACCAACAGCTAAAATATTATCCAATAAAGATGGACACTATTTATTTGAGGCTGAGGTTTTTGGACGTGGCATTAAAATGTGGCTGCTTAGTCAAGGCGCGAATATTGAAGTAATAGAGCCAATTGAGCTAAGAGAGGAAATGATTGAAACCATTCATTCAATGCAGCAAAATTATCGTTATATATAATTCAACACTCATCGAAAGGAAAAAATCCGCTAAATCTTCTAAAAGACGAAGCGGATTTAGATGTTTACAATAATTATTGAAATAGTTCTTCAATAAAATTTAACTGTAAATCCCCTAAAAATTTGTAATCTTTCATATAGTTTTCTTCATATAAATAAACAAGTAAATTCTTCGAATTATCTAAGCGTAAGCCTATTTCACGTTCATCATTTATGTGTAACGTTAACCAATAAACCTCGTCATCTTCAGATTTATTGAAGCGTATTTTACGAAGTGATTGGCCGTTAAATTGTTCCATAATTTGATGAATAAGAGAGGCATCGGTTATTGTAATGGATTTTTCATCTGAGCCACGAATAATTTCGATTTCATTTACTTGCTCAATATCAAGTCGTTCTATTACCTCCTTATCGAAAGTTGAATCTCTTGTAATTAATAATGTTGAAACGAAAAGGATGATAAGAGGTAGAAGGATACCTATTAGTAGTTTGTATCTTTTTTTCATGTAAAAACTCCTTAAATTCAAAAAATTCACACATATGTACACTTTTCCACGCTATAATTGAGCATATACTGAATTGATAAAGGATGGCAATAAAATGACACAAAATTATGAAGAAAAAGAGTTATATTATCCTGACGGCACAGTAATGTATCGTGGTGGTGTGAAAAAAAACGATTTTGGACATGACATTTATGATGGTAAGGGGACATTATTCGACCAAGACGGGGAACTATTATTCGAGGGTGAATTTGCCAATCACATGAAGCAGGGAAATGGCATTATGTATTTAAAAGGTCAAATGATTTACCAAGGTGAATTTATTCAAAACAAAAAGCAAGGAAATGGCATTTTATATAAAGATGGACATATTTATTACGAGGGTCATTTTCGTAATGATTTAATGGATGGTTATGGAATTTTATATTATGAGGAAGATTTGATTGCTCCATTTCTGGAGTTACGAGCACAGTATCCCCATTTAGATCAGCCGCAATATGAAGGCGATTTTGTCCATGGCATGAAGAAAGGAAAAGGAAAACAGTATTATCCAAACGGCTTTTTACAATATGAAGGTGATTTTATATGGAATCATATGCAGGGGGCAGGAAAGCTTTATTATGCACCTGAGACACCAAGTGCAGAGGAGCTGGCGAGTGGGGTATCTACACTTCAATACGAAGGGTATTTCTTTGAGGATACAAAGCATGGCAAGGGAAAGATTTACTCAAGACTAGGTGTGCTTGAGGCGGAGGGCCAATTTAAAGAGGATGCTATGACAGGGCATGGTACTCTTTATTATGCTAGTGGACAGGCGTGCTATATCGGTGAGCTTGTAAATGGAGAAAAGCATGGCCGCGGAGATTATTTTAATGAAAATGGCAAGATTATTTATAGCGGTGAGTTTATTAATGGTGAACGGTTACGAATAACACCGGAAATTGAGCGAGAAATTGAGAAATTACAACAGCAATTAGATAATCTTGTTGGACTTCCAAATGCTAAGAAGGAATTACATAACCTCATTAACTTTATTAAAATTCAAAGCTTACGTGTCGATCATGGATTAACAAGCTTCCCAATAACTTATCATCTTGTCTTCTCTGGTAATCCTGGTACAGGGAAAACAACAGTTGCTCGAATTATTGGTCAAATCTATAAGCATCTCGGCGTTCTTTCAAGCGGCCATTTTGTAGAAACAGATCGCGCGGGCTTAGTTGCAGGTTATGTTGGTCAGACAGCTCTAAAGGTACAGGAAGTAGTCAATAAGGCAAAAGGTGGCGTGCTTTTTATCGATGAGGCATACTCACTGGTTAATGATAAACAAGATGCATTTGGGAAGGAAGCAATTGATAGCCTATTAAAGGCAATGGAGGATCTACGGGATGATTTAGTCGTTATTGTAGCGGGATATACAGAGCTGATGGAGGAATTTTTATTAGCTAACCCAGGCTTTAAATCACGCTTTAATCATTTTGTACAATTTGATAATTTTAGCACAGAGGAACTTTATGATATTTTTGCTATGCTATGTAAAAACAATGATTATCAATATGAAGAAGCATTTGCAAACCATATGAGAGATCAACTTCACAAAATTCCGATTGAGTCGATTCCTAATTTTTCAAATGGGCGATATATTCGAAATTTATTCGAAAAGCTAGTAACTATCCAATCAAATCGTCTAATTCAGCAAAACAATATTACCAAGCAAGAGCTTATGACATTTGCAGAGGATGATATTTTACTCGGTATTACAGAAAATCTATTTGATAATACATTTTGATAATGATAAGGACCAAAGTAGCTTATAGTAAGGTACTTTGGTCATTTAAACTAAAAAAGGGGATGACAAATGAAAAAGCTTGTGACAATTATTTTAGTAGGTGCTTGTATTTTGCCAAGGGTATTAACTATCAATATTACAGTCAGTAATAGTATGAAAATTCTCAAAAACAAACCAACTGAATAATTGACAAGTAATAAGAAAAGTAGTAATCTAGCAAAAAACATACGCTATCGTATTTTTATGGAGAAATGACTATGCAATTAACAAGGGAAGATTGGATTAAGTCTGGATTACAACAACTAGCT
>Ga0213825_1002587_pt1 | contig 11448 bp, 9 predicted proteins | sample MC6MC0900MG_FD_179896 | JGI IMG/M metagenome (GOLD analysis project Ga0213825, IMG submission 179896) | Enriched soil aggregate microbial communities from Iowa State University, Ames, United States - MC6-MC0900-MG | ecosystem: Environmental > Terrestrial > Soil > Unclassified | place: USA: Iowa... | reverse complement strand
CCTTGGCCAGCGCGTGGCCGAAGCCGCTGCTGACGCCGGTGATGAAGAGGGTTTTGGTGGTGGTCATGACGGGCTCCGCAAATCAGGTGTGACGTCATGGTAGCCAGCGAGAAATCGTTCACCTATGCCGGTTTGTCTTTGAGCCTTGCCTAATCCTCTGACGGGCGAGGGGACGTCGGGATAAATCACTTTACCGAAACGCTCAAATCTCGATGCACACCGGTGACTCTTGCGTCTTTTTGAGACTCGCGAGCTGGCGTAGATTGAAAAGCCTGACCCGCTGTCAAGAAAGGTCAGGCTCTATCCTTACGGTAATCGCGGTCTCATTGCAGACCTATTGTCTGCGTTGTCCCACGCGCGGATATCCTGTCGCTGAGTTCCCAGACCGTCGATCCCGAGCGTTACAACATCTCCAGGCTTGAGAAACACGGGCGGTTTTTGCCCAAGGCCCACACCAGCCGGTGTCCCGGTAGCAATAATGTCGCCAGGTTCCAGAGCATAAAATTGCGAGACATAGCTCACTATATGTCTGACTCCACGTACCAGATTGGACGTGTTGCCGTCCTGATAGCGCTTTCCATTTACTTCAAGCCAGATCTTGCGTGCTTCGATGTCCGGCAGTTCGTCTGCCGTCACCAGCCACGGCCCGACGGGAGCAAAACCGGGAAAGCTTTTACCTTTGGTCCACTGTCCATTGCGTTCCATTTGATAAGACCGTTCGGACAAATCGTTGACCAGACAATAGCCCGCGACATGATCGAGCGCATCGGCCTCTTCGATGTACAACCCGCCGGTCCCGATGACGATCCCCAGCTCGACTTCCCAATCGCCTTTTTCAGCACCACGAGGCAAGTAAACGGGGTCAAATGCGCCGGTGGGACGGCAGCCCTTCATAAAAATAGTGGGTTCTTCGGGGAGCTCGAAACCAACCTCGGCAGCATGATCGGTGTAGTTCAGACCGATGCAAATAAACTTCCCAACGTTAGCGACGGGCGGACCAAGCCTCACATCAGGATCGTCTACGATCGGTAGACTATTGATGTCGAGGTCAGCAAGCCGTTCGAGCGTTGCAGGATCCAAAGCATCTGAGTGGATATCCGACAGGTGTTCGGACAATGACCGCAGACGTCCGGCATTGTCTACGAGAGCAGGGCGTTCTTGCCCGACGATTCCATAACGTGCAAGTTTCATGTGATACCTCGTGGTGTTGTGTTCAGGTTGTTTTCAACAAGCCGTCAAGCTCGCCAGGTTCTGAGAAACTTCAGTAGAAGTTCATTCACCACGTCGGGCTGTTCCTCTTGAGGCAAGTGTCCACAGCACTCAATGGGGTGGGTTTCCAAATCATCAGCCATTTCCGCCCATACGCTCTTCATGTCAAACAGTTTGCCGACAGCATGAAAGTCGGCGCCCCAGAGCGACATGACTGGGCAAGCAATTTTTGTGTCGGCATCTTCCAGGTCCTGCGCGACATCGGTCGCATTGGCACGGTAGTCGGACATCGCTCCGCGAATCGCGCCCGGCGCCTTGTAGGCGCGGACATAAGTGTCGAACGCTTCACCACTGATGGTTGAAGGATCGTAGGTCCAATCGGAAAAGAAGTGCCGCAACCATAGATCCTCCCGACCCGCAATCAAGGCCTCGGGAAGGTCCGGTACAAGATGGAACAGGAAAAACCAGTAGGCCTTGGCGATGGATGCATTGATGTCACGGGCGACGATACGAGTCGGCACGTTGTCCATCACAACCAGGCGATCAACGAGCTCCGGGTAGTCCTTGGCGAAACGAGTGGCTACCCGCGCACCGCGGTCGTGCCCGATCAATGCAACTTTCGGGATTCCCAACTCTCGCATCAATTCACGGATATCTCGCGCCATGTTGCGCTTGTCATATCCACTTGCCGGCTTATCGGTTTCACCGTAGCCGCGCAGGTCCGGTGCTATGACGCGAAAGTGTTTGGAAAGTACCGGGATCTGATGGCGCCAAGCGTAGTTTGTTTCCGGAAATCCATGCAGAAGAATAACAGGAGTACCTTCACCCTCTTCCACGACATATTGACGGATACCATTAGCGGTCACTGTGTAACTTTTCATAGTTCACCTTCTTTGCGGGAGAAAAAAGCGTAGTGCTGGTGCAGCTTCCGCAAACATTCAAGAAAGCCTTCAGCACTTCATATTTGGTCGTTGGGGTTAATTGAATATTGGCAAAACGTGCTTTTATTTGAATTGCACTCCCCAATATCAGGACTTGAATACGCTCACCAGGATCGCGATTGTGGCTACCGACAAAATCGTGGAAATCAGTACACTGCCCGCCGTACTGCTCACGTCACGTTCATACATGTTGGCAAGCATGTAAGGCCCTGTTCCCGTCGGCAACCCGGCCACCACAACTGCAATGGCTGTCAGCAATGGGGACAAATGAAAAACGAACGCAGCCGCGACCCAGGTCAACGCCGGCTGGACCAGCAGTTTCAAAGCTACGAGGCTTGAAAGCTTTGGCCAGTAGAACCTGACTTTCGCCTGGGCGATGAACGCGCCGAGGGACACCAGCGCACAAGGACTGGCGGCGCTCGCCAATAGAGTGAGGAAGCGATTGGGACCTTCTGGTAACGGTGGGCAGATGACCCCGTAAACGATGCCCAGCACAGGTGCCAACAGCATGGGATTCTTAGCCAGGGAGAAAGCAACTTTTTTCATGGCAGACCGTACATCTCCCGTCTTCTGCAACCCGATTTCAACCATCAACACCGCAACTCCGAAAAGGACGCTGACAGTGGTGATGGCGGTGATGGTCACCAGAGGCAAACTCTCGGGGCCAAACGCTGCCAGACACAGAGGAAAACCAATGAAGCCGACATTGGCATAACCACTGTTGAGTCCATCCAGGCTGGCATCCGCCAGGTGCGCCGATTGCTTGTGGCGCACAAACACCGTGAGGGAAAAAGTGATTGCACAACCAAGCGCAAAGGCACCTGCAAATCCGGGATGGTCAAGGTCATGCCAAGTAGCGGTGGCCATGATCTGAAAGAGCAGAGCTGGCATGCCCAGATAAACCACGAACTGATTGAGCTCAAGTGCGGAGGACGCACCCAGCAAATCCAGGCGCCTTGCCAGCCAGCCAGCGCCGACCAGACCAAAAATCGGAAGTACGACTGAAAACAGAACGTTCATGAATAAGGATTTCCCTTTCTCAAATGGTTGCGTCGGCTACCTCAATGGGCTGGCGGACAATCAAGGTTTCGCGTTCGAGGAGAAATGCCCGCTTACCGCGCCGTCATGCACAGTCATCCCGTGCGGTCGCTGTTGGTTGATGTCCATTGATTTGCGAACCTTGGCAACGTCGTTTTCATTGATTACCGAACCCGAGTTGTTCCATGCCTGGCGAATGAACGAGGTCACCGCCGCTACTTCACTGTCTGAGAGACGCCATCCGAATGCGGGCATGGTGTACGCAGTAGAAGCGCTCGTTGTTGCAGGCACGGTGAACCCCCCCAGAATGATGCGGATCGCCGAGTCGGCCTTGTCGTCATTGAGCACCGTGTTGCCGGCCAGGCCCGGGAACGTTTGTGCGTAGCCTTTTCCATCGCTTCTGTGACAGGCCATGCAGTTGTCTGCGTAAATCCGCCCGCCGAGGCTGTTGATCTGCAAATCGTGTAGCTTTTGCGCGGTATCAACGTCTCGCGCAGGAACAGAAACGTCCTGCGTCTTTTGCGCAGACAGCGTTTTCAGGTACTTGGCGATTGAAGTCAGATCACTGTCTGACAGGTATTGCATGCTGTGAACGACAACGTCACTCATGCCGCCAAATGCAGCCGTTCGGTCGTTACGACCGGTTTTCAGAAACTGCACAATGTCCTGTTCCGACCACTGTCCCAGTCCCGTGACCTCACTGCCGCGCAGGTCCTTGGCGACCCAGCCTTCCAAGGGGGCTCCGCCGGAAAGAAACAGCTTCCCATCGTCATCGTGAAGGGCTTTTTCCTGAAGCGTCAGGGCCCTGGGCGAGTGGCAAGTCCCGCAATGGCCCAGACCTTCAACCAGATAGGCGCCGCGATTCACCTGAGGATCCTGCAAGGTTGGCGACGCCGGCGTATCAGGGGAGGGGGCAAACCACCAACGCCAGACCGCCAGTGGTGCTCGAATGGACAGCGGCCAGGGAATGTCGGATGCCCGATTGGATTGACTGACTGCCGGCACTGCACCCATGAAGTAGGCATACAGTGCACGCATGTCGCCGTCACTGATGCGGGCATAGGAGGGATAAGGCATGGCCGGGTAGAGGGTCGATCCATCCTTTCGGATGCCTCGCCTGACCGCATTGTCGAACGCTTCGAACGAGTAATCGCCGATACCGGTTCTGGCGTCCGGTGTGATGTTGGTCGAATAGATAATACCAATGGGGGTTTGCAGTGGCAGTCCGCCGGCAAATGGCTCTCCTCCGGCTTTGGTGTGACAGGCTGTACAGTCTCCCGCTCGGGCCAGATATTCACCTTGTCTCACCAATGTATCCCGGGCTGACACGTCACCCGCGCTCAGGGCTGCGCCCATGCACAGCGCCGCTACCAGCGTTTTGTTCATGGCGTACTCCTCAGGCCTGGACGAGCGGGGCCGGATTTTTCAGATAGAGTGTCTTGATGTGCTCGACTGACCAGTAAGTGAGTGCCGCCAACAGGCCGGTCGGGTTGTAGCCGATGTTTTGCGGAAACACACAGGCGCCCATCACAAACACGTTGGGTACATCCCAGGTCTGCAAATAGCGGTTCACGACGCTGTTCTGTGGGTTGTCCCCCATGATCGCGCCACCGGTGGTGTGCGTGCTCTGATAGGCCCGAGTGTCGAAGTGGCTGCCTGACTCCCGAAGGTTCACTTCGACATCGCCGCCGATGACATGGGCAATTTTCTCTGCGCCACCAATGGCATGCTTAATCATGGCGAACTCGTTATCGTGCCAGTCAAAAGTCATGCGTAGCAGGGGTTGGCCGTGAATGTCCCGGTAGTTGGGGTCAAGGCTCAAATAGACGTTGTGGTAAGCCATCACTGAGCCCTGTGCGTATATCGGCAGGATGCGCTGATAACCATCCTGCACACTCGCTTTCCAGCCTTTTCCCCATTTCGGCTCGTTCTTGAACGTTTTGCTTTGCTGGATTGGCCGACCGCCAGGCCGCAAGTGATACACGCTTGCGCCACCGATGAACCCAAGCGGTCCGTGATCGAAGTTATCGCCATTGAAATCATCGATGGCAGTGCCTGCCGCACCGGCACCGATGTAGGGATTGAGTTGGGTATTTTTAGGCAGCCGCACGTTCACGCTGCTGTTCATGTGATAGGCAAAATTCTTACCGACAACCCCTTCGCCAGTTACTGGGTCATAGGGGTGACCGATGCCCGACAACAGCAACAGGCGAACGTTGTGCATCTGAAAGGCACAGAGAATCACCAGCTTGGCCGGTTGGAAAACTTCCTGTCCTTGAGGGTCGATGTAGTTGACACCGGTTGCCATTCCACCGGTCGAGTCGGTGACAACACGTGTCACGTGGGTGCCCGCTTTGAGCGTGAAATTTTTCTTCTGGCGAAGAGCCGGAAGGATGGAGGTCTGCGGCGATGCTTTGGAGTACATGTAGCAACCGTAGCCTTCACAGAATCCACAGAAGTTGCACGGTCCGAGGCGCACACCATGTTGATTGGTGTAAGGGGCAGATGCGTTCGCTGCCGGAACAGCAAAGGATTGCCAGCCCAATTCGGCTGAAGCCCTGGCAAAAATTTGCGCGCCGTAGGTGTCTTTGAGAGGTGGCAGAGGGTATTCACCACTGCGTGGCGCTTCCCATGGGTTACCGATTGGACGGATGTGGTGTCTGACATTGCCTGCCTGGCCGGACACCGCTGCGACGTCCTCCCACTTCGCGAAGTACGGCTCCAGCTCGGCGTAACTGACCGGGTAATCCTGAATGGTCATGTCATCGGGAATGAACGCTGCACCGTAGCGCTCGGTGTAGTGAGTGCGCAGGCGGAAGTCGGATTCGAAGGCACGCCATGACATTCCATTCCAGTGAAATCCGGCTCCGCCAACACCATTGCCCAGGAGAAAGGCGCCATGCTGTCGATAAGGAACGGCTGTCGCCGACAGCGAGTGGCGAATGGTGACAGTCTCTTTCGACAGGTTCTGGAACAGCTTGCCCCGTACGCTATATTCCAGTTCATCTATGACATTTGGGTAGTTGGCCGTTTGCGCAGTGTCCTGCATCGGGCCCCGTTCCAGAGCCAGAATCTCCAGGCCAGTATCGGCTAACTCCATGGCGGTAATCGCGCCTGTCCAACCGAATCCCACGATGACAACGTCGACTGACGGTTTTTCGATCGACATGGCTCAGCTCCTGTTCCCGTCTATGGAGACTGGCCCCAGGGGATAGCGCTCGTTGGGATGATCTATCCAATCCATGTAATCCGCGCGAGCTCCCGGAAAGCCGATCATCTTCCAGCCGGTCATGTCCTTGTTGCCGCCGTAGATGGGATCGGCGAAGTAGCCTTCTTTCGTGTTGCCCAATAGCTGTGCAAAGAACAGCGAACCACTCATTTCACCCAAAGTGATGTGGCCTGCCTCCAGTTGTTCAAGCACCTTGATTTGATTGCTTTGGTCGAGCCTGTCAAAAGGCTGCCCGAACCGGGTCTTGGTCCATGCATTACAGGCCTCGATGCCCAGTCGATAGATTTCCCTTGGGGTGTATTTCTGCTGATAACCCAGTTCGGGACCCAAACCTGTCACAAAGGGACCTTGCATGAACCATAAGGCGCCATGGGCATAGGGGGTTTGCATCTGCCTGTCGATGTATTCGGGAATGCCACATTCCACAGCGCTCGGCCCCAGTTCGTCCGCTGGAATCAGTTGTGCAACTGCAACGTGAATGAATTGCCACTCATCTTCTGTGAAGTAGCGCGGGACGTAGTTGCTGTTGCGGGCGGCAGGTTTTGCAATGGAGATCTTTCGGTTTTCAGGTGTAGCGGAAAACACGTCCTGAGGTGCCAGAGTGACGGCTGGAATGAGCGTAAGCGTGGCTTGCAGGAAGCGGCGCCTGGAGGTTTGTTCGGACATTTCAGTTCTCCCCCGGTAATCAAGTCGAGGGTCACTGTAAGAGCAGAACTTCGCCGGTTCTTGCACAGTTGTGCTCGGGCGAATCGCATAAAAATTCTGATGTAAAAAGTTCGGTGCGTTGCTTCAAAAAAAGCACAAGAAAACAATCTGCGACAGTTCGCAGCGTGCACATTGTTTCTGGCTGCAGCCGATTTCGCGAGGCTCCTGCAAGGAGCAGAGAAGAGCGCTGGGATTGCCTGGTCTTCAACACCCGCCCTAAAGGAAAGCGCAATGTACTTGCTCAATATCAATGGTGTGGATCGCAAGGTCGACCTTGCGCCGGATGTCCCTCTACTTTGGGCTCTTCGGGATGTAATGCATCTGACCGGGACGAAATTTGGCTGTGGAATGGCGTTGTGTGGTGCTTGTACAGTCCATGTCGATGGCGTCGCGGTACGGTCATGCGTTTTGCCAGTTTCAAGCCTTGCAGGAAAGCGGATTACCACGATCGAAGCAGTCTCCGAGTCTGCAGCTGGGCGCGCTGTGCAGTCGGCCTGGTTATCGAATGAAGTGGTGCAGTGCGGTTATTGTCAATCTGGACAGATCATGTCGGCAGTCGCCCTGATAACCGCCGTCGTAACCCCGAGTGATGAAGATATCGACAACGCGATGAGCGGCAACATCTGCCGTTGCGGAACCTACTCTCGCATCCGGGACGCGATTAAAGAGGCAGCCACCAACTCCCGGAACGGGGTGATGTAATGCGATTCCGGCACTTTATCCGACCTGGAGAGACGGCAGCGACGTTGCCTGTTCTGGCATCCAGCCGTCGGGATTTTTTGCGAGGTTCGCTGGTGATCGGCGGTGGGCTGGTGATCGGTTTTTCCACTATTCCCGATTCTTCGTCTGCTGCTGATCAAGCAGCGTCCGCCTATCTCCCTAACTCCTTTGTCACGATTTATCCTGATGAGCGAATCGAGCTGACAGTCGCAAGAGTCGAAATGGGCCAAGGGACATACACCTCGTTACCCATGTTGATTGCCGAGGAGTTGGAGATTGATCTGGACAGGATTGTTCTCTTGCACGCGCCCCCAGATGCGCATTTATATGGCGGTGAGCGCCACGACCAATTTACCGGCGGGTCGCTTAGCATTCGTACGTTGTGGCAGCCAATGCGTCAGGCCGGGGCCGTCGCACGCTTGGTGCTGATCCGGGCGGCTGCGCAAACATGGGGCGTTCCCGAGCAGGAGTGTCGTGCTAAAAACGGCACCGTTGTGCATGAACCAACCGGCCGTCGTCTGACTTATGGCAAGTTGGCTACAGCAGCCTCTCGCCTGCCATTGCCTGATGTGATTCCACTCAAATCCTCAAATGAGTTTGCATTGATAGGGAAGCCGGTCACTCGACTGGATGCGGGAGCAAAGGTCAATGGCACCGCCTTGTTTGGAATCGATGCTGTCGTCCCGGGTATGCTGTTTGCCAGCGTCGCCGCCAGCCCTGTGCCGGGTGGAACACTGCGTGCTATCGACGACCGGCAAACACTTTCACTGCCCGGCGTCCGTCAAGTGGTCCGCCTGCCATCCGCCGTTGCAGTCATTGCAGAAAACACTTGGTATGCCCGTAAAGGGTTGGAAGCATTACGGGTTGAGTGGAACGAGGGCGAAAACGCTCACCTGTCCACGAGTCACATTCATTCGTTAATGACAGACGCTTTGGGCAGACAAGGTGTAGTCGGTCGCAATGACGGCGATGCTCTTGAGGTTATTGCCCGGGATTCGAATCGTTTTGAGCGATTTCATCTCAATCCGATGCTCGCACATGCGCCCATGGAACCCATCAATTGCACTGTTCATGTCAAGGCAGACAGTGCGCAGATCTGGGTCGGAACTCAGGTCCCTGCGCGCGCCAGAGATGCCGCCGCGAAAGTATTGGGATTGGCGACGGAAAAGGTGACGTTGACCGGCTACTACCTCGGAGGTGGTTTTGGCAGAAGGCTGGAGACGGATTACGTCGAACAAGCGGCCGCTATTGCCCTGCAAGTGAAGGCGCCTGTCAAAGTGACATGGTCGCGCGAGGAAGACATCCGGCAAGGCATTTTTCGTGGTGCATATGCCCATTCGGTTGCGGCGTCACTTGATGAACGCGGGTATCCCGTTGCCATTGCACACAAGATCGCGGGGCCGTCGAACCTTGCTCGATGGGCACCCGGTGCTTTGAAGGAGGGCCTGGATGGCAACTCGGCGGAGGGTTCCATCCAGTTTGCCTATGACCTGGCGAACTACCGCTCGGAGTTTGTCCGCGAGGATGGCCCGATTGTTACCGGGTTTTGGCGCGGAGTGGGGGCGACCCGGAACTTGTTGGTCCTCGAAACATTTATCGACGAATTAGCCATAAGGGCTGGCCAGGACCCATTGAATTATCGGCTTGCGTTACTGACGCGTAACGACCGTGCACGTCAGGTGGTCATGCGTGCCGCAGAGTTGGCTTCATGGCATGAGCCGTTGCCGCCTGGCAGGGGCAGGGGGATTGCGCTGCTGTACGCCTGGGGTACGTACATGGCCCAGGTTGTTGATCTGACCGTTGGCGAGTTGGGAGATATTTCTGTGCAGCGAGTTGTATGCGTTGTGGACTGCGGTGTGGTGGTCAATCCGGACACTGTGGTCGCGCAAATGCAAGGCGGTATCAACTTCGCGCTCAGTGCTGCGTTGTTTGGGCAAATCACCATCCGGGAAGGGCGCGTTCAGCAAAGCAATTTTCATGACTACGCCGTTGTGCGGATGAATCAGGCACCGGTGATCAAGGTCGAAATCATCCCCAGCAATCTGCCGCCAGGCGGAGTCGGAGAAGCAGGTACCGCTGGCTTTGGTGGTGCCTTTTCCAATGCAGTATTTTCTGCGACAGGCCGACGTTTTTATCAGTTTCCAATTCGCCTGGACCATGCCGATGCCTGATAAAACTTCCCATGGTTGTGGTCCCGGCCAGCGTGAGTCGATGTCTCGCGTGGAATTACTTGGCTGGATTTCGGCTTGTCTTGCGGTCTGCATGATGATGCTGTTGAGTCTTCGCGCTCTTCAATCTGAAGAAGCGGAGCCGGCGCCTCCCGTATCTGGCGCTGCCGGTAAGGATAGCGTCATGCGCGGAGAATACCTGGCCCGGGCTGCCGATTGTGTCGCTTGTCATAGCACGGCGGACGCCAAGCCATTCGCTGGCGGAAGGGCATTTGCGACGCCCTTTGGTGAGTTGTATTCGACGAACATCACCTCGGACAAACAACACGGTATAGGAGGCTGGAGCGATGATGATTTTCTCAGGGCGGTACGCGAAGGCATCGGAAAAGAAGGAAACCTGTATCCGGCGATGCCCTACACCTCCTACACAGCAATGAGTCGGGATGATGTGCTCGCGATCAAGGATTATTTGCTCAGTCTTCCTCCGGTAGCGCAGGCCAACCGGGTCAACAGAATCGGTTTTCCATTCAACCAGCGCTGGAGCCTCAAATTCTGGAATCTTGCGTTCTTTCAGAACAAGCGTTTTCAAGTCGATCAGACACAGAGTGATGCATGGAACCGGGGGGCTTATCTTTCCACCGCTCTGGGGCACTGTGGCGAATGTCATACGCCGCGTAACCTGGGGCTCGCGGTCAGTGATCATCGTGCATTCGCTGGTACGTCCATCGAGGGCTGGTTGGCGCCCAACCTTACGCCAGATACGAGCACGGGATTGGGTAACTGGAGTGAAGAACAATTGTTGAGTTACTTGAAGACGGGACACGCTGAAGGTCGCAGCAGTGCTTCGGGGCCGATGGCTGAGGTGATTGAACACAGCCTTCAGCATTTGAGCGACGCTGACTTGCGTTCAATGACGCAGTACTTGAGATCGTTAACGGTACAGACCGGCAAAGTTGCGCCCATCGAGTTGGCGCCCAAACCTGCAACCGAGTCGAGTGCAGTGTTGCCAGGGAACGAAGTGCTCTCTGCTACTCGAGGCGCCCGTTTATTTGCCGGTGATTGCGTCGGATGTCACCAATGGAACGGCCGTGGTCGCCAGTCGAGCTATGCCGACCTGCTGGGTACTCGCTCAGTCAATGACCCGGATGGCGAGAGTGTTGTGACGGCGGTCCTCAAGGGAACATCCATCTCGATCAACGGCCAGCAAATGCGGATGCCCGCATTCGGCGATAAGTACTCCGACGAAGACGTAGCCGCTCTTGCAAACTATGTGATTGGCCATTTCGGTGAAAAGCAAGGACATGTCACGCGGCATGACGTAGAGGCGCTGCGGCATGTCCGTTGATAGATTGACGAAGCAGGATGAGGCGTTGCCGTCAGCGGGTTGAGCCGTTTACGCCTGATCCATCGCCTCGGTCAGCCCCTGATCCTCACCCAG